>Ga0209777_10000019_pt1 | contig 302447 bp, 276 predicted proteins | sample FrelakmetHBP12HB_FD_187147 | JGI IMG/M metagenome (GOLD analysis project Ga0209777, IMG submission 187147) | Freshwater lake sediment microbial communities from the University of Notre Dame, USA, for methane emissions studies -HBP12 HB (SPAdes)... | ecosystem: Environmental > Aquatic >...
ATTTTAAGCATCACCCTTTTCGAAAATACATCGCTATTACAATTACTTACAACTCTCGAATCGCAAAAAGAAGAAGACCCGGTTTGCAACCAGTTGAATCTATTTAACTTTTAACCGGACAGTAGTGCATCGATATAAGGGATTCAGCCCCGAACATCTTCATCAGAGGTTCGTCCGCCTCGAACCTGACAGCGGCATCGAGGATTATTCCCGGGCAAGGACGGGCTAATAAACGCCGTATTCTTTTGCGGCCTCCATCATTGCGCGGAGATTTTCGGGGTCGCCCTTATCGATGCTTGCCGACCCGGCGAGGATGTAGCCGCCACCTCGGCCACAGGTCCCGATCAGCTTTCGGCAACCCTCTTTGACCTCCTGAGGAGTGCCGGTGCAAATGATCGAAACCGGGAGATTCCCGGCGATACACGCGTTATCGCTGAGGACCTCCTTGGCTTTGGCCATGTCCATGACCTCGAAATACCAGATCACTTTGCCCCTCGGCATATCCTTGATGATCTCTAAGCGGGGCTCGTAGTTGCCTTCGGCAAAAGGCATGGGTACGAGACCCTCTTCAATGAAAGCCATCATGGCCTTTTTCAGGGTGGGCCAGTAGAAGGTCTCGAACTGCTTGTTCGACATGAAGCCTCCTGCACCCTTGTGAAGCGGGATAAACACAATCGGGCATTCGGACGCATTCGCCGCTCTCACGGCCTGTTCGATGAGCATCGGCGCAATTCTTTCCATGGCTTCCTGAAGCTTCTCGGGCTGCCGATACATATCCATCATGATTCCCTTCGTCCCTCTCAAAAAGTCACCGATCCGATCGAAAGGCGCTCCGCTCATGGCTCCTCTGATGGAGGGCACGCCTGCCTCCCGCGCCGCACGGTTCACGTCATCGACGGCCTCCCGCCATTTCACGGTTTCGAGGCCGGCTTCGAGGAGCATCCGGACCGACGCCCGGACTTCAGGGTCGCCGTATTGTGCTATGTAGGAAACAGGTACGCCGAGAACCTGGGTCATGGGTCCCAGCTTCCGAAACCCGTCAAAAGCCCCGGCGGCGCGAGGCAGATGGGTGGTCAGCAGGAAATGGGCCGGGTCCTTAATGAGGGCATCGTATTCTTCCGCCCTCATATACTCGCCCTCAATATATTGGTAGGAGGACACGTCCTCGGCAAGACCGTGACCTGGCCAGTGATGAAATCGGTAGTCAACGCTTTCGAGTACCTTGCCGGGATAGACAAGGCCGGGGCCGGGAAATGCATCCATCTCGAAGTCACCGAGGAATTTCAGCCATGCCCGACGCAGCTCATCATAATCATACATGACGTTCTTGAGGGTTCGGCCTGCATGATAGGCAGGGAGGAAACCTGCGGGCAGCATCACGGGTACACGGTCCGGCTCCTCCAGTTTGATCACCTTGATAAACCGCCCTACCCTCGCCTTATACTCCTGTTCCGCTTCCGTACCGGAGAATTTCACGTTGGGGGGAGAAAGCCACCGTTTGAACCGTTCTTCGCGTCTTTCCTCGGGTGACAGATCAATCCACTTCCTCTCAGCGATCACCTTTCACGGCCTCCTTCATTCCCTTCTCCGGCGCTGCGGTTTCCACCGGCCCTATTGCATAGCTTGGCATAGCGGGAACCATAAAGGGATTGAAATCCCAAATCCCAAATGATGTCCCATGCCCGGGGGGCACCCACGCCTGCGTGCCGAAACACCCTGCCAGCGCCAGGTTTGGGCAGACACTCCGGCGTGCAGGCACGAACCATGAAAATCATTGCAGGTTACGGTTAGGGTTAGGAAGCCGGTTTCGGTTAGGTCTTGGGGTAAGGGCTAATTCTCTTAAACCCAGCAACCTAACCCATTGACCAAACTGGCATCCTTACCCTAACCCTGACCCAGGAGTTGCTATTACAATATTCCAGCATTCCATTATTCCAGAAATCGACAATTCTTTGTCGATATTGGTTTCATAAGCGCCTATTACCGTCTATCTAAGTCGCTCCACCGTGCCGGCCATCCTGCGCCCTGGTCTGCCTGAAGGGCGGTCGTAGCATACATGAGGAGGGTGCCCGTAACCTTGGATTGGTCCGGCGGGCTCCAATTGGACTTTCTCCTTGCCATCTCCTTTTCTGATATCTCGACGTCGAGCCTCCGGTTTGGGACATCGACGCGGATGGGATCACCCTTTTGAACGAGGGCGAGAGGACCGCCCACCTGGGCCTCGGGACAGACATTGCCTATGGCGAGGTAGCCCTTGGTCCAGCCCGAGAAGCGGCCGTCGGTGATGACGGCGACATCCTTTATCCGATTGGCTTTGAGGGCCATGATGATCCTCAAACATTCCATCATGGCAGGTCCTCCTCTGGGACCCTGGTAGCGGCAGACGATCGCATCGCGAGGGTTGATTTTCCTTGCGGTGATTGCCTCCATCACCCCGGCAAGAGAGTCGAAGACCTGTGCGTTGAATACCGCGGTGAGCAGGTCCTTGTTGTCGACGACCGTGTGGCGTGTCACTGCCCCCCGGGGGGCCAGGTTGCCCTTGAGGACCGCGAGTGCCCCTTCGGGCCAGACCGGGTTGTCGAGGGACCGGATGACCTCGGAGTCGACCGGTTCTACTCCGGCAAGGTTTTCTCCGACTGTTTTGCCCGTGACCGTAGGACATGAACGGTCCAGGTACTTCTCTATCTTCTTCATGACGACGGGGACACCGCCGGCCTTGTGCATATCATAGAGGACGTAGGGGCCTGAGGGAGCAACGGCGACGAGGGCGGGGACCTTTCTGCTGATCTCGTCCCAGGTGTCGAGGGTACATTGAATGTCTGCCTCGTGAGCGCAGCTCTGGAGGTGAACGATGGCGTTCGTCCCGCCACAGATCGCCATCTCAACGGCCATGGCGTTCCTCATGCTTTCAAGGGTGAAGATCTGGGAGGGTTTGACCTGTTTCCGTGCGAGGTCCACAATCCTCTTGCCGGTCTCTTTTGCCTGCCATATCTTCTCCGCTGAGACGCCAACGGACGTACTGGAGCCCGGAATAGAGAAGCCGAGGGCCTCGGTCAGCAACTGCATGGAGTTACCCGTCGTCATCTCACCGCATGCGCCTGCGGAGCTGCCGCAGCAGTCGGTCAGTTCTTCCAGCTCGCGCTCATACTCCTCGGGCAACAGACTGCCTTCCGTGAGCTTGTTGAACTGCTCTGAGATGATCTCCATCCCCCTGACATAGCCGAACCTCTGGCCCTCGTAGTCGCACGGGAGCATCTGGCCTCCCCCAATGAAGATGAAGGGTCGATCAAGGCGGAGGGCGGCGAGGAGCATGCCAGGGACGATCTTGTCGCACGACCCTATCCCCACCCAGCCTTGGCACCACCCTACGTGGAGGGCCGATTCTATGGAGGCGAGGATGGCTTCGCGCTGGGGGAGGTCAAAGAGCATATCGGCGGGACCCGCATTCAAAACGCTGCATGGTCCAATCACGTTAATCTCGAAAGGCATGCCCCCTGCCATCCGTATGCCTGCCTTCACCCCCTCCGAAATGGATCGAAGATGGCTGTGTCCCGGAGACTGCTCGCTCCAGGAGTTGACGACCGCGATTCTGGGCAGAGAGAGTTCCTCGCTCGTAAATCCCATGGCCTTGAAGATGACGCGGTGGCCATACTGTATGTTGAGGGGTAGTTTTTTGAATTCGGACTGCTGCGGGGCCTTATCCTTTTTGTCGCTCATTTGACACCTCCGTGATGATGAGTAATGGCCGACGCCTGCCGACCCGATTTATTCCGGCAATATCTGATGCATCGATCCGTTCATCTCCTTTTAAACACCTCAACCATCCCCTTGTCGCCGTCGACCCGGACATAGTCACCTGTTTCAATGACTTCTGTCGGGTCCTGGTCGAAATCGGTAACCGTCGGCACTTTCATGTTCATTGCGGCAAAAACCGTCAAGTTGTTTCCCTTCCTGTAGATAAAGGCGGCAGGATTCGTACCGAACTGTCTGGTCCTTCCGTACCCCACAAAACCTCCGGAACCTCTCGGTTCAGAGAAAACCAGCACTTTACCTTTGAACGGAACTTCGAATAAGGGATGGTTCCTTTCAACTGTAAAGCCGCCTTTCACATTCACATTACCCCAACCCATTAAGGGCATCTTCGATACCAGGGCTTCCCCTTCGGCTACACCGCCTATGACTTTTCTCCCCTTCAGAATGATTTTTCTGACTTCGTCTGCCATCTTCGTCACCTCCATTCGCCTCTCCATTTCCCGGTGATAGCCGCCTCGATACAATCTTCTGTGGTGCCGTACCAGACTTCAAGCCTTTTCGGGTAAACAATTCCGGTGATGTAATAGTCCTGTTTTGCCGCATCCGTGGCCATAACGCCGCTCGGCGGCATCTCCCCCATGAGCAGTCCGCAGCAGGTACCGGACAGGAGAACTGCCCCCGCTTTTTCGATCGTATCTTTGAGGCTCATCATCTCGGCTGCCTTGAAGGTCAGGGGATTGGTCATAACCCATACCGGTGTTTTACATCTTTTGCCCTCAAGGTACTCTGCTACCTTCCGAAGTTCCTCAATGTTGTAGTGTGGACATCCCAGATAGACAAAATCGACATGGTCGTTGGAAGCATAATTCATCACCTCGTAGACTCTTTTTAAGTCTTCGCGGGTGATAGTTATCCTCTTCTTATATCGATTCCCTTTGAAAGCGGCTTCCAATGTAGGCGCTTCCGGAGTGACACCCGGGATGTGATACATTCGCACCTGCCCGCCGGTGTTGAGCGACGAATTCATCTTCACCAGTTGACTCGTGGTCGGCTTGCCGATGCCGACAAGGGCAGGAACTTCGAGACCGCAAGCTTCTCCCACCGCCCAACCGAACAGATCGTAGTCCATGTCCGCTTTCAGTTCCGAGGCACACTCCACCAATACCGTCGCCATTCTGTTTTCATCCAATTGCATGTCATATGCGGGAACTTTACCCAGGTACGCCGTCTGGAAACATCCATCGAAATTGCTCCTGGCGCCCAGGACAGCATTAACCCATGGGATGGCGGAACTCTCCACCCATGCACAGTGCTGGCCCACCGCAGGCAAATAGGAGGCGACCAGGTAATTGTCACACGAGAAGGTGGGCACCATTCCCATCTTAATCCAGGGTTTGAAAGGCTCCGTGCACTTTTTGTGATATTCCGGGTCGCTATTGGGCAAGGTGCCGCACCTTTCCCACCCGTCATAAATAAAACCTGGGGCCGTCGCTTTGTTGGCAAAGGTCGGTACTTTGAATTTTTCACCCTTATTGGCCAACTCATCGATTTCTTCTGGTGTGATCACATAATCGGCCACCCAGAATTGACCTGGATGGAGGTCAACGGTCCCATCTAAGTCAACGAGCCTTTCCGCACCGGCGGCTTCGCCGTAGGCAACCAGGAATTGCATACATTTTTGTGCGATCTCTCCCTGCCCACCATCTAATATTCTTTTTTCCTGATCAGTTAAATGCATCTGTAACCCTCCCTAAATTGTTCAACGGACAATAAGTCCAATAAGACTTATTTGACTTATAAGTCACTCAACGCCCCTAAATCCTGATACAGGCGACCTCATGGCCACCGCCGACATCGCGCAGTGCCGGTGCCACCTGCCTGCACTCTGATGCAGCCATTGGACAGCGGGTGTGGAAATGACATCCGGGAGGCGGATCGAGCGGACTCGGCACGTCCCCTTCCAGAATGATCCTCTCGCGCTTTTCTTCGAGATGAGGATCCGGCACGGGAACCGCCGAGAGCAGCGCCCGGGAATAGGGGTGCAGGGTATGATCGTAGAGTTCTTGTGAATCGGCGATTTCCACGATGCGACCGAGATACATGACTGCCACCCTGGTACTGACGTACTGCACCGTCAGGAGATCGTGGGAGATGAACAGATAGGTCAGGCCTTCCTTTTTTTCCCGCAGCTCTTGTAGCAGGTTAATAATCTGAGCCTGTATAGAGACATCGAGAGCGGAAACGGGCTCATCGCAGATAATCATCGATGGGTCGCCAGCCAGGGCCCGGGCGATGGCGATACGCTGCCGCTGGCCGCCACTGAACTCATGGGGAAACCGGTCCGTCATGCTGGGGTCCAGTCCGGCCATACGAAAGAGCTCCTCCACCTTGTCTTCATATTCTCTGCTGCTGCTTACCAGATGGTGCACCTTCAATGGCTCACCAACAATACGGCCTGCGTTGATGCGCGGGTTTAACGAGCCATAAGGGTCCTGGAAGACAACCGCCATTTTTCGTCGCACCATCTCTAATTTGTTCTCTGACAACCGGGCGACATCCTGTCCCTCAAAGAGAATCTCGCCCCCCGTGGGGCGGTACAAGCGCTGAGTGCAGCGGCCCACAGTCGTCTTACCGCAGCCGCTCTCCCCAACCAAACCGAACGTCTCTCCCTTTCTTATCTTAAAGCTCACGTTGTCGACCGCCTTCACATCGGCAATCTTGCGCCGTAGAAGACCCCTGGTCACGGGGAAATACATTCGCAAGTCCCTCACATCGAGAATCACATCATCGTGCAACAGCTCTGGGGTGGCCTTTTCAGGTTCTGCCGTGACATGCTGCACCGTGCTTTCCCTCTTCCTCGAGTCTGACGAGGGCATTGGGCGAGCCGTCCTGGTATCAACAGGACACGCAACGTAGTGTTGGCCCTCTACGAGCCGTAGTTCATCCCAGGGCTCCTTGCCACAATTCTCGGCTTGATATCGGCAGCGCGGTAAAAAAGGGCAGGGTGGAGGCATATTGATCAGATGAGGTGGAGACCCTTCAATCGGTGCCAGTTTTCTGCCCAATTTGGGCACGCACTGGAGCAGGCCGATGGTATAAGGGTGGAGCGGGTTGTCCCATATCTCTTTAACAGCACCCGACTCTATAATGCGCCCGGCGTACATCACATTGATTCGCTGAGCATAGCGGGCGACAATGCCCAAATTGTGCGTGACCATGACCATGGCAGTTTTGAAGCGGACCACGATATCCTTCATCAGCTCGAGCAACTGCGCCTGGATGGTGGCGTCGAGTGCCGTCGTGGGTTCATCGGCGATAATTAACTTGGGGTTGCAGGACACCGCCATGGCCACCATCACCCGTTGCCGCATACCGCCGCTAAACTGATGGGGGTAGTCATCAATGCGACGCTCTGCGTCGGGGATGCCCACCAGCCTGAGGAGTTCAATACTCCGCTCCCTGGCTGCTCGATCATCCATCTTCAGATGCAACTGCATCCCTTCACTCAGTTGCCTGGCGACGGTCAAAGCCGGATTGAGCGAGGTCATCGGCTCTTGAAATATCATGGCTATCCTGCCACCGCGAATCGAGCGCATCTCCGGTCCGTTGGCCTTGAACTGGAGCAAATCCTGGCCCTCAAAAAAGGCCTTGCCCCCAACGATTTCACCGGGAGGGCTGGGTATCAATTGCAGCACGGACAGTTGACTGACGGATTTGCCACAGCCGCTCTCCCCGACCAGTCCAACGATTTCTCCTTCGTGGACGTCGTAGGAAACACCGTCGACCGCCTTCACGAGGCCGCGCTCGGTCCTGAATTGGGTTCTCAGGTTCTCAACCTTTAGCACTACCGTCATCCGGTATTCTCCCGTGTCAAGAGGTTCACGGTTCCCCGTTCAAAGGTTCCGAACCCCGAACCCTGAACCTCTGAACCTTTCAACCCTGAACCTTTATAGTGTCCCCCGGAGCCGGGGGTCGAGGGCATCGCGCAATCCGTCACCGATCATATTGAGGGCAAAGACAACCATCATGATCGCCAGTCCTGGGGCTAAAGAGAGGATGGGCCGCATCACCAGGTATTTGTACCCATCATAAACCATGGATCCCCAGGCAGCGCTGGGAGGCTTGATACCCAAGCCAAGAAAACTGAGAGAGGCCTCTATCAGGATAGCCAGCCCCATCATCATGGTCATCTGCACAATTAAAGGGGAAAGACAGTTAGGCAAGATATGGCGAAACATCATACCGATGTGACTCACTCCCACGGAACGCGCCGCCATCACATACTCATTCTCTTTGACTGAAAGAACCTGCCCGCAAATCAATCGGATGTATCCTGGCAGCAGTGCGAAAGAGACCGCTATCATGACACCCTTGACTCCTGTGCCGAGAAGGGCGGCAATGACAAGGGCCAGCAATAGCGGCGGGATAGCCATGATTCCGTCTGTGAACCGCATGATGACGGTAAAAATCCATCCTCCGAAGTATCCGGCAATTAACCCGATGATCGTGCCGAGTGAAGCCGCAATGATCACGGTCCCCACTCCGACCAGCAGGGTGATCCGGGTACCGAAGATGATGCGGCTCAACGTGTCCCTGCCAAGGGAATCGCTGCCTAAGAGGTGCTTCCCGTTAGGTTGCTGTAATACATCATCCAGCATCTGAGCATAGGGGTCGTAAGGTGCTATGATAGGCGCAAACATCGCGGCGAGGATGACGGCTATGATTGCAACGATGCCGAAAACGACCACTCCGCGGCTGCACAATACACGGACGAAGCGCCGAAGCTCGTTGATAGGTGGTAAGGTTTCTTCCGGCATCGATTGCGCTTCCTTATTCGTATTGTATCCTGGGATCAAGCCAGCCATAGAGAACATCGACCACCAGGTTTGATATCACTACTGTTACACCGACAACCAGGATGACCCCCTGAACAACGGTGTAGTCTTGTGACAACATACCGTCCACGACTAACTTGCCCATACCTGGAATAGCGAACACAGTTTCAACCACGACCGACCCCCCTATGATGTTGCGAAGCAACATCCCTTGCAGGGTAACGACGGGCATGAGGGCATTCTTAAGGACGTGTCGTATGATAATCACCCTCTCGCTCAATCCCTTGGCCCAGGCGGTGCGGATGTAGTCCTGCCGCATGACCTCGATGACGCTCGACCGCGTCTGGCGGGCTGCCGACGCGATAGGAAACGTAGCTAAGACGAAGATCGGCATAACGCTCTGTTGCAAGTTTTTCCAGAGGTCGTGCAAGGGCGATGTGTAGCCGTAGACGGGAAGGAGCCCGAGGTAGAGGCCAAATACGTAGATCAATACCGCGCCAAGCCAGAAAGGGGGCGCCGTAATCCCGAAATTTGCCAGCATCGTTACCAGACTATCCACCCATTTGCCGCGCCTCACCGCGCTTACCACGCCAAGGAACGGGCCGATCATGCAGCCGATGATGAAAGAGAGGAGGCCTAAATAGAGGGTGACGGGTAATCGTTTGCCGATCTCTTGCAGCACGTCGTAACGGTATAGGATCGATTTCCCAAGGTCGCCCTGCACCGCGTGCCATAGCCAGTCGAAATATTGCACAAACAAGGGTCTATCCATCCCCAGTTCATGCCTGAGCTGTTCGATTTGTTCCTTCGAGATGGACTGCAAATTTCCCGAAGTAACATACATAAGAATGGGATCGCCTGGAAGCAGGCGCATCAGAAGGAACACCATCAAGCTGACTATCAGGATAACCAGCACGGCATGCATCAATCGCCGAATGATGTATGTTGTCAGAACCGGCCTCCATCGTCAGAATCTTTTCGAGCGTAATCCTCCAGAAAGTATTTTACCCCCGTACCGAAAGAAAAAGAACAAACCTTCAGTATGGGGGTAATCCATATCCTTCCGTCGGTAATCGCAACCCCACCCTAACTCACTTCCCTAACCAGGCGTCTTGCGGTAGGAATACGGTTGAAGCGGACCAATCCGTATAACCCGTGTCATGCACGTCCTTTTGAACAACGTACATCTCATACACATAGTAAATAGGAATGATCATGGCATCCTCAGCCTGCATCCTCGTCAATTCCTGCATTTTGGCATCATCAGGCTGAGTCGTCCTGAGGGAGGCGCCAAGCTTATCCAGGAGGCCTTCTGTCCTCTTCAGGCTGGGGAATTGACCGCTCGCGGTCTGCCAATAGAAATTATAGCTGATGTTGGCAGTGGCGAGCATACGGGTATGTTGCGCCAGGAAGGCGTTGTGCCATCCGTTTTTGAACCGGTAGGCCGCATACCCGCCGCCATCAGGAAATTCAAGTTCCACTTCGATCCCCACTTCGCCAAGGAAGCGCTGAACAGCAACCATGGCATCCCTGTCCACCAGGGCGGGCATGACGATGACCTTTATCTTGAATCCGTTGGGATAGCCTGCCTCCGCCAGAAGTTGCTTCGCCTTCTTGGGGTCATAGGAGCCGAGCGGCAGATTCTTCACGTAGCCCATCTGCCCGGGACTGGGTATCTGGTTTGACGCTGACCAGAAGCCGAAGCCTCTTGCCTTAACGATGGCCTCCCGGTTGATCGCGTAGGAAACAGCCTCGCGCACCTTCTGCTTAGACAGGGGCGAGTCAGTATTATTGCTATCCGGCACCAACGATACAGGTCCGATCGGCATGGTGAGCACGCCAAGCCCCTGTGCCTTCATCATCGCTGCCTGTTCACCCGAAGTGACACAGAGGACGTGCACCTTCTCCCCCCCGCTTGTCCTCATCGCCGCCTGCTGTGTCATGGGGTCCCGGATGAATAGAAATTCGATGCCGTCAAGATAGGGCTTTCCTCTCTCCCGGTATCCTTCCCACTTTGTGTAGGTCAGTTTGCTGCCCCGCTCGTAACTCGCAAATTTGAACGGACCCGTCCCGACCGGGTTCCACCTGGCCCAGTCCACACCCTTCTTCTCGAACGCCGTCGGGGATACCATGCCCCCTCCGTAAGCGCTCGAAAGGAAATTCAGAAAGTTATTCTGGTACTTCTCCACGTTGATGCGAATCGTAGAGTCATCGACCACATCGACGCTCAGAAAACCCCTGACGACCTTGGCCCTTATCGATTGATCGATGCACCACTTGGCAGCCGAGGCGTTAAAGTCCGTTCCATCATGGAATTTGACACCCTTTCGTAGGGAGAGGGTCATGGTATTCTTGGCTGTATCGATCTTCCATGACGTGGCCAGCCCAGGATGGTAATTCCCATTGATATCCTCGTTCAGAAGGGACTCCACGGCAGGTTTTATGATCTTGACGTCGATCCCCATGACTTCCCATGGAGCGCCAATCGGCTGCGCCCCTTCCGACACATCGATAATCTTCAGGACACCTCCATACTGTGCCTGGGAAGCTGCGTTTGCGGTCATCCGGGTCAGCAACAGCATGAGGAGTACGATCAGGGCCAAACCAAGCATTTGCCGCATGAACACGTTCATTTTTCCCATTGTCAAACCCTCCCTTTGGTCAAGAGTGGCTGAATAGATGAAAGCGGAGTTGGATGTCAAGCCGAAAGGGCCACAAGATGTGAACTGAGAATATGGAGTATTGGGGTTGCAGAGTTATTCGGCCCCTCCTTTATACATCTTTTCAATAATATCCTTGAAGGCCTCGTTGACAAACTTGCGCTTGACTTTCATGGTGGGGGTGACTTCGCCATCTTCTTCGTAAAGCTTCTTCGGAAGGATGGTGAACTTCTTGATCTGTTCTACGTTGGCGAGGGTCTTGTTCACTCCGTCGACCTCTTTTTGAATGAGCTGCTTGATCTCAGGGGCTTGCGTGAGGCTGGCATAGGTGGTGAAAGGGATCTTGTGGTCCTGAGCGTACTTGACGACATTTTCTTCGTCAATGACAATGAGGGCGCTCACGAACTTCCTTCGGTCGCCGATTACAATGGCATCATTGATGTAGGGACTGAACTTGAGCTGGTTTTCAATATTTTGAGGGGCAATGTTCTTTCCCCCTGCCGTGATGATGAGATCCTTCTTTCGATCGGTGATCTTGAGAAACCCATCCCGGTCCAGTTCTCCGACATCACCCGAATAGAGCCACCCGTCTTTGAGCGTCTCCTCCGTGGCCTGGGGGTTTTTAAAGTATCCTTTAAAAACACCAGGGCTATTTACCAGGATCTCGCCGTCCGGCGCGATCTGAACCTCGACGCCTGGCAGGGGCTGTCCGACCTTTCCGGTTCGGATATTTTCGAGGCGGCTGACCGTGGTTACCCCTGTGCCTTCTGTCTGGCCGTATCCCTCAATCAGTGGAAGGCCGATGGCGTGATAGAATTTGAGCACATCGGGCGAAATGGGAGCTGCTCCGGAATAGGCAATCCTTACGCGGTCGAAACCCAATCGCTCCTTAAGCTTCCGGAAGACGGCAAGGTAAGCTGCAAGGTAACCCATCTTTAGGAGCGGAGAAATCGGTCTGCCACTCAGCTTCAGGCCTGCATGTTTCATCCCGATTCCCATGCAGGCCTTGAAGACCTGGCGCTTAAACCAGGTGGCATCCGACATTTTGATGACGATCCCGGAGGCATATTTCTCCCAGATCCGGGGCACGCCATAGGCGACCGTTGGAGAGATCTCCCTCATGTTATCCATGATCGTATCCGTGTTCTCAACGAAATTGACGATCCCTCCGTGACGGATGTTCACCATGACCGTAAAGAGCTGCTCGAAGATATGGCATAAAGGAAGAAACGAGAGGGTTTCATCGGTATCGTAGAAAGGGTTCGCCCCGGGCAGGGCATCGCCCATCCAGACGAGGTTTTTCTGCGTGAGCATCGCGCCTTTTGGAGGGCCTGTCGTTCCCGAAGTATAGATGAGCACGGCCAGATCATCCTGTTCCACTTCACGAAGCCGTTCTTCAAAAAGAGCTGGCTCCCGCTCACCCAGCTCTTTCCCCATTTTCAAAAGATCGTCAAAACTCATGAGCATGGGATCTTCAAAGCGCTTCAACCCCTCCATGTCCATGACGATGATCTTCTGAAGCAGGGGCGTATCCTTTCTGAATTTCAGGGCCTTATCGAACTGTTCCTCATTCTCGACGATATAGAATCTCGATTCGGAGTGACTGACGATATAGCCACACTGCTCTGCGGCATTGGTGGTATAAATCCCGGCCGTGACTCCCCCTGCACCCATGATCCCAATATCAGAAAACACCCACTCGGGCCTGTTCTCTCCGATCAGGGAGACACATTCTCCCTTACGAAGGCCGAGGGAGATCAACCCCAGGGCCACCGCTCTCACCTTCTCTCCGTATTCACCCCAGGCGATATCCCGCCAGATCCCGTAATCTTTGTGTCGCAATGCCACGCGATGGGGTTCCTCTTTGACACGCTTTTGAAAATAAGTGAGAATGGTTTCGTCCCTCATGGCCTGGTTTCCTTTAACTGGACGCGTTCAGCATAACAACTCAGGCCATTATAGAATTTTTCAGCCTTGTCATGCAACCTTAAAAAAAGATTCTTCAAACTCGGGCACTTCGGTCTTTATCCCCCCCCAATAGAGCCCCACGGGCATTTCGTGATCCCTCAATTACGGGTGATGTCGGTGGGAAGCCTTGCTTGGAACGGGAGAGGCTATCTCCAAAACCTTGGTAAGCGGTCATTTGAAAGGCAAAGGTTACCGAGGTGAGAAGGGCTATCGAAGCACATTCTGACACCAAAGCTTGGGAGTTCATCGTTCGAAGGTAACGCTCCAAGGTTCTTCCGAAAGCCTCTCCCGTTCCGATTTGGCTCTATGTAATTGAGCGGTTACGGCACTTCAAATTTTTTGAAATTTTTTACTTGACAAATCTCTCATGGGTGCAGTATATTAACGGTCGTTCATTAATGGAATACCCCACAAATCCTATGGTGACTTCTTAGCCTTTTGATCCCGTGGTTGCCATAGGGCCATACTACTCAGGAAGGGTTGGGTTCAGATGAATAGAAATGGAGTAAAACCCGGTTTTCAGAAAGTGAAGATGCTGGAAACAGCACGGAGACTCTTCTGGAAAAAAGGCTATAATACCACCAGTATGCGCGAGATAGCTATATCCTATGGCTGCAGACCAGCGAATATCTATAATTTCTTTTCTGACAAAGAAGAAATCCTTTTCGAGGTGCTTCGCGAGGAAATGGAGCAGATCATTCATCCCATTAAGCACCTGGAAGAGAACGACCCTACGAGCCCCATCGAGCAGTTCAAGCTTATCATTGAAAGCCATTTGAAAGTCACGTTGAGCTATCGGCGATCCTCGGGGCTGCTTTTTGACGTTGCTTTGGATAGCCTCTCACCCGCCAAACGAAAAACCATCATCGATCTTCGTGACACCTATGACCGAATTATTCGAATAGTCATTCACAGGGGCGTTGATGCAGGGTACTTCCCCGAAGTGGATGTGAGGTTAGCGGGCTTCATGATTGCTTCGATGATTACACGAACTCGAATTTGGTTCCACCCGAAGAAAGGGGTATCGGTTAGCGAGCTTGCAGATTTCATATCTCAATTCGCTTTTAATGGTCTCGGAGGCAGGGACCAGAGGTTTTTGAGGTAGACCAGTTTAAAAAAGGGTGGGGAAAAAGATGAGAACGAAACAGCAGTATATTGAAGGGTTGCGTAAGATGCGCCGTAACATCTATGTGAACGGCGAAAAGATCGCCCGGGATGACGGGGTGCAGATGCCAACGATTCACACCATGGGATTAACGTTCGATTACGCAGGCGATCCGAAAAACGAAGGCCTGTGTACCGCCAAATCTCATCTGACCGGTGAGAAGATCAATCGATTCTGTCATATCCATCAGAGCAAGGAGGACTTACACAAGAAACAGGATATGACCCGAGCCCTTTGCCAAGCAGCCGGAGGCTGTATTCAGCGGTGCATGGGAATCGATGCGGCCAATGCCATCTACAACGTTTCTTATGAGGCCGACAAACAGAACAACGGAGCCACGGAATACCATAAGAACTTCATCAAATGGCTCGAGAGATTCCAGGAAGAGGACCTGGTAGGTTGTTGTGCGCAGACGGACGTAAAAGGTGACCGGATGAAGCGGCCCAGCCAGCAGAAAGATCCGGATATGTATGTCCGCGTGGTGGAGAAGAAGAGCGATGGGATCGTGGTCCGCGGGTCCAAGGTACATATCACCGATGCTTCTGTGGCGGACGAAATCCTGGTTATTCCCACTCGAGCTCTTCTGCCCGAGGAGAAGGACTGGGCAGTGGCCTTTGCTATTCCCGCAGACTGGGAAGGGATGAAACAGGTGGTGTCGATCCATAACCTGCGGGATCGGCAATATTTCAAGAGGGGATTTACTCCAAGCCACACAGACTCTTATACAATCTTCGACAATTGTTTCGTTCCATGGGAGCGGGTCTTCCTTTGTGGGGATACGATTCAGGGCGGGACATGCGCCCTTCTGTTCGCCCTTTTCCATCGTCACAGCTACTCCGGTTGTAAACCCGCTTTGGGGGATTTAATGCTCGGAGCAGTGGCACTGGCAGCAGAATATAATGGCATTGCAAAGACCTCGCACGTACGGGATAAACTCGCGGAAATCATCCGTGTGTCGGAGCTCGGTTATGCGGCAGGGTTTACAGCGTCTGAGTTGGGAAGACCTGAGTTGTACGTTCCTGGGGCGGGGTTTATGCCTTATGGGCCTGGAAGTTATATTCCTCATTCCATTTACGCCAATGTCGGCCGCAACCTAACCGGGGAGGCGGTCTTCCGGGAAGCCGAAATTCTGTGCGACGTCACCGGCGGTATTCCAGCCACCTTCCCTTATGAGGGAGATTTCGTGAACCCCGAGACGAAAGATCTTCTCTATAAGTACATCACCCGGAACCCTGATATTCACCCAGAAGATGCCGCCCAGCTATGGCGTTACATTGGAGACATCCTTTGCTCCGCAAGCGGAGGAATTCATCTGATCGGATCCTATCACGGAGGTGGCTCGCCCATCATGGAGGCCATTGCCATCACGACCCAGTACGATATCGAATCCTGCAAGAAAATGGTTAAAAGGCTTGCGGGCATTCCGGAACGGCCAGGGAATAAGTAAGCCCTTGCAGCAAAGAAACAGGGTTGGCGAATTCCTTCTTTCGAGGAATTTTTGAATCGGATGGAGGAAGGAATCCCCGACAGAGAAGAAGGCGACGAAAGGCCAGAGAGAGAACCGTGGAGAAGGTCTTGGTTGTCGGTGCAGGATTTATGGGCTCAGGAATTGCACAGGTTTCAGCCCAGGCAGGCTACCAGGTTTATCTCATGGATCTCCAAACGGAGATTACGGATAGGGCGCTCAGGGATATTCGCTGGTCCGTCGAAAAGCTGGCAACGAAAGGCCTTCTCAGAGAATCTTATCAAGAAGTGCTCGCCCGGATTTCACAGGAAAAAGATCTATCGAGTGCATCCGAAGTGGATTGGGTCGTCGAGGCAGTTCTGGAAGTAGAGGAGCTAAAGCGAGGGATCTTTCAAGAACTGGATCGGATTTCCAAACCGGAGACTCCCCTCGCCACGAATACCTCTTCCATACCCATCACTCGAATTGCCGAAAATACAAATCGACCGGAGAGGGTACTCGGGTTGCATTTCTTCGGGCCTGTGCCGCTGATGGGATTGGTGGAAGTGGTCAAAGGAGAGAAAACTTCTCCCGAAATCTTCGAGCGAGGAGTAGCCTTTGTTCGATCCTTGGGAAAAACTCCGGTTCGAGTTCAGCGCGATATCCCCGGCTTTGTGATGAACCGAATCTTCTCCGCAGCCTTCCGAGAGGCTGTGGACTTAGTCGATCAGGGAATTGTCAGCCCTGAAGATGTGGATGTGGGCATGCGGCTTGGCTATGGTTGGAATGCAGGTCCCTTCGAAATCGCTGATAATGCCGGTTTGGATACCTGTGCCCGGGTCGGCCAGACCATGAGGACCCTGGGAGTGGGACATCTTGCCCCCAGTTCTAACCTGATTGAACGAATGGTGGTCGAAGGACGTCTAGGCCGGAAGACCGGAAAGGGTTTTTACAGATACTCTCCTGAAGGAAAACGCCTATCCTGGAAGAATACGTAGGGCCAGGGCATGCCGTTCTCGTGCACGAGTGAAGCGTCATAGGATGATGATGGGTACTTTTGCAATAATGATTTTTCAGTGATCATTTGGAAGGAGGATTACTGTGGAACAGTTTGTTAGGGGAGGAGCGTTTCTGATTGAATCGATCCTTCCTCAGGAGGTTTTCACTTCGGAGGACTTCACTGAAGAGCAACGGTTGGTGGCAAAGGCAGTTACTGAATTTGTGGTAGGTGAAGTTCAACCCGTGGCTGACGATATTGAAGAGAAGAAAGAGGGGCTCCTGCCAGGTCTCCTCAAGAAGGCGGGGGAGCTCGGGTTCCTTTCCGCAGACATTCCAGAGGAGTATGGGGGACAGGATTTGGATAAGGTCAGTTCTCTCCTTATCTGGGAGAAGATGGCCCAGGGAGGAGGTTCCTTCATGTCCTCATTCGGGGGGCATACCGGAATTGGTTCTCTTCCCATTGTCTTCTTTGGCACCAAAGACCAGAAGAGACGTTATCTGCCCAAGATGGCTACAGGAGAGATCATTGGCGCCTATGCCCTGACCGAGCCGGAGGCAGGATCGGATGCCTTGAACTCCAAGACCACGGCAACGCTCAGCCCCGACGGAAAATATTACATTCTCAATGGCCAGAAACAATTCATCACCAATGCCGGGATTGCCGGTACCTTCGTCACCTATGCCAAGGTGGATGGAGACAAATTCACCTCCTTCATCGTCGAGCGGAATTTCGAAGGGCTTTCGCTCGATGAGGAGGAGAATAAAATGGGGGTGAAAGGCTCCTCGACTCGAGCCGTGATCTTCTCCGATGTCAAAGTTCCTGTAGAGAATCTCCTCGGAGAAATTGGAAAGGGCCATATCGTGGCTTTGAACGTCCTGAATATTGCTCGTTTCAGCCTGGGTGCAGGTTGTCTGGGTGGGGCAAAGAGTGCCCTGCAGGAGGCAGTCACTTATGCGAAGAAGAGAATTCAGTTCGGCAGGCCAATTGCCGAGTTCGGCCTGATCAAACATAAGATTTCAGAGATGGCAATCCGGACCTTCGTTTCGGAGAGCATGGTTTACCGAACAGGGGGTCTGACCGATCTGATTCTCCGGCGAATCGACCGCCAGGCTGAAGATGTTGGGATTCAAATGGCAAAAGGGATTGAGGAGTATAACATCGAAGACTCGATCAACAAAATCTATTGTTCAGAGATGGCGGGCTATGTTGTCGATGAAGCCGTTCAGATCCACGGAGGGTACGGGTATATTCATGATTATCCAGTTGAGCGGGGTTACAGGGATGAGCGGATCAATCGGATCTGGGAAGGGACCAACGAGATCAATCGCCTCCTGATCGTGGACATGTTGACGAAACGAGCCATGAGGAATCGTCTCCCTCTATTTGCAGCAGCCGAGAAGGTGGCGAGCGAGCTCCTCACGCTTCGGCCGAAAATAGAAATGGATGATGCGAAACTGACCTTGCAGAAGGAAATGGTGGAGATGTCAAAAAAGATCGGCCTCCTTGTGGCCGGTGCGGTGGTTCAGAAGTATAGGATGAAGCTGGGAGAGCCAGAGGAAGAGGACATCGTCGGACTGATCAGTAATATAGTGATCGAGGTCTTCGCCATGGAAAGCGCACTCCTTCGAGCAATGAAGTCCATGGAGAAGTATGGCGATGAGACGTCCCAGACCCAGAAGGCCATGGTAAAGGTTTACGTTAATGATGCTTTGGGTCGTGTGGAGGGTTTTGCGAAACAGGCCTTCGCTGCCATTGCCGAAGGCGATACGCTCAGGACACAGCTGTCCGCTCTCAAGAAACTGACCCGTTTTACTCCAGTGAATACGATTGCCTTGAGACGGGAAATCGCAGATTCCGTGATTAAAATAGGAAAATATCCATTTTAGCATCGCCTGTCTGACGCAGGCCCTGAATCTTATGAAGTGAAAAAAATCTCATTCTCTGAAGGAAGTAAGAAAAAATGGACTTTTCTCTAAAAGACAAAGTCGCTCTGATCACCGGAGCCAGTCGAGGAATTGGTGAAGCAGCCGCTATGGGACTGGCCCGGGCCGGTGCTGACCTTGCCATCGTCAGTCGGAAACTCCCGGACCTGGAAAAGGTGGGGGAAGAAATAAAGAGATTAGGAAGGAAATGCCTGCCCGTACAAGCCCATCTGGGTAAGGTGGAGGAAATCAACGATCTTGTTAAGAGAGTCTTGGAGGAATACGGGAAGATCGATATTTTGGTGAATAATGCCGGCGCGAATCCTACGATGGCTTCGGCCATAGACGTTGACGAGCGCGCCTGGGATTCTATCATGAATCTCAATCTCAAGGGGCTATTTTTCCTAAGTCAGGGGGTAGCCAGGGTAATGAGGGAAAAAGGTGGAGGCAAGATTATCAATGTCTCCTCCACCGCCGGGATCACCCCCGACATCTTGCCCCTTTACTCCATAAGCAAAGCTGGCGTGAATATGGCCACAAAGGTAATGGCTCGGCAATGGGCGCCATACAATATCCGAGTCAATGCCATCGCGCCGGGTTTGACGAAGACTCGTTTCAGCGAAGCCCTGTGGAAGAATCCGGACATTCTCGAGATGGCGATGAGTAAAACTCCCTTGGCTCGGCCAGCCGATCCCGAAGAGATGGTGGGGGCCATTATTTACCTGGCCTCAGAGGCTTCGAGTTATGTCACAGGTCAGATTATCGCCATAGACGGTGGAATGACGATATAGCTTCGTGGAAAAGATAGGTCTTAGGGATCGGTTTTAATTCGCCCTAATCCGCTTGGCAGCGGTTCCTGGCTTGCTATGATTCAAATTCGTAAGTTCCCAACGTTGGACAGGAAAGAGAGAGGAAGGAAAAAAATGAGGGAAGTCGTGATTGCCGGATATTTGAGAACTGCCCAATCCAGGTCCAGACCCAATGACCCACCCCGGGACTGTTTCCACAAACTGAGGGCCGACGAACTTCTGGCCAAGCTCCTTCCCGAGCTGATTAAAAGGACAGGGATTCAGGCTGATGAGATTGATGACTTCATTGTGGGATCTGCTTATGGCGTAAACGAACAATGGAGTTATGGAGGCCGATTCCCGATCTTCCTGGCCAACCTGCCGGAGAAGATTCCGGCAAAATTCGTTGATCAGCAGTGCGGGTCTGGCATGGCCTGCATCCATTTTGGGTTTCTGGAGATCGCAGCCGGCTTTGCAGACATCGTCATGATAGGAGGGATGGAACATATGACCCGAGTTCCCATGTTCGGACCCTATCTCACAAAGGGCGCCATCTCTCCGAATGAGCGCCTTTCTTCAGATCCTATCTACAAGCACTGGGATATGGCAACATCCACAAATATGGGGCTCACCGCAGAGAAACTTTTCACCCAGAGTGCCCTGACCAGAGAAGATATGGATCGCTGGGGGGCTCGCGCTCATCAACTGGCTTCCAAGGCTTATCAAGAGGGATTTTTCAAAGACGAAATCCTCCCCATCAAAGCCGAGCAGGCGGATGGAAAGATTTTAGTTGTGGATCGAGACCAGGCAGTTCGAGATGATGCTACGTTTGAAGGGATGAAGGACCTCAAGCCAGCCTTTAAACCTGACGGGGTGATCACGGCCGGGAATTCGTCCCCTTTGAACGCTGCCGTAGCTTCCATGATCCTGATGTCCAGGGAGACTGCTAAGAAAAAGGGAATCGAACCTATGGCAACGATCCGCTCCATCGGATTCGCCGGAGTGGATCCCACCATCATGGGGGTGGGCCCTGTCCCTGCCAGCCGCATGGCCTTAGAGAAGACGGGTTTGCAGGTTAAGGATATCGACTACTGGGAGATTAATGAGGCCTTTGCGATCGTTGCTCTGAACTGCATCAAGGAACTCGGGATCGATCCAGATCGAGTCAATGTGATGGGAGGAGGCACCGCCATCGGGCATGCCTTGGGAGCTACGGGGGTCCGTCTGGTGGGCACTCTCTCTCGGATTTTGAAAGTCAAGAAAGGGCGCTATGGTTTGGCCAACGCCTGCGTCGGCGGTGGTCAGGGAGTGGCTACAGTCATCGAGAGAGCGCCATAAACTTTGGTATGCAAATTCGCCCAGTTGGCTATCTTATCTTGATTGATTTTTTTCTTGGACAGGTGAATTGATGAGATACTTCAAGAATTCTCTTCCCTCATTTCATAGAGCTTAATTGGAAGGATGGATGCCATGAAATCCAATGATAGAATGATAAAAGTTGAGATTCATCAAGCAGTGACCATTCTGACCTTGAACAATCCACCTGTCAACCAGCTCTCCAAATCATTCGTCGAAGAGATCAGAGACTCCCTGATGTCAGCTTTTGAGGACGAAGCGATCAAAGCTGTAATCATTACGGCCACGGGTAAGATCTTCACTGGAGGCGCAGACATCACCCAGATTCAGCAGGCGACGGACCGAGATACCCTTTTTCACCGAGTGATGGAAAACAATCGGTTCTTCAATTCCATAGAGGAGGGACCTAAACCCGTGATTGTTGCCATAAATGGATCCTGCCTTGGAGGAGGAATGGAGATCGCCATGGCCTCCCATTACCGCATTGCAGCAAAGGGGGTACAGGTGGGACAACCGGAGGTCCAGGTCGGATTGATCCCGGGTGCTGGCGGAACCCAGAGGCTTCCCCGACTTGTGGGCCTTCCTGATGCTCTGAAGATGATCGCCACAGGACAAGCCATTTCGTCAGAGGAGGGATTGGAAAAGGGTTGCCTGGATGAGGTCGTCCCTCCAGAGTCCCTTCGAGAGAAAGCATTGGAGGCAGCAAAACGCTTTATCTCCGGAGAATTGAATCACCGAGATCGGATGACGCGCCTGCGCAAGGACCGCCTTCCAAATTCGATCACGAAAAAGATGATTATCTCTTACGCCAAGGAGGAGGCAAAGAAGAAAGGCAAAGGATATATTGCACCGTTCAAGGCCATTGAGGCCATGGAGCGAGGTCTCTCCGACGACTTCGAGGCCGACCTGAAACTTGAGGCGGAGCTCTTCACCTATTGCGCTCTCTCGGATGTGGCCAAGAACCTCATTGGAATCTTCCTCAACACCAGGCTTGCGGGGAAGCTCCCCAGGATCAAAGGAATGGAGCCGCAAGAGATCGGGACGGTGGCCATGCTTGGGGGTGGAGTGATGGGATCGGGTATTACCAATCTCCTTCTCGGCAACGGATTCGATACCATCCTCTGGGATATCAATGACGAAGCCATCGAAAAGGGACTCTCCGCCATCCGAAAAACCTTTGCATACCCAATAAAAATAGGAAAGATGACCCAGGAAGAGCTCGAACGCAAGATCCATGATCACTTGACCACCACGACTTCCCTTGATGACCTGAAGCGCGTTGACCTCATCATCGAGGCCGTATTGGAGGATATGACCATCAAGCAAGGGATTTGGAAGAAGCTTCAAGAGATCTGTCGGCCAGAGGTTATTTTCGCCTCGAATACATCCGCACTTCCCATTACAGAAATGGCCTCTGTTCTAAAAGATCCCGGCAGGATGATCGGACTCCACTTCTTTAACCCTGCGGAGCGGATGCAATTACTGGAGGTGATCTGTGGAAAGAAGACATCGGATATGACCTTGGCTGCGAGTGTGGCCTTCGCGAGGGCGATACGGAAGGTGCCTATTGTCGTGAACGATGGTCCTGGCTTCTACGTGTCGAGGCAACTTGGGGCTCTTCTTGGCGAATCTACGTTCTTGGTAGGTGAGGGAGTGGATGCGGCTTCGATTGAAGAAGCGGTCGTCGATTTTGGAATGCCCATGGGACCGGCAACCCTGAGCGACCTGACTGGCATCGATATCAACCATCATGTGGTAAGAAATTTTGAGAGGTCCCTCGGAGAGCGATGGAAAACCTCGCCTATATACGAACTCGTTTACCAAACTGGATGCTATGGTCGTAAGACCGGGGCCGGCTGGTACAATTACAGCGGCGAGAAACCCGTTCCCAACCCGAGGGTCCAGGAAGTCATCCAGAAATATTTAACGGAGAAAGGGGTCAAGTCGAAGAAACTGTCCAACAAGGAGATCGTGGATCGGATGCTTGCCCGAGCCATCAACGAAGCGGCTTATATGATCCAGGAGGGAATCTGCGACAGGCCTCAAGACATGGACCTGGCGATGATCTACGGAACCGGGTTTCCTCCATACCGGGGCGGCATTCTTCGCTATGCAGATGGCCGGGGAATACGCAACGTCTATGAGCATCTCTTAAAGATGGAGAGGGAATATGGAGTCCGATTTAAACCTGCTTCCCTTCTCAAAGAGATGGCCGAATCCGGACGCACTTTTTATGCTGAATAGAATTCCGAGTTCGGTCGGCGCAGTGGCCGTCTGTACGGTTTTTGACTTATCTTTGGAATCATTTTCTGACCTATCAAAAGAAGAAAGGAGGACTTTAACATGGATGGGTGGGAGAAGAAACGTTTACTAGTGGCAACGGCTTTCTTATTTGTCATGTCATCTTGGACGCTTGCTTTCGCGCAGGAGATCAAGATCGGCGTAATCGGCCCGATGCAATTTGTGCAGGGGAAAGGACATTGGAATGGAGCCACTATGGCCTCTGAGGAGATCAACGCCAGAGGGGGTATTCAGGTTGGCGCAAAAAAGATGAGAGTCCAGCTCATTCAGGCAGATTCAAACGAATTCATCAACGTCACGGATGCGACTAATGCCATGGAGCGGCTGGTCACAAAAGACAAGGTTGACTTCGTCGTTGGCGGTTTTCGGACCGAGGCCGTCCTGGTCATGCAAGACATTGCCATGGAGAACAAGAAGATCTTTATCGGCGTTGGAGCTGCCCATGATGAGCTCTGTAACCGGGTGGCCAAGAACTATAACACATACAAATATTGGTTCCGGGGCTCACCTTTCAATTCTTCATTCCTTGGTAGAACGAGCTTCATCCATTTAGCAACCGTCGGAGCCATTTTGAAACAGTCCTTAAACGTACCCAAAATCAAAGTCGCTGTCGTCGCCGAAAAGGCTGTGTGGACTGAACCGATGATCAAAGCGGCCGAGAGTGCCATCCCCAACATGGGCATGGAGGTAGTCGGTGTCTGGCGGCCATCAGATAAAGCGACTGATGTGACCGCCGAACTTTCGGCCATTCAGCGTTCAGAGGCCCATATCATTTTCACAATCTTTTCCGCCTCGGTCGGGATTACGTTTGCAAGACAGGCAGGCGAACTCAAGATCCCGGCTGTGCAGGTCGGCATCAACGTGGAGTCCCAGAAGGAGGGCTTCTGGCAGGCCACCCAGAAGATGGGCAATTATGTGATGACCATAGATACCTATGCCCGCGGGGTAGAGTACAATGAACTTACAAAGCCCTTTGTTGACGGATATGTGAAAAGATTCGGCGAGACGCCGGAATACACCGCGGATACATATGCCGCTATTGTCTACACGCTTGCGCCGGCCGTTGAGAAGGTCGGGACTCTCGATTCGGACAAGCTGGTGGCCTTTATGGAAAATGATGTGCACAAGGCCCCCTCCGGAGTCGTGGCATACTTGAAGGATGGCGAAGGACGACACCTTCATGAACTCAGATGGGGCCCTGGATATCTGACAAGCTTGGGTGTTCAATGGCAGGATGGTGAGCTAAAGGGCGTCTGGCCAAGCAAGTGGAAGGCAACCCCAGAGGCGACTGAGATCACGTACAAGGGGATTGTCCCCTACAAGATTCCGCCGTGGGTCGTCGAGAAGTATAAGAAATAAGTGAGTGATGAAGCACCAGATCCCAAGTTCCAATAACCAAATAATGCCCAAAATCTCAATGACCAAATTACAAAAAAATCACAATCTCTCGGTAGTTGGTGTTTGGTGATTCCTGCCTGCCGGCAGGCAGGGGATATTATTTGGAGCTTGGAATTGGGTGGTTGGAATTTGAGGCAATATGGCTCTCGTGATTGACATCATCATAAGCGGTCTCATCAGCGGGAGCGTATACGCGCTTCTTGCCATTGGATTTTCCCTTATCTTTGGTGTAGCCCGCATCGTAAACATCGCCCACACCGCCTTCTACATGGTGGCTGCTTACTGCATCTATTTCGTCACCCACAAGGTGAACCTCCATCCCGCGTGGGGTATGGTTGCGGCCGTTATTCTGGTTACCTTTTTGGGCATCATCTCTTACAGGATCTTCATCAATCCTATCCGGGAGCATGAGGGTGCCGTGTTAATTGCGACCATCGCTCTGGCGATGGCGTTCCAGGAAATGATGGTTCTCAAATTCACAGGCACCTATTTGAGTGTTCCCTCATTGGTCAAGGGGTATTTTGTGATCTTGGGCGTAAAGGTCTTTTATCAACAGCTCCTGACCTTCTTCGTCGCCTTGCTTGTCCTGGCAGCACTTTGGGTCGTTCTGATAGGGACCAAACTGGGCTTGGCCATCCGATCCACTGCTCAAGATAGGGAAGTGGCTAGCCTCATGGGAATCAACGAAGCTCGGGTAGCCATGATGACCATGGGCATCTCCGTTGGATTAGCCGCTTTAACAGGCGCCGTCGTGGTACCCCTCACCATCCTTGAACCACACATGTGGCTCCACCCGCTGATCATGATGATGGCCGTCGTCGTGCTGGGTGGACTGGGTAGCCTCAAAGGTAGCTTCATGGGGGCATACATCCTGGGTTTTGCAGAAGCATTGGTCGTCTTTCTTGCTCCCATGGGCTCCTTTTTGAAGGGTTCAGTGGCCCTTTCCATCATGGTCCTGGTGTTGCTCATAAGGCCGGAAGGCCTCTTTGGTGTGTCCTTCGAGGAAGAAAGGTAGACCCCGTTAGAAGGTCTTCATCACTCTAACGGGGTTCGTTCCAAAAAGGAATGTTATCTCCTCCCCCGCTACGGGCAGCGGGGTTTTCGAATGGGGTAGACATGGGCTTCATTCTGGTTTACCTTAGAAGTCTGTTTACCATAGTCAAAAACGAAGTTCTTGTTCTCCCATCCCGTGTCGTTGTCGTGCTGTTTTTTCTCCTCCTGCTCCTTTTGCCTGTGTTCACCAAGGACCCCTACCTTCTGCGCATTTTCACTCTCACCAGCATCTTTGCCATACTTGCTGCGAGCTGGGATCTGCTTTCCGGCTTTACCGGCCAAATGAATTTCGGACATGCCCTCTTCTTTGGAGTGGGGGCCTACGGCGCGGCTTTGCTCAATCGGCACGCAAATATCCCTCCATGGGGCACCATCCCCCTCGGTGCGTTGGGTGCAGTTCTGGCAGGCCTTATCGTGGGGATACCCTGCCTCAGGCTAAGAGGTACGTATCTGGCCCTGACTACCCTTGCCTTCCCCATCATCCTGATGGGACTCGTTTTTGCCTTCCCTGATCTCACGGGCGGAGAACTGGGGATCTCGGGGATCTCTCGGTTAGCCCGGTCTCGCGTCGCTGATTACTACATCTCAGTCGTGCTGATGCTCTGCCTATGCACCATCATGTGGAAGATAACCGACTCCAATACCGGCATTATTTTCCATGCCATCCGGGAGGATGAACTGGCTGTCAGGGCCTCCGGCATCAACACAACCCGCTATAAGCTTTTAGCCTTTTGCCTCAGCGGTTTTTTTGCCGGGATATCCGGGGGACTCTATGCCCACTTCATGAAGATTGCAGGCCCTTCAACCCTTGAGGTTCCCATGTCGTTCCAGGTGGTCATCTGGGCCATATTCGGCGGAGTTGTGACCATCTATGGCCCGGTGGGGGCGGTATTCGTCCTTTTCCCCCTGCTCGAGCTTCTGCGATTCTGGCAGGAGTACCGAACCCTGATGTTCGCGGGGGTGTTACTGTTGATCCTTCTGTATATGCCTGATGGCCTCTTCCCCTGGCTGCGGGACAAAATTGAAAAGGTGTGTCCTCGGTGCAAAATCAGAAATGTCGCCATGCGGGATACATGCCGCGTCTGTAGAGCGCCATTGGAATAGGGATCTCTGGAGAATACCTCATCATCGAAGGCGAACCCAATGAAGTAGGAGGATGAAGGAATGAATGCAAAGGAAGCCTATGCTGCAAAACCGTGGTTGAAGCACTATCCCGAGGATGTTCCCGAAACCGTGGACGTGCCCACCCTATCCGTTCCAGACCTCTTTGATCAGGTGGCGGAAAAATTCGGCAACAAGACCGCATTGATCTTCTATGGGAAAAAAATCAGCTATGCAAATCTGAAAGAGATGATTGACCGTTTTGCTACGGCCCTGGCCGATTTAGGAGTGAAGAAGGGCGAAACGGTTGCGCTCTGCCTCCTGAATTGCCCGCAGTATGTCATCGCTTACTTCGGGGCTTTGAAAATCGGTGCGAAAGTCACGCCCATCAGTCCTGTTTACACCAGCCACGAAATAAAGCACCAGATTCAGGACAGCGACGCGATGACGATCGTCTGTCAGGACATCCTCTATAATAATGTGGAGAAGACCGGCATTTCTTTGAAAAATATCATCCTCACGAGTATTGGTGATTACCTGCCCACACTCAAGAAACTCTTAGGGAAAGGAGCCCTGGGAAAGCTCTATTCGGAAATGCGGATCCCCACCCCCGTACAGAGAGGACAGGCCGGTCTCCTTCAATTTCAAGAGCTCATCAAGAAGTCCTCACCCCAGCCTCCCCCGGTATCCATCGACCCGGCGAGAGACATCGCAGTCCTTCCGTACACAGGAGGAACCACAGGGCTTCCGAAGGCAGCAATGCTCACCCACGCCAATATAATCGCATTGCAGGCTCAGGCAAGAGCATTCTGGCCTTTCTTTGAAGAGGGTAATGAATTGGTCATGGCCTTTTTACCCTTTTTCCACATCTATGGCCAGGTCGTCGTGATGATCGCAAGTCTTGCCCAGGGCTTCACACTGGTCCTCTTCACCACCCCTGACATCGACGACATCCTATTTGCTATGGAGAGATACCAGGCCTCTGGATTTTATGGTGTGCCCACCATGTTCGAATACCTCAAGGAATATGAAAAGACAGACAGGGTCAATTGGAAGCGGCTCAAGCTGATCGCCTGTGGCGCAGATACCCTTCACGAATCTACCATTGAAGCATGGGAGGAAAGAACCGGGACCCAGATCTTCGAGGGGTATGGAATGACCGAGACCTCTGGCATGAGCCATGGCAGCCCTATACACAGGTCCAAGAGGGGTTCTTTCGGAGTGCCCCTCCCCGGCATGAAGGCTGCCATTGTCGAACACGAAAGCACGAACTTCCTGCCTCCCGGTGAAGTGGGGGAATTGATTCTGAACGGGCCCAACATCATGCAGGGCTATTGGAAGAGAGAGAAGGAGAGCCAGGAAGTCTTGATCGACATCGATGGGGAGAAGTGGCTCAGAACCGGAGATCTTGTCAGCATGGATGAGGACGGGTATTTCCACTTCTTTGATCGCAAGCGGGATCTCATCAAGTATAAAGGATATTCGGTCTTCGCGAGACACGTGGAAGAGGTTCTTTACCAGCATCCTCAAATCAAGGCAGCTGGCGTCGTGGGAGTGCCTGACCCAAAACTTGGCCAGATCGTCAAGGCCTATGTGGTCCTGGAAAGCGAAGCGAGGGGCAAGATTTCCGAAGAGGAGATCATCGCTTTCTGCAAAGAGAATCTCGCTCACTATAAAGTCCCCAAGATTATCGAACTCAGGGGCGAGCTTCCAAAGACGGATGTGGGAAAGGTTTCTCGCAGGGAGTTGAGAGAAGAGGCAGAAGAGAAATGAGATGACCCAACCTTTCCTTGAAATCAAAGGACTCAAAAAAAACTTCGGCGGTCTTCGGGCTGTCAACGACGTCAGCTTTTCCATGGAAAGGGATGAGATTCTGGGGCTGATCGGCCCGAACGGCGCTGGCAAGACCACGCTCCTGCGGCTGATCACTGGCATTCTCAAGCCGGATGCCGGAAACGTCTGTTTCATGGGCAAGGAAATCGTCGGCCGCAAGACCTGGTCCATCGTCAACATGGGGATCGCCTGCACCTTCCAGAACATGAGACCTTTTCGCCATCTCCCCATCATCGCCAACGTCATGGTTTCCTGCCTTTGCCCACGTGCCATGAAGAAGGGAGAATGGGTCAAGAGGTCGGAGGCCAATGCCATGGATGCCTTGGAATTCGCCGGCATTTCAGACATGGCCCGGGAAAAGGCCTCCACCCTTTCACAAGGTGACCTTAAAAGGTTGGAAGTGGCGCGGGCCATTGCCACAGAACCCGAGTTGCTCCTTTTGGATGAGCCATTCGGGGGGCTGAGTCCCGCTGAAACGGATCTCATGGCCAAATCGATCAAGCGCTTGCACAAGGGGGGTCGTTTCGGTCGCTTGCACAGCGAAGGACCAGCCATGATCATCGTTGAACATAAGCTCCAATGGCTGATGAAGATGGTGGACCGCATCATCGTCTTAAATTTCGGGACCCTCATTGCTGATGGAACGCCCGATGACATTATCGCCGATCCTCACGTGATTGAGGCTTACCTCGGCGGAAGAGGGATCTAAGCGTGCTGCTTGAAGTAGCCAATTTATCGGTGTATTATGACAAGGCCATGCTCATCAACAACTTGAGCATGGGGGTGGAGAGAGGGGAACTGGTCAGTCTTGTGGGTCCCAATGGGGCCGGCAAATCGACCTTGCTGAGAGCTGTTACTGGTTTGGTGGCCCGGGAAAGAGAGGTGATGCGGAGGTCGACCCATGGGGAGATCATTCTTGAGGGTTCCGTAACGTTTGATGGAGAACGGATCGATCAGATGCTTGCTCATGAAATCGTGAAGCGGGGTCTGATCCTTTGTCCAGAGAGGCGAAGGCCGTTTCGAGAGATGACGGTCATCGATAATCTCATGGCCGGAGCTTACCTGTTAAAGGATCAGGAAAAAATTCGGGATAACTTAGGCAAGGTCTATCAACTGTTTCCCGTGCTAAGGGATCGGTCAAACCAGATCTCCGGGACACTCTCCGGCGGGGAGCAGCAGATGCTCGCCATTGGCAGGGCATTGATGTCTAAGCCCAAACTGTTATGCATTGATGAACCTTCGACTGGCCTTGCGCCCCTGTTGCGAGCAGAGGTATTTCAGAAGATCGCAGAGATCGGAAGATCAGGGATCACCGTCTTGCTGGTGGAACAGGAGGTGAGCACGGTCTTCAAAATGACCTCCCGTAACTATGTCCTCTCCTCTGGCAAAATCATCGCCGAAGGAACCGGCGAGCAATTGCTCCAAGACGAGGTTCTTCGTAGAACGTACCTTGGGCTCTGACAGACAATGGATTGCTGGACACCTGAATCTCTTCCTATGACTCTTCGCTGACACACAATCGCTTCTGCCTGGGAGTCTAAAAGTTGGCACTTCCACATGGGTCTTGCAAACACTAAGGTAAGATCGTGAACATTTCCAATCTTCTGATTGAGAGCACTGCACGTAAGCCTGAGTATCCCGCCATTCGTTTCCTCGCGCGAACCATCACCTATGAAGAATTAAGCAGGCAGGTGGATCGCCTGTCCCACGGACTCATTCGTGCGAGACTCAACCCCAGAGATATCTGTGTATTGATGATGCCCAACTCTATAGACTGGGCAATCGTTTACTACGCTTTGGCCAAAGTCGGGGCCGTGGTCCTCCCAGTGAACTTCCTTTATAAAGTGGGAGAGCTCGAGCACATTTTCAGGGACTCCGGCGCACGGGCCTTCATCGGCCACAAAGACTACCTGGAACATCCTCGCCAGGTCATGGCGCACCTTCCAGAGATGGATCTCCGTATCGCCCAAGGCGTATCGCATGACCACGGATTCATCCCCCTTGAGGAACTCTTCGTTGATGAAGGGACATTTCATCCTTATCCGACTCGAGATGACGACACCTGGGCCATCATTTACACCAGCGGCACTACCGGCCATCCCAAAGGAGCCATGCTTACTCACTACAATCTGGCAAACAACGCCATGACCGTGGCCGATATGCGTTCAACCGATCCCAATGATGTTGTTTTCGGCGTCCTACCTCTTTTCCACATCTATGGGCAGACGAGCACGTTTAACGCTTCTATCTATCTGGGTTTGACCATCCGGCTGTGGCCCCACTTCAATGCTGAAGAGTTGTTTCCCGCTATTGAAGAGGAGGAGAGCTCGATCTTGATCGCGGTACCCACCATTTTCAACCGCTTGGTGGAGTTGGCCGATCTTCATCCGCCGAGGCGTTCCGGTCTTCGGTTCTGTGTCTCAGGTGGCGCCTCTCTTCCCGTGGAAGTGCTTCGCCGATTTGAGGATCGCTTCCATACCACTATTTACGAAGGATACGGGCTTACCGAGTGCTCCCCAGTGTGTGTGGAGAACCCTTTCGGTCACCAAACTCGGCCTGGATCCATTGGCCTTCCCATCCCTGGGTTTGAGGCACGTATCGTGAACGATCAGGATGAAGATGTCTCCATTGGAGCAGTAGGAGAACTCATTATCCGCGGACCCGGTGTCATGAAAGGATACTTCAACCAACCCGGAGCCACTGCCGAGACTCTTCGGGGGGGATGGCTACGTACAGGCGACTTAGCCCGCATGGATGAAGATGGATACATCTACATTGTGGATCGAAAGAAGGAAATGATCATTCGTGGAGGGTATAATGTGTACCCGCGGGAAATTGAAGAGATCCTTTACACCCATCCGGATGTGGTTGAGACTGCAGTGATAGGTGTTCCGCATCTCGATTTGGGAGAAGAAGTTGCTGCAGTGGTTGTGCTTCGCCAAGGGGCCCGCGCAACCCCAGAGGAGTTGAGACAGTTCGTGAAAGAACGAGCCGCACCCTACAAATACCCAAGAAGAATTCGGCTGGTGAAGGAGCTACCCAAAAGCCATACTGGCAAGATCCTCAAGCGCGCCATCCGATTCGAGGATTAGGGTATCCATCTCCAAAAACCTTCTTCCAAAGATGCAGCACGCTTGGAAAATGTTTGGAGGTCACCCTGGCCGACTTCTTATGCATTTATACCCCTCTGATCTTGGCAGGCCTTGTTAAAATGGATATCTTCCCGTTCTAATCACGGTCTCGGCGATCTCGCGCCTGAGCGAAATGGTATTGATCGGATTGTAACGGGTCAGTTTCTTGATGGCCGACAATTGTGTCCTCAGGATATCGCCCTCGGCAATGGCTGCCAGGGCCTGTTTTGCAAAGCCCTCGACCCGGCCAAAGGCGTCATTCACGTAGACCCTTGCCATGGCCTTCTGGGTATCCGCTCGCTCATCTCCTATCCTCCCCATCGACTTCAATGCCCGGAGGAGAGCGCTCTCCATCGCAAAGACCTCGATTGCCATATCGCTCAAGAGCCCCAGGATCTCCTGCTCGTCCGCCAATCTCATCATAAACTTCTGAACGGCCGCACCGGCGACAAGGAGAGTAATCTTCTTCGCCATCTCCACCATTTCTTTTTGGAGCGTCAGCTTTCCGTCATCCGTATCCACTCCTGTTCGAAGGGTGAGGAGGTCGCTGCCCACCTTCTGGGCTGCCCCAAGGAGCGGAAGTCGGTTCTTCATCGCCCTTTTCATGAACATGTCCATGATGAGGAGCCGATTGATCTCGTTCGTCCCCTCCCAGATCCGATTGATCCGTGAGTCCCGATAGTAGCGCTCCATCGGGTAGTCTTGTATGTATCCGTATCCGCCAAAGATCTGGAGACCTTCGTCGACCACATAGTCGAGCATCTCGGAGGAATAGATCTTGTTGATAGAGTCCTCGATGGCATATTCCTCTATCCCTTTTGCCATCTGAATCCCTGAATCCTCGGCATGGTGGTCTATCCCGCTGAGAATTTGATCGATCAATCCTGCTGTTCGGTAGACCATGCTCTCCACGGCGTAGGTTCGAATCGCCATTTCTGCGATCTTATGCTTAATCAGGCCGAATTCGCAGATCGGTTTCCCAAACTGAACCCGCTGTTTGGCATGGGTCACAGCATCCTGAAGGGCGATCTTCGCCGCACCCACAGCTCCTCCACCCAGCTTATAACGTCCAATGTTAAGGGTATTGAAGGCCACAATATGGCCTTTGCCAATCTCTCCAAGGACATTCTCGACAGGGACTTTCGCGTCGCTGTAGATGACGCTTCGGGTGGAGGATCCCTTGCAGCCCATTTTTTTCTCTTCCTCATCGACGGAGACCCCTTCAAAATTTCGTTCCACGATGAAGGAAGTGAATTTGTCGCCGTCGATCTTCGCATAGGTGACAAAGAGATCAGCAAAACCCGAATTGGAGATGAACTGCTTCTGGCCGTTCAAAAGATAATACTTGCCGTCCTGGGTGAGGGTCGCCGTCGTCTTCGCATTCAAAGCATCGGACCCCGCGTCCGGTTCCGTCAGGGCATAGGCGGCAATTTTTTCGCCTGTGGCAATGGCTGGAAGGTATCGCTTCTTCTGCTCTTTGTTGCCGAAGAAGATGATGGGAAGGGACCCGATCCCCGTATGGACGACACAGGCGACGATAAACGATGCCCCTCCCTGAGTCATTTTTTCCGTGATCAACAGGGAACTGATCTTATCTAAAGCCTGCCCGCCGTACTCCTCGGGGATATCTGCAGAAAGAAGGCCCAACTGCCCTGCCCTCTTGACCAGGCTCGGCATCAACCCTTCCTTCTGTGCTTCAAGATCGTCGATCAAAGGCTGAACCTCACCCACAACAAATTCCGTGGTCGCTTTTGCGATCAGCCGCTGTTCTTCGGTAAAATCCTCGGGCGTAAACACATCCTGAGGAGAAGTGGATTCGATCAAAAAAGCCCCCCCCTTCACAAACTTCGCTTCGTCCATGACAGTTTCCTCCTCTCAAGATGATCAATGCAAGCATCCCTGGAATAATGGAATATTGGAAGAACGAATAATGGGCACGACGGGAATGTTCCATTATTTCTATCTTCCATTATTGCGGTTTCTGCATTCCTGCATTCCAATATTCCATCATTCCAGTATTCCAATCCTTAATCCGTCTTTTCAAAGACCCCTGCTGCTCCCATTCCTCCACCGATACACATCGTCACAAGACCATAACGAATATTTCTTCGTCCCATCTCGTAAAGCAGCGTGGTGGTCAACTTCGCACCCGTGCATCCGAGAGGATGGCCCATGGCAATGGCGCCGCCGTTGACGTTCACGAGATCCATGTTCAGCCCGAGTTCCCGGATGACATAAAGGGACTGCGAGGCAAAGGCCTCGTTCAGTTCAACCAGACCGATCTGGTCTATGGAAAGGCCTGCCAATTTCAATGCCTTTGGAACCGCATAGGCAGGACCGATCCCCATGAGCTCAGGCGGGACTCCTGCCACGGCGAAGGAACGGAAGACGGCCATGGGCCTCACCTTCAGCGCCTCTGCCCTCTCTCTCGACATCAGGACGAGTGCAGCCGCCCCATCGCTTGTCTGGGATGAATTGCCGGCAGTCACCGTTCCTTTTCGATCGAAAACCGGCTTGAGAGAGGCAAGGGCTTCGAGAGAAGCATCGAAACGCACCCCTTCGTCAATCTCAAAAGGAACCTCCGTGACCACGATCTTCCCGTCCTCCCTTGTAGCCTTCACTTTCGCTGGGATAGGGATGATTTGCTCCTTGAAATTCCCTTCCCGAATTGCCTTGGCCGCCTTCTGGTGGCTTGAAAGGGCGAACCGGTCCTGATCCTCTCTTGAGATGCCGAATTTCTTTGCCACATTCTCTGCAGTCAAGCCCATCGACGTGTAGACCCCGATATAGTGCTCTACCAGATAGGGATTGGGAGAAGGTGTAAGGCCCATGATTGGAACCTGGCTCATGAACTCCACGCCTCCAGCAACGATGACCTCTGCGGCTCCGACCATGATCTCATAGGCCGCTGTTGCAATGGCCTGAAGGCCAGAAGAACAGAACCGGTTAATCGTCTGTCCCGGCACCGTGTAAGGGAATCCCGCTCGACAGGCCACTACCCTTCCAAGGTTCAGGCCCTGGTCGGATTCAGGGAAGGCACACCCGAGGGCGACGTCATCGATGTCCTCCATCTTCAGGCCGCGCACTCTCGCAACGGCTTCCTTTAGCACAATTGCCGCGGAATCGTCGGGCCTCGTGTCCTTGAGAATACCTTTCGGAGCCCTGCCAACAGCCGTTCTTACTGCAGAAACAATGACTGCTTCTCTCATAAAACCTCCTATCTATCAGGCAGCTTTCCGTTTTCGTTCATTTTGAATGATGACCCTCGGATCTGGATTCTTCGGTGGCACAGGCAGTCCTTTCTCTCTCAGCAGATTCTCATGCTCAATCATGCCCCACTTTGCTTTATAGATACAATCCTCAACGGAATGCCCTACCCCTGTGAAGCCCTCCAGGTCCGGCGAATAAAACCCGAAGAAATCAGGTTCCTCCGTGGCCTCAATGATTAAAGAGTAATCTATTTCAACCATTTCTCTCCTCCCTCGTCCCTATCCCTTCAACCCCGCTGCTTTTAACATGGCATGACAAGTACCCGTTGGAACTTCCTTTGCACCATGATAATCCACCCGGATCAAATTGTCCCACCCGGGTTTTCCATAGTATCTTATGGACCCTTTTTCTTTCACGATCCTGAATCCATTTTCTTCCAATAATCTCACCAATTCGCTAAACTTCAATCATCTCTCCCTAAACTCTCTATCATTTGGCTCAAATGAGCCCCTTGCTTAAAATGATCTGGTCTTCTCCCTCTTCGTAATAATCTCGGATTACTGCCTCAATTCTGAATCCGTTTTTAATGTAGAAGACCAATGCACCAGCATAAACCCCGTGTGAACTCGTATCGACAAAAAGCTTCTTAACACCCTTATTCTTGAGTTGCTTTATAATGTACTTTAATAGCTTCGTCCCGTGGTTCTTTTTACGGTATTTCTCATGTACATAAAACCACCCCAACCAATAGTTTCCCGTCTCATATCGATCAAGGGAATAACCTGTTACCCCAATAACTATGTTGTCTGATGTGAGCACATAAACTTCGTCTCCTTTCAAACAGATCGAGTTCTTAGTGAAATAATCGTCGTAATACCTCTTGGCAATTCTCTTATCCCATTGGTATTGGTCGCTACCAATTACTGACAAGATCTTTTCCTTGTCTTCAATTCGTGCGGGTCTGATCTTAAGTCCCATCTATGACCTCCCTTACCCAACCACCTGCTGATTCAGCGGAAGGAGGATAATGAAATGATCTTTTGATATTGCTAATTTGGGTGAACTCTTAAAAATTCAAAAAGGGCTTAAGGCCGTCATTCCGGCGAAAGCCGGAATCCAGTGATTTCAGATAATTGTGAAAACACTGGACACCGGTTTTCACCGGTGAGACAACTTTTTACGTGACCATCAATTTTCCATTGCTCATTGATCATTTTGCATTGATCAGTTTCTCAAAGGTCTTCCCGTCTTGAGCATGTATTCGATCCTCTGCTGGGTCCTGGGCTCTCCGCAAAGGCTCAGGAAGGCCTCCCGCTCCAGGTCCAGGAGATACTGCTCCGTCACCTCGCTTCCAGGTGGCAGGTCTCCTCCGGAAAAGACATGGGCCAATTTTTTCGCCACATGCTCATCGTGTTCACTGATGAAACCTCCCTCCTTCATATAGAAGAGACCCACTTGTAGAAGGGCATATCCTTTCTCACCCAGGACTTTGATGTTCTTCCTGAGTTGAGGCGGCTCATAGCCCTCTCTCAACAGGGATAGAACGGTCTCTTTAGCACTCCAGATCAGATGATCCCGATTGACGGTAATTCGATCGGTGGGTCTCATATAACCCAGTTTCTTTGCCTCTTTCCCGCTGGTTGATACCTTGGCCGTGGCAACGGTCTCAAACCCCTGCCGGACAAGCGGGAAGAGATCGGCGGTTACTCCAGGGGGAATTCCTTCTGTGAAGCGGAGCAGCATCTCCTTCGTCCCTCCGCCTGCTGGGATGAGGCCCACACCAACCTCTACCAGTCCCATGTACGTTTCTGCAGCCGCCCGGATGCGATCGGATGAAAGACAGAGCTCACATCCCCCTCCAAGTGTGAGCCCGAAGGGAGCTGCAACGACCGGCTTCTCGAAATATTTGACAGCCATCAGGCTATCCTGAAAGATCTTCACCATCCTCTCGATCTCATCCCAGTTCTCGTCCTGGATTTCAAAGAGAACAAGCATCAGGTTGGCCCCTGCGGAGAAGTTCTCTCCGTGGTTTCCGACGACCAGCCCATCGAACTTTTCCCTGACTTCTTTCAGGCCATCGCTGATCATCTGAACCGTATCTGCTCCAATCGTATTCATCTTGGAGTGAAATTCCAGGCAGGCCACTCCGTCGCCAAGATCGACGAGACTTGCACCCGGATTCGAGAGGACCGTCCTCTTGCGATCTTTAAGGCTGGGCAAAAAGATGATCTCCGGTTTCTCCGGGATCCCCTGGTATTGTCCTGCTCCTAAATCGAAGTAGAAGGTCTGCCCCTCCCTCTTTTCATAAAACGATCCATATCCTTGGCTGAGAAGGTGCTCGACCAGAGGTGGAATCTGATCGCCTTCCTTTTCCATCCTTTTTACAGAAGATTTCACACCAATGGCATCCCAGATTTCAAAGGGCCCCAGTTCCCAGTTGTATCCCCACCTCATAGCCCGGTCGATACTGACGACATCATCGGAGACCTCGGGTATTTTCTCTGCGGAATAAAGAAGGCTCTTCTTGAGCACCTTCCAGGCAAACTCTCCCCCCCGATCCGGACTTGTAACAAGGCTCTTAATCCGTTCTCCGGCAGAGTCAATATTTTTCCCCATCTCGATAGAAGGAAAATTGACCTTTGCCTGGGGTCGATATTCGAGAGCTTGATAATCAAGGACGAGGATTTCCTCTTTCCCCTCCTGTTTCACCTTTTTATAAAAACCCTGCTGGGTCTTTTGCCCGAGCCACTGGTTCTTGAGCATCTGCTCGCTGAACGACGGGAAAAGGAAGATTTTCCCCTCCGGCAGGCTCTCGGAAAGGTTCTTGGCAACATGGACCATGACATCCAGTCCAACAATATCAGCGGTCCGGAAGGTTGCACTCTTCGGTCTTCCCATGGGAGGTCCCGTAATCTGGTCAACCTCTTCAATCCGGTAGCCATCTTCGATCATCGTTTTGATGGTGATGGCCATCGAATAGGCCCCGATCCGGTTGCCGATGAAATTCGGGGTATCCTTGGCGATGACGATCCCCTTTCCCAGGACCTTCTCTCCCACGTTCACGATCTGTTCCATGAGCGCTTTGGGTGTAGACGGCGAAGGGATGATCTCCAGGAGCTTCATATATCGGGGGGGATTGAAGAAGTGTGTCCCCAGGAACCGCTCCTCAAAATCGCGGGGAAACCCCTCGCACATCTTCCGGATGGAGATGCCGGAAGTGTTGGAACTCACGACGGTCTCTTCCTTCAAGAGAGGGATCAATCTCCCGAAGAGATCTCTCTTCGCCTTCAGGTCCTCGATGACGGCCTCAATGATCCAGTCCGCCTCGCTCACCCAGGAGAGGTGGTCTTCGAAGTTCCCCACCCTGATGAGATCCGCGTCCTCCTTCAGGTAGAGGGGAGCCGGACTTGATTCCTGAATCCGCTTCTTACCCTGAATGGCGAAACGATTTCTCACCTCCGGGTTTTCAAGAGTCAGCCCCTTCTTCTTCTCCGCCCCGGTGAGCTCATTCGGTACAATATCGAGGAGAAAAGACGGAATTCCCACGTTCGCCAGATGGGCCGCAATTGCACTTCCCATCGCCCCAGCCCCCAACACCGCAGCCTTCCTGATCTTCTGTCTCATTCTGAACCCCCTTCTCTACTTATAAATGGCGCCCACCGCGGGACGTGCTCGTCCAGGGCACGCTGCGACCTGCCCTTACGACCGGTCAATGAAAAGCCCCTTCCCCCCGAGTGGTTAACCAGAAGATAGTCTAATCTACCAGTTCTGAATCCCTCTTGTCAATTCTTTTCATTGAGTGGCTCTTCGCGCCGTCGAAGGCTGCCAAATTTACAGGCCCCGGAAAACGGAAGGTCTGTCTTGGGTCGCCCTTACTCTGCTGCGAAAGCTTCGGGCTTTCCCCCGGATGCCTTCGGATTGCGTCCCCTGTCTTGTGATTTGCCCCTCTTGACATGGAACTCCCTTTTTGGGTATGTTCAACCCATCGGAAGAGAGTTCTTCTTCCTTAAGCCTCCTTAGGATCTTGGAGAGAGATCGAATGAATTTGCCTCCAGTAACGGTTGTGATTTCCACCCGGGATCGAGGTGAGAGTATCCACCAGACGATTCAGACGATCCTGCTGAATGATTATCCTCATTTTGATTTGAGGATCGTGGATCAGAGTGAGGATGACACCACGGAAATTTCTCTCCACCGTTTTCGGGATAACCCTCGTATTCGGCACATCAGAACGAATATGAAAGGAGTCTCCGCGGGACGCAATCTCGGGATCCGTGACGCACAAAGTGAACTCATTGCCATGATTGACGATGACTGCGAAGCGCCCACGAACTGGCTTCGCGAATTCGTGGCTGCCTTTTCGGTGGACTGCCGAATTGGAATCGTATTTGGCAATACATTGCCCGGTCCCCATGACCGGAACGCAGGATTCATTCCGGCCTATCTGCGAAAGGAACCCTTTCTCGCTCGGAATATTCGAGATAAGTATCAGGTGGAAGGGATCTCAGCCTGCATGGGGCTTCGGCGGAGCGTTTGGCAGGTTTTGAGCGGCTTTGACGAGATGCTCGGAGCTGGCGCAACTTATAAATCGGCGGCAGAGCTTGACTTTACCATCCGGGCCCTGCTCGCTGGCTACTTCGTCTACGAAACGCCGGAGATATCCGTCCTGCATCACGGATTTCGAACCTGGGAACAGGGGAGGACACTCATCCGTAACTATTGGTACGGTACAGGGGCGGTGTTTCCGAAACAGTTAAGGTGCGGGCACTGGCCTATTTTGCAGCTCCTCCTTCGCCTGGCTTGGCGATGGGCCTTTGGACTATCTCAGGTCGCTGCCAGTCTCGGAAATAATCCGCAACGGTGGTTAAGGCTCTCCTCCTTTATGAAGGGTTTCGTAACCGGACTCCTGGCTCCTCTTGATAAAACGAGAGGTCATTTTGTTCAGGAAAAACCGTCGTGAATCCATTTTCTTGTCGGAGGGAATTGCACCCGGTGGAGCAGAAAAAACCTTTCTTCTCGGTGATTGTCCCGACCTACAACTGCCCGGAGAAATTGGCTGATTGTCTGGAGTCTCTTTCTCATCTCGAGTATCCGCGGGATCGTTTTGAGATCATCGTGGGGGACGATGGCAGTGAAGTGATCCCAGAGACCCTTGTGGCATCCTTTCTCGTCTGACACAAACCCATTCCGGACCCGCCGCAGCGCGCAACAGAGGCGCTGCCAAGGCACGAGGCGAGTTCCTGGCCTTCACGGATAGTGACTGCAGGCCCGCCCCGGATTGGTTGAAGAAACTTGCGGATCGCTTTGCCCTATTGCCGAAGCATGCTATCGGAGGGCATACCGTCAACTTCCTTCCTGAAAATCCCTATTCAGCGGCAAGCCAGACTGGCCGCGACGGGGTCTATGCCTACAACACAACCCGTGACAAGATTCTTTTCTTCCCCTCATCCAATTTAGCCATGCCGGCAGATGAATTCCGTAGGGTGGGCGCCTTTGACCCAACCTTTAGGACGTCTGAAGACCGCGACCTCTATGACCGATGGAGGTGCTACGGCCTCGGAATGACTTTTGCTCCGGAAGTCCTGGCCTACCACAACCACCCGTTGACCTTCCGCACTTTCTGGCGACGTTACTTCAATATCGGTCGCGGCGCATTCCGCTTTCGCCGAGCCGCCTCCAAGCGTGGTTCCTCAAGCTTCAAAGTGGACGGCAGATTTTATCTTCATGCATTCCGTTACCCATTTCCCCGGGAGCCGGGTTGGAGAGCATTGCGGGTAACGACACTCCTTGCGACGTCGCAGGTGGCAAATGCCCTGGGTTTCTTCTGGGAATGGTTAAGGGAACCTGAGGAGAGGGGGTGATCCAGTGGCTCCCTTTCTGCCTATTTTTACTTTCCACACCCTTGATGACCGATCCTCTGTCATCTCTTTCTCTCCGGAGGTGTTCCGGCGTGGCATGGCCAGGCTCCATGAAAGGGGATATCGAACCATCTCATTGCCGGAAGCGGTAGAATTTCTACATCAACGGTTGCCTTTTCCGGAGCGATCATTGGTCCTCACCTTTGACGATGGATACCAAACCATTTACGATGTGGCCCTTCCGACTTTGCAGCGCTACGGTATGTCCGCCACGGTCTTCATCACAGTTGGAAAAAAAAGAACCGCAAGGGCGTCAGGCCAGTTGCCGCCTCTCGGGCAGCATTCCATGTTGAGCTGGGAAATGATCCGAGAGATGCGCCGGCATGCGATTATCTTTGGGGCGCATACCCTCACCCACCCGGATCTGACCCGTCTCCCTTTCGAACAGGCCAAATCCGAAATCGTCGATTCGAAGGCGATGCTCGAAGATGTTCTGAGTGCTCCGGTGACTTGCTTTGCTTATCCGTATGGCCGTTATAACCATCCCCTCCGGGAGCTGATTCGGCAACACTTCGTCTGTGCCTGCTCCGACCAATTCGGTCTGATCACCTCGAAGAACGATCTCTTTGCACTGGAACGGGTAGATGCCTGCTATTTTCGTAAGGACCGCTTGTTTGGCATGACCTCAACGAGACTGTTTCCGTGGTATGTCCGGACACGTCGTATTCCCATTTCAATCCGGCGCGCCGTCCAGAGAAGTTTGAGACGTGTATCGGAAGAGGTCCCGGCAGCTTGACGGAAACGGAAAGAAAGAAGTATAATTCCTGCGGTGTTCCGCAGGAGCGCTTCCCATTCTTTGAAAGAGACCTTGAGAGATGCAGAAGAACTCACCGTCAGAAATTGAAAAAAAGATCATCCAGATTCTCACCTCCGATCTGGAAATTGACCCTCGGATATCCTCCGCGATCGACTCCGAGACCCCCCTTCTCGGTCGTGGCATCGGGCTCAATTCCGTGGAGACACTGACCCTGGTCGCCGGAATAGAAGAGGCCTTTAATATTCAAATCGACGATGAGGACCTGACCATGGAGCTCTTCAAGCGTCTCGGTACCCTGGTGGATTATGTTTTGGAAAAGATCGCGGAGCAGAAAGGTGGATCCAACGGAATAGGCCACCCATGAAGACAATTCCTGAAATGCTATCCTTTGTGACCAGGCGATATTCGGAGAGAACGGCAATTGTCGATGGGGGAAAGGCTTTCCATTATTCGACGCTGGGGAAGAGGGTCAGCGCTCTGGCCTCGGCCCTTTACCAGAGAGGAATCCGTCAAGGTGACCGCGTTGCCTTATTGCTTCCAAATGGACTCGATTTTGTCACAGCGTTTTTCGCCATTTCCAAAGCCGGAGCGATCGCCGTTCCCCTGAATGACCATTATCAGCAGACCGAGCTGCTTTACTTCTTGGACGAATGCGGCGTCTCACTGATTCTCACGTCAAAGGATTTTGCGCCACTGTGTCAACAAGTCCTGTCGATCCTCAAGTCTCCCTGCCGGATATTTTGGGCCGAGGATATTGAGAACCTCCAGGCAGAGAGTCTGGGTGATTTGAAAGTGGAAATGGATCCACAAGTTCCTGTGATGTACCAATTTTCGTCCGGTTCGACAGGAAGGCCGAAACGTATCGGCCGGACCCACGCCCATCTGCTCTTCGAACTCAACAGTCTCGTTCAGGCTTTAGACATCACGCCCGAAGACCGGTTTCTTGGGGTCGCTCCCTTTTCTCACGTCAACGGGTTGATGCGAAGCATGATGGCAAGCCTCCGGGCAGGCGCCACTCTTTACCCCCTCCCCCGTTTCGACCGCCAGGCCCTTGCAGAAACCATCGAGAAAAATAGGATTTCCATATTCATCGGCGTTCCATTCATGCCAAGCATGCTCGCCAAATCCCATTTCCGCCGGCCGCCGGATTTTTCCTCGCTCCGTCTCTGTATCACGGCGAGCGCCCCTATGCCGCAGAAGTTAAATCAACAATTCCATGAACAATTTGGGATTTATGTCCGGCAACTATATGGCTCTACGGAGACGGGAACGATCAGTGTCAATTTGAGTCCGGATATCGAGAGATCGTTAGATTCCGTGGGAACACCCATCTCGGGCGTTGAAGTGAAGGTCTTCACTGATGAAGGACAACCTGCCAAGGCCGATGAAATCGGAGAAGTGGCCGTGAAAAGCGAGGCCGCGATCAGAGGCTACCACGGTTCAGACGAATGGAACAGGGAGGCTTTCCGAGACGGCAATTTTTTTACGGGCGATCTCGGGAAAAAGGATGGAAACGGATTGCTTTATCTGGTGGGGAGAAAAAAGTTTCTCATCAACCGAGGGGGATACAAGATCGATCCTCACGAAATCGAGGAGCTTCTTGAGAGCCATCCGAGGGTTGAAGAGGCGGCGGTCGTCGGCATCCCGACTTCGTTCGGGGATGAAAAGGTAAAGGCTGTGATTGTATTGAACGGCACCTGTACGGAAGAGCAATTGGTCGAATACTGCCGCGGAAAGATCGCCGACTTCAAAATCCCCAGTCTGGTTGAATTCCGAGACAGCCTGCCCAAGGGACCAACGGGAAAAATCCGCCGAACCATGCTCGTACCGGAGTAATCAACCAGAAATGAAATTCTTAGGGATCCGGGATCTCTACTCTCTCGCTATGATGACCTTCATAAGAACCGTGACCGGTCTCTCGCCTCCTCTCCCTAAAGAGTTGATCGTTCAAGGGATCGCCTTGGCGGCCTGCCACCTTTCAAGACGTAAAAGACGACCCATCGAAAAGAATCTCTCCGAAGCCTTTGGTGGAACTCTGGGAAAAGACGAGATTCGAGGAATCGTTAAGGGGACATTCCATGAATTCTGGCGGGAAATATTCTCGAGGTGGCCTTCCGGCCAAGAGAGGGCTTGCCTCAAGAAGGTGGAGATTCGAGGTCTGGAAAATCTGCGAAAAGCGGTGGGAAGTGGAAAGGGGACCATTCTCTGGGAGAGTAATGGCCTTGGGAGAAGAGCTCTGTCAAAACAAATCTTGCATGAACATGGGATTTTGATCCACCAGGTTTACGGTGAGGCTCACCTTAAAGGGTTCCTGAGCGATGGCCGCACTGAAACCTGGGTCCGCGAGCACATCATTAAAAAGGAGATGGAGAGATCTGAAAGGCCATTTCTCGCAGAGATCATCTATCTGCCCGTGACGGATTCCCTCTTTTTTACAAGAGTTCTTCTCGATCGGTTGAGGGAAAACGCGATCCTATGTATCCCGGGGGATGGAAGGTCCGGGAAAAATCTCCTTTCTCTAAAATTCCTGGGGCAGACCGAGCTCTTTTCGTCAGGGATGGTCAGCCTGGCAAGAATATCCGGGTCCCCCATATTACCGTTCTTTTGCCTCCATGAAGGAAATGGGAAAATCAGTTTAATGATTGCCCCCCCCATTCACATCGAAAAAGAATGGGGGAGAGAGAAGGCATTAGAGCAAGGCGTTCTTCAGTACATCACTCTCCTGGAATCCTACATACGGAGGTATCCAGACCAGTACAGGAAATGGGGCGACTTAGGACGTCCCACAAATGGTGAACATCGGTTTTACTGAGGATGAGGAGATCATCCAGAAGATCATTGACCATCATGGGCTCTGGGATGTCAAGGGTATCGGTGGCAGGAGACCCAGTGTCCTCCACCCAGGTCTTTGAACTCCGGTTCAACCTCTCCACAGACCTTCATTCTGTAGGCACATCGGCTAAAAAACCTGCATCCCGGGGGCAGATTAATGGGGCTCGGAATCTCTCCTTCAAGGAGGAGCCTCTTTTTTTTCATTTTTGGATTCGGAATAGGAACTGCATAAAGGAGGGCCTCCGTATATGGGTGTTTAGGAGAATTGTAAAGATCCGTGTCTTTGGCGAGCTCCACGATCTTTCCAAGATACATGACCGCAACCCGGTCGCTGATATGCTCCACGACATTGAGATCGTGGGCGATGAAAATGTAAGAGAGCCCGAACTCCTTCTGGAGGCTGACAAGAAGGTTGATCACCTGGGCCTGGATGGAGACATCGAGAGCGGAGACCGGCTCGTCGCAGATGATCAGCTTGGGATTGAGTGCCAGGGCCCTGGCAATCCCGATCCTCTGGCGCTGACCTCCGCTGAACTCATGGGGGTAGCGATTGATCTGTTCGGGTCTCAGCCCCACCTTTTCCATCAGGGTGGCGACACGTTCCTTTCTTTCCCCGGGGCTTCCTATCTCATGGCTTCTCAACCCCTCTCCGATCAGGCCGCCAACCGTCATCCTCGGGTTGAGGGAAGAATAAGGGTCTTGAAAAATGATCTGCAGTTCCCGCCGGAGATCTCTCATCTTCTCATATTCGACAGCCAGGATGTTCTGTCCTTCAAAGAGGATTTCTCCCCCGGTAGGCTCAATCAACCGGAGGATCGCCCTGCCTAACGTCGTCTTTCCGCAGCCGCTCTCTCCGACCAGGCCAAGGGTTTCTCCCCGGGCCAGCGTGAAGCTCACACCATCCACAGCGTAAACGTATCCCCTGAGTTTCGAGAAGAAGCCCTTCTTGATAGGAAAGTATTTCGTGAGGTTTTTGACTTCAAGCAGAGGTTGATTCATCTCCGCGTCCCCCGCGCCTCTGCGGTCAGATCCATTCTTTCAAAAAGCCAGCACCTCACCTTGTGGCCTGGTCCAACTTCGAGAAGCTCTGGCGGCTCTTCCTGACAGATGTTGAGGGCCCTTTGGCATCTCGGACTGAAACTGCACCCCCGGGGGAGATCAAAGATGCTCGGTACGATCCCTGCGATTTCCTGAAGCTGCTTTCTCCCGGCCTCCAGTTTTCTCCCGATCCATGGAATGGACTGGAGTAACCCCTGCGTATAAGGATGAAGAGGATTTTCGAAGAGATCCTCAGTGCCAGCCTTTTCCACAACCTTTCCCGTATACATCACGATCACCCGCTGAGCCACTTCGGCGATCAATCCGAGATTATGCGTGATCAGAATAATGGAGGTTCCCATCTCCTCCTTCAATTTCAACATCAGGTCAAGGATCTGGGCCTGAATCGTCACATCGAGGGCGGTTGTCGGTTCGTCAGCAATGAGGAGCTTGGGATGGCATGAGAGGGCCATGGCGATCATGGCCCTCTGCCGCATCCCTCCGCTCAGCTTATGGGGATGCTCCATTACCCTGATCTCCGGTTCCGGGATTTGAACCAGACGGAGCATTTCTACCGATTTTTCCAGAGCCTCTTTTCGGTTTAGATGCTGATGGAGGATGATCGTCTCTGAGATTTGATCTCCAATCGTAAATACGGGGTTGAGGGAGGTCATGGGCTCCTGAAAGATCATCGAGATCTTATTTCCTCGAATCTCTCTCATCTCCGAATCAGAGACCTTGAGAAGGTCAGCCCCTTCAAAAAAAATCTCACCTCCGGCAATCTTTCCCGGAGGATCAGAGATCAGCCTCAAAATGGAGAGGGCCGTTACGCTCTTTCCACATCCGGACTCACCCACGATCCCGATCGTCTCACCCTTCTCAACCTCAAAATCGACCCCGTCCACTGCCTTTCCAATCCCTTCAAAGGTGTGGAAGTGGGTGTTGAGGTTTGAGACTTTCAGGATCGCTTGGTTATTTGTTATTCCGCTGGCCATAAGAAAAAGGATACGGACGAAGCAAGCCTCGCCCCTACAGAAAAACGACAGAATTATAACTTGAAGCGTGGATCCAGTGCATCCCTCAATCCATCCCCGAATAGATTGAACCCCAAAACGGCAAGAAAGATCGCCACCCCCGGGAAAGTGGCCACATGGGGACTTGCAAAGATATAGGATCGCCCGGTCCCGAGCATCGCCCCCCACTCCGGTGTAGGAGGTTGAACCCCAAGTCCCAAGAATCCCAACCCGGCTGCAAAGAGAATAGCCGTTCCCATTCCCAGGGTTGATTGAACGATAATGGGGACCATGACATTGGCCAGAATATGACGATAGAGGATCACCAGATTCCTTGTCCCCAATGCTCTGGCCGCCTCGACATAGGCTTGTTCTCTTATGGACAGAACGCATCCCCTCACGAGCCGGATATACATCGGCACGGAGCTGATCCCGATGGAGACAACCACATTTTTAAAACCAACGCCGATCACGGACACGAGGGCCAGGGCCAAAAGAAAGCCCGGAAAGGCAAGCATCGTATCGGTCAATCTCTGAATGATGAAATCGATCTTCCCTCCCCAGAAACCGGAGACGAGACCAAGGGGAATACCGATGAGAAGACCCACTAAAACGACGGAAATGGCAATCGAAATGGAGATACGAGTCCCGTAGATGAGCCTCGAAAGGATATCCCTGCCCAATTCATCTCTGCCGAGGAGGTTCTTCGCCGAGGGTTTATCAAGGCTGAACCGAAGATCCTGCTTAATGGGATTGTAGGGCACAATCCAAGGGGCCAGGACGGCAACGATCGCGAAACCGAGAAGGATCCCTCCTCCGCAGAGGGCAATCCGATTTCTTTTCAGCTTTCTCCAGATAAGGGAAAGTTGTCCTTGTGACTTCTCCATGTGAATAACTCAATCATCAATCCGGCGACAATGGATTCAAAAAAGCATGGCGGACACGCTTCGCCCACCGACCCCGCCTGCGGCGGGGGTGGGCTGCTCACGCTTTGTCCACCCTACCGACTGCTTGATCCATTGGCAGAGAATTTTTAATTTTGAACTTTGCATTTTACATTTTGAATTGATCCCTTAGTCGTAGTGTATCCTTGGATCAATATAGGCATAGAGGATATCGACAACGAGATTCACAAGGATGTAGAGAAGGGCAAAAATGAGGACAACCCCCTGAACTACCGGGTAGTCCCTCGCCAGGATCGAATCGACGATCAGCCGGCCAATACCAGGCCATGCAAAGACGGTTTCGGTTAATACTGCCCCTCCCAGAAGGGATCCGAATTGGAGTCCAATCACCGTGATAATCGGAATGAAAGCGTTTCGCAATGCATGCTTAAGAATCACGATCTTTTCCAGTAACCCCTTCGATCTGGCCGTAATAATATAGTCCTGGCCCAGAACCTCCATCATGCTCGAACGGGTCATGCGGGCGATAAAGGCTGTTGAAAAGATCGCCAGGGTAAAGGAGGGAAGGATGATGTGGGAGAAGGTTCCTATCCCGCCGGCAGGGAGGAGGTGAAGCTTGACTGAAAAGACGATGATCAACATGAGGCCCAGCCAGAAGACGGGCATGGAAATCCCGAACAGCGCAAGGACCATCACGACATAATCGGTAAGGGAGTAATGTTTTACCGAGGAGAGGATCCCTGCAGGGATCCCGAGAATACAGGCGAGGGCGATAGAGACGATCGCCAAAAGGACAGTATTGGGAAGGCGGCTCCAGATCTCGGAGAGCACAGGCTGGCTTGTCCTGGCCGACTTGCCCAAGTCGAGCCGGATCAGGTTTGACATGAAGATGGCGTATTGGATATAGAGGGGTTTATCGAGCCCGAGTTGAACGCGAATCGCCTCCACGGCCTCCTGGGTCGCCAGCTCGCCTGCAATGACCTGGGCGGGATCTCCAGGAAGGGATCTGAGAAGGATGAAGATGATGAGGGAGATCCCGACCAGGACAGGCAGCGTTGAAAGAAGGCGCTTGATAACGTAATTAAACATAATTATTCAATCGTGGCATAGATGGGGTTAAATTTCTCCATGGGAAGCACAACAATACCCTTTATGTTCTTTCGGTGGACGACCGTGTACTTCTGGACGTAAAGCCAGATCCAGGGCGCATCATCCCAGAGCAGCAGGGAAGCCTTCTTATAGATCTCTTTTCGCTTTGCAGGGTCCTGAGCCATACGGCCCTCGTCGAACAGTTTATCGGCCTCCGGATTGCTGTAGAAGGCCGACCCCATTCCCTTTGGCGGCAAAACGGAGGAATGGAACTGACCGTAGAGCATGAAATCCGCATCGAGGATGATGGGCCCCCATCCAAGGAGGAAGAGCTCGGTTTCACTCTGCTCAATGGGCTTGTAGATCATCGCTATGTAAGTGGGCCAATCATAGGTCCTGAGCTCTACATTAAGACCAATATCCGTCAGATACGCCTGGATCGCCTCAGAGACCTGCCTGTCAAAGGTATACCTTCCCGTAGGGGTGATCATCGATATCTTCCTATCCATGGGAAATTTGGCCGCGGCGAGGAGTTCTTTCGCTTTCTTCGGATTGTATTCATACTTTCCGACCTTATAATACCCGAAGAGGCTCTCCGGCATGGGCCCTTCGGCAACATCGGCCAAACTGAAAAGGACCTTTTTTACAATCGTGTCTTTGTCAACGGCGTAGTTCAGTGCCTGCCTTACCCGTTTGTCTTTGAAGATATCCTTCTGATTGTTGATCCCCATGAAGAGGTATCGCGTGCTGGGAGCATTGATCACCTTGAGGTTCGGGTCTTTCTCCATGGCAGCCACATCGGGAGGCTGGGGCAGAACGATCATGTCCAGGTCACCCGAGCGGATCATGGCTGTCCGGGTCCCATGCTCCGGAACCACCGTGAAGACGATCCTGTCGAGGGTCGGCTTCTTCCCATAATAGTTATCGTTTCTCACCAGGACGATCCTCTCACCTTTGACCCACTCCCCCAGTTTATAAGGCCCTGTGCCAACGGGCTGAACGGCAAGTTTGTCTCCAAGTTCTTTAACCGCCTTGGGTGAGAAGGGGGCGGAAATGGTTGCCGACAACACATAATCCAGCGGCGCATAAGGATACTTGAGGTGGATCTTCACTGTGTAATCATCGACGACCTCCACCCTATCGATCATCGTAATCATAAACCTCAGAGGGACCTTCAGCTTCGGATCGAGAGCCCGGTCGAGGCCTGCCTTCACGGCCTCCGCCGTAAATGGCGTCCCGTCGTGAAACTTGACGCCATGCCTCAATTTGAAGGTCCAGACCAGACCATCCTTTGAAACAGACTTCTCGGTAGCCAGCATCGGCACAACCTTGGCTTGTTCGTTCTGATAGAAGAGCGTGTCGTACATGAAGTCGCAGATATTCTGAATGAGCGTTGTCGTCTGTTCGTGTGGGTTTAAGCTGTCTGCGTCAATGCCGATTCCGATTCTCAGCTCCTTGGCAGCCAGGGCCTGATGGGGGATGAAAGCAATCAAACCCATCGCCAGCAATGCAACAAAGAACCCTTTCCATAAGCCTACCGATCTCATACTCTTTCCCTCCTTTTCTGGAATGATGAAGAAAACCGGATAGCGCAAAGCGTAACAACCAAAAAAACCGAATCTGAATTTGTCAGTCCCGTGAGGCTTGTACCCTCGAAAGTGGGGAACGGGAATCCAGGATCTATAGAAAGAACACTGGAGTCCTGCTTTCGCAGGAATGACAACAATGGAAACAAGAGATCACAGATTGCACTTATAAAACTGACCTTCCTTCATGATGGCCAGGATCTTCTCCTTATTCTGAAGGAGGCGGATATCTTCGAGGGGATCTCCGTCGACGACGATCAGATCCGCAAGCTTTCCCTTTTCAACCGTTCCAATTTTCTTCTCAAGACCCAGGACCTCTGATGCGGTCTTTGTGGTCGCCACCATCGCGCCCATTGGAGTGAATCCCGCATGGACCAGAAGTTCCATCTCCTTCAAGTTCTCCCCGTGACGATTGAAGGGCGTCCCTGCGTCGGTTCCCATGGCGATGGCAACTCCTGCTTTATAGGCTTTCCTTACGCTCTGGGAGTGGGTTTTCGCACATGCTTTCGACTTCTCGACGGCAAAGGCGGGTACGCCTTTTTTGATCCCTGCCTTCAGGATATGATAGGGAGCGCTCAACGTCGGCACAAGGTAAGTCTTCCTCTCGATCATCAATTCAACCGCTTCATCATCGAGAAAGACCCCATGCTCAATGGAGTCGATTCCAGCCCAGAGGGCATTCTTGATCCCCTCATTCCCCTGGGCATGGGTGGCGGTCCGCCTTCCTGCCTTTTTAGCCTCCTCCACGCCGGCGATCAGTTCTTCCAGTGTGAACTGGGCTGAACCGGGCTCCACTCCCCTCGTCATCACTCCGCCAGTCGCCATCAGCTTAACGACGTCGATTCCCGCCTTAAGCTGCTCTCGCACCGCTTCTCTGACGCCATCGATACCGTCTGCTTCTCTCCCAAACTCCCACCCGTGGCCCCCAGTCATGCAGACCGGCCTTCCGCTGCAGATGATCCGGGGGCCGGCAATCAGTCTCGATTCGATGGCATTGCGGACGGCAATGTCGATGTGATCTCTTGCTCCTAAATCCCGGACCGTGGTCACACCTCCTTCAAGGGTCAAACGGGCGTGATGCGCCATTTTGAGGGTCACGGTGGGAATCGAATCTTTCGATAGAGACGCCATGGGATCAGGCCCCCCATCCATGCAGAGATGGACATGGCTATCAATCAGGCCGGGAAGGATCGTTTTCCCGGGGATATCGTAGACCGTATCCTGCCTCGATGCTTTGATCTTTTGAGACGATCCCACAAACGCGATGCCATCCCCCTCGATGACGACCGTTCCATCTTCAATGACCTCTCCCGTCCCAACGATAATTTTTCCACCCCTCAGTAATATACGCATAGGCTTCTCATCGTCTCCTGACTTTTTTATTTCCTGATTTCCTGGCTTCCTTATCTCCCGGTTTCCTTATCTACGGATCTTCCTATTTCTTTATCTCCCCATCTCCTTATTCCGTGTCCCCGTATCCTTCAATCCTTCAGTCCTTTTTGTGCCATCTCAAATCCCGCATTCATCATTTTGACTTTACCATAACCTTCCGAAGCGCTCTGGTCAACTTCTCAGGAGCTACCGATTTTCCGCCAGATAACATTGATCCCCTTTCAGGGAAATCTTATGAGTGCTCTGGAGAACCGCTCAACCCTAAACAGATCTTACAGGCCGAGGTAGCTCTGGCGGATGTGCTGGTTCTTGAGAAGCTCCTGGCCGGTCCCGCTTATCACGATGGCCCCATTCTCCAGAACGTACCCACGGTGAGAGAGGGTGAGAGAATGAAACACATTCTGTTCTACTAAGAGAATGGTTGTGCCATGCTGGTTGATCTCCCGAATGATGCTGAAAATCGCTTTGACAAGGATCGGAGAGAGGCCTAATGAGGGTTCGTCAAGCATGAGCAGAGTGGGTCGGGACATCAATCCCCTTCCGATGGCGAGCATCTGCTGTTCGCCACCGCTCAGGGTGCCGGCTAACTGGTTCTCTCTTTCTTCCAGCCGGGGGAAGAGCCTGAGGACCCACTCCATCGTCTCTTTTCGTCCCCTTTTTGCTCTCGGGAACTGGGCTCCCATCTCCAGATTCTCAAGCACCGTGAGGGAAGGAAAGATCTGGCGGCCCTCGGGAATCTGAACGATTCCAGCCTCGACGATCCTCGAGGAAGACGCGATGTGGATTGGATCGCCGTTGAAATAGATCTCCCCGCGACGGGGCTTTAAAATGCCCGAGAGGGTCATGAGAGTCGTGGACTTGCCCGCCCCGTTCGAACCGACGATAGAGATGATCTCGCCGGCGTTCACTTCCAGCGAGACACCCCTCAGGGCCTGAAGGTCTCCGTAAAAAACCTCAATCCCGTTCACCTTGAGCAATTCCAAACCCCAGCGGGCGGGGGTAAACCCCGCCCCTACGCAGGATATTCTTGTCCAAATTCCTCGCCCAGGTAGGCTTCAATCACCTGCGGATTCTTCACAATCTCCTGCGGGGTTCCTTCTGCGATCTTCACCCCGTAGTTCAGAACGACGACCCTCTGCGAGAGCGCCATCAACCCTCTCATGACATGCTCGATCAAAAGAATGGTAATCCCCTGCCGGTTGATCTCCCTCAGGAGCCGGATCAGTTCATCCACCTCTGTGGGAGTGAGTCCGGCCATCACCTCATCGAGGAGGAGAAGCTTGGGCTCCGTTGCCAGAGCCCTCGCCAGTTCAAGGCGTTTCCGGTGAGGGAGGGTTAGACCTGTCGCGAGCGTATCCTTTTTCTCTCCCAATCCTACGAAATGAATCGTCTTCAGGGCCTTTTCAGTAGCTTCCTGGACTTTTTTGGTTCTGTTCAGGGCCGCAACCAGCACATTTTCCAGAACGGTGAGTTGGAGAAAAGGCTTAACGAGCTGAAAGGTCCTCACCATTCCCTTCTGGCAAATCTGGTGAGGCTTGAGGTCGATCAGCCTCTCCCCATGGAATCGGATCTCCCCTCCATCAGGCCTGTAAAACCCGGTCATGCTGTTAAAAAGAGTCGTCTTTCCCGCCCCGTTCGGTCCGATGATGCCAAGAATCTCCCCCGGCTCGATATCAAATGAAACTTGAGAGACAGCCTTCAAACCGCCAAAGCTTTTGCTGACATCCTTCAGTTCTAACAGCGGCAAACCAGAGACCTCCCACCCAAATCCGAAATTACAAATCCCAAATAACCTCCAAACTACAATTTCAAATGACCAAAACGACTTCGTATGGAACATGGATATTGGAATTTATTTGGTATCTGGTGCTTGTCATTTGGTGCTTCATTTGCTTTCTATCCTTATTCGGTCCTCGATTTCTCCGAACGAACGATGAGCGGCATCATGCGCTTCTTTACGTACGAGATAATTCCCCTCGGGAAGAAGAGAACGACTGCCACCAGCAAGAACCCATAGATCACCAGATGCAACCCCTCATAGCCCGCTTGAGAAAAATAAGACCGCGACAGCTCTGACAGAGGGGTGATCAGAAAAGATCCGATCACCGGACCGAGAACCGTGCCCATGCCGCCGATGATCGGCCTGAGAACGATCTCAATGGAGAAGGCCATCGACATGATCGTCCCGGGGTGGAGGTAATAAAGGTAGTTTGCATAGAAAGCCCCTGCCAGCGAGGTCATGAAGGCGCTGATAAAGATCGCAATCATTTTATACTTAAATACATCCACCCCGAGGCTTTCAGCCGCATCTTCATCCTCCCGAAGGGCGACCATGTATCTTCCGATTTTCGATCTCTCGAGCAGGCGGACGACAATGAGCGAAAAGACCACGTAGCCGAGCCCGATATAATAATAGGGGAGATTCCCCTTGAACTGGAGGTTCGCGAAGGCGAACCTGGGCGTAATGAAAAAGCCCTGAAACGATCCAAAGGCCTTTAAATGGAGGAAGATCAATCTTCCGATTTCAGCAAAGGCGATCGTCAGCAAGACAAAATAGACTCCCCTCAGGCCGAAGCGAAAACCCAGATACCCGATGGCAAGGCCAACCAGCGCGGCGCAGACGCCCCCGATCCACATCCCGATCCATGGACTTATCCCCGCCGCCATGGCAAGGTAAGCGGAGACATAGGCACCGATGCCGACGTAAAGCGAATGGCCCAGGGAGATCATTCCCGTGTATCCGGTGAGGATGTTCCAGGACTGTCCGAGGTAGGCATAAAAAAAGATCAGGATAAATATCCCTAAAACATAGGAGCTCAAGAACTGTGGAAGAATAAGGAGGGCGACTAACCCAACGAGGAGGAGGCCATAGACTGTCTTCATGCCCTTCTCCCTCCAAAGAGTCCCTGCGGTCTCAACAGCAGGATGACAATGAGGATAAAAAAACTGACTACCTGCTTCATGGTATTCGGGAATTCGAGGTCCAATCCGACTCCTTGAAACAGACCCGTGATCAACTCCGGTCCGATCGATTCAGCGATACCGATGATAAATCCTCCCACCATGGCCCCGGCCAGGCTTCCCATTCCTCCGAGGATGACGATGATAAACGAGATCATGGTAAAGGGAGCCCCGATATGAGGGGAAAGGGGCATGATGGGAACGAGAAGACCACCGGCAGTTCCCACACAGGCGGTCCCAATTCCAAAACAGACGGCATAGATCTTATTGATATCCTTTCCCACGAGGAGCGCACCGATCCGGTTATCCGCAGCCGCCCGGATCGATTTTCCCATATCCGTCTTCTTCAAGAAGAACAGGACCACGATGGTGATCACAATCGCCAGAGAGAAGGCCAGGAATCTCGGCACATCAATCATCACATTGCCGAGGGACAAGGAACTGAGGGCAAAACGGCTCTGAGGGCTGATGTAGTCCGGCCCCCAGATGATTCGGGCGCTGTTCTCAAAGACCATGGCCATCCCCACCAGGGGAAGGACCTGCATCGCCTCCGGGAAATCGAGAATCCGATTGACCACCGTCCGCTGCAAGAGATAACCGAGGATAAAGAGGATAGCGGCGCTTACGAGAAAGGAGAAAAAAGGGTCGATACCGGTCCAAATGAAGAGGGTATAAGCAATATACATGCCCCAGACCATCATCTCGCCGTGGGCGAAATTGATCACCTTCATCACGCCAAAAATGAGGGAGAGGCCCAAAGCAATCAGGCTGTAGACCCCTCCCAGAAGAAAGCCGCTTACCGCGAGCTGAAGGAGGAGATTGAGGTTCATAGCCTCCCTTCTACATCCCCCTTTCCCAGAGCTGCTTCGGCATGGGAAACACGTATTTGGCCTCGGCTGCCTTGGCAGGCATCACAACTTTGACTGCACCCCCAAGAACCTGGACCATGGCCGTGTCAGCGTTGACATTATCCCCCTTGTCGTTAAAGGTGACCGCTCCACCCACCATCAGATCTTGTTTGAAATAAGTCTTCTTCACGGCCTCCTTGATGTCCTCCGGTTTCGCCGACTTGGCCCGCTCGAGGGCATCGGCAATGACCAGGATGGCCAGATAGGAATATCCTGAATTGGTGTCGATGTATTTGCCGGGATACAGCTTCGAAAACCGGTCATTGACCTCCTTGTACATCTTTCCCTGGGGGTTATACCAGGGAACATTGTCCATCGTATATTCGGAAAGGGCCTTCATGTCCCGGACGAATTCCGGCTCATAAAGCCCCGGGCCGGATCCGATAAGGGCCATCAGCTCAACCCGTTGCTTGTACAACTCCGTGATCATGAGTTTGGCATCTCCAGGCCGCGTGATGGGGATCAGGATTTCCGGTTTCAGGGCCTTGATCTTTGAAACCTCTGCCGAGAGGTCCTGGATCCCCAGAGGATATTCGATATGGGCCAGAACGTCGACGGGAAACTTCTTGTCCTTGAAGAACTTGATGAATGTCGCTCCCTGGTCGCGGCCGAAGAGGTCTCCGGTATTGCTGACCACGGCCTTCAGCTTGCTAATGCTCTTCTCTTTCATCAGGGTCTCGAGGTAGAGTATCTCATTACCGGCAAAGTTCGAAGAGGTCGGGAAACATCGGAAGGTATACTTGAACCCCTGCTGCGTGATATTCGCTGCTGCGGCCACATCCATCACAAAAGGAATCTGTCTCTGTTCACAAAGGGTGGCGATCGTCATGGCCACACCGCTTGAAAAGGGACCCGTCAGGACGACGGCCCCTTCCTTCATCACTCTTTCTGCCTCCATCCTTCCCTGTTCTTCTTTAAATGCATTATCCCCCAAAAGAAGTTTCAGCTTGGCTCCGCCAAGCGACTTAATCCCGCCCCGGCTGTTGACCTCCTCCACAGCTAAGAGTGAGGCCCGCCGGCAAGATACGCCGATGTCTGCTGCAGGCCCTGTGACGGGATGAACGGCTCCGACAAGAATCTCTTTAGGCTGGGACCGAAGTATTGCAGGAAAACCGGAAATGGCTGTGGTCGCACCTACCGCTCCCGAGTACTTGAGAAAACTCCGACGATTCATCTTCTTGGCCATATAAAATCCTCCTTTCTATTAGAAAGTGATTACACAGATTCAAAAAACGATTACACCGATTAATAAACCCACATCTTGCATAAAAAATCGCCCACACGGGCATGGGGCATTACGAGGGAAAATGCATTTTCCCTTCAAGGGGTCTATATTCTCAAACTCCCGACCACTTGTCAAGTCATAAATGACCGGGCAGCCTCGGCCATGGCTTCGAGGTTCTCCCTCGGGGTTGCCGGAGCGAGGCCCCCACCGCTCGATAAGATAAAATTCCCTCCCGGGGCCCCGGCCTCCAGACACCTGAGAGAAACCTTTTTGACCTCGAAAGGACTCTGATTCAACAGGACATTCACCGGGTGAACATTGCCCATGAGGACGACTCGATCCCCGATCGTCTTCTTCGCCAGACCGGCATCCAGGCCGAAATGGAACACATCGACTCCCAGGTCTGCAATTCTTGGCAGGATGTGGGTCACATTCCCCTCATTGTGATAGACTCGCGTCGCATAGGAATATTCAGAGAAAATCCTCCTGAGATATGGAAAGCAGAACTCTTCGAATGCATTGGCTGATACCTGTGCCGGCATGTGGTCGATGACCACGAGTTGCTTGAGCCTGCCATTGACCTTCTCCTGGGCCTTTATCCACCGGAGGACCGATTCCGTGACGACTTCAAGCAATTTTTTGATCTTTTCCGGAGCATCGTAGAAACCGAGGAAAAAATTCTGAAAATCGGTCAAAAGCCCCGATATCTCGACAGGTCCCACCGTTATCGCCGTACCGTCGAGGCATCCCCAATCGTCAATATATTCCTTCTCCACATGGTCCCACATATAACGGTAGTGTTCCAGAGCGAGCGGCATCAGGCCATCCTTTTCGGGATCGCTCGGCTTCAAGCCATCGATCTCTCCGTAGGAATGAATGGCTCTCCTCGCAAAGGGAGGATCATGCTCCAGCCAGAGGATCTCGCTCCCTAATGCGGAGCACTCCAGGACAGGGCCGAAGTCAGCCCAGAGGGCTGGGATCATGACGATCTCGGGAAGCATCTTCATCAGCTTCATCTGAGCAGCCATCTTTAGACCCGGGTCTCGATAATATGCATTAATATCCGTTCCCGTAAAGGTCGTCGTAAACGGGGCAACATTGAAAATGGCAACAGGCACCCGGGAAGATTTTTCATGCCTCACGGTCTTACGAAAATCATCGAGCAATGGATTCATAAGGTTTCCCATATGATTGGGGTGAAGGACCCCAAGAAGTAGTCATTGCCATTGGTGATTGACCATTGCCAATTGATCATTGCTAATTGGTCATTGCTAATTGGCCATTGCTAATTGGTCATTGCTAATTGATCATTGACCATTGATCATTTCCCCCTCTGTCTCTTCATCTCCGCAATCAAATCGACGAAACCCACAGGATTATATCCTGTCATTCCACCATCTACCACGATCGTCGTTCCATTGACATAGCTCGCATCTTCGGAGGCGAGAAACAGGGCGATCTTCACGATCTCCTCGGGATTTGCAAGTCTTTTCAGGGGAACCTTCTGTGACAGTCCGGAGACAAGGATCTCCTTGTTCAGAATGGGTGTATTCATTCCAGTGGCGATAAACCCCGGAGCGATCGAATTGATCCTGATATTGTACTTACTCCATTCATAGGCCAGGACCTTCGTCATCATGATGACACCAGCCTTCGTGACCGAATAGGGCAGGAACCCTTGTTCACCGAGAAGCCCAACGGTAGAGGAGATATTGATGATCTTTCCTCCTCCCTGCTCCATCATCTTCTTTCCAACAGCCTGGCAGCAGAGGAAAACGCCTTTCAAGTTGACGTTCATCATCTCATCCCAGCCCTCCACCTTGATTTTTTCGGCCTCCAGGATGAAGGGATTGATTCCGGCATTGTTGATCAGGATATCGATTCTGCCGAACCGATTGATCCCTTCTTCAACCATCCTCGATACATCTTGAGGAGACGAAACGTCGCCGGCAACAGCTAAGGATTGCACTCCGAGGGCCTCCACTTCTTTTGCCACGGCGTTTGCCTTCTCCAGGTTCCGGCCGTTGATGATGACCTCTGCCCCCTCTCGGGCAAATCCCATGGCAAATTCTCTCCCCATCCCCCTTGTCGAGCCCGTAACCAACGCCACTTTTCCCTTGAACCTCATCGTTTCACCTCCTCATTTTGAAGGGACTGGGAGTTGGAGGTTAGGGTTTAGCTAATCTTTAATCCAATCCCTAATCCCTAACCCCTAATCCCTTTTTTTGATGAATTCCTCCACTCGCTCTTCAAACATGTGATTCAGATGTCCTGTGCTCGAAGGTGTCCAACCGAAAACCTCTTCCCAGACCTCCTTGCTTTCCATACAAAGATAAATGAAAAGACCTGGATCCACCTCCCTCAACCATTCCCGCATCTTCCGGTACATCTCTATCCTGATCTCCCGGAGGTAGCGGAATTTCCCGTCCCTTCCCGGAAACAACTCTCCGAGAAAGATTTGTGCTTGCGGGAAACGCTCCTTCGCGATCTTCTTGAGTTCGCGAGGATATCGGAAGCCTCCCAGACTGATCCAGATCACCCTTTTCGGGTCGATGCGATCAAACAGACGAAAGACCGTCTCCCTGTATCCCTTCTCCCAATCGTCATAGTTGATGATGGGGTCAAAATGGAATCCCAGGGGATAGCCTGCCTCCTGACATTGGTATGCTGCGTCTATTCGTTCTTCCAGAGAGGCTGTCCTTCTCTCCTCCGCTTCAATCATCTCGGGAGGATTGAGGGACCAGGAGATGACCGTTCTCCCCCGATGGCCCAGATGCAATAGATGATTGATCTCGGCTGATTTCGTCTTCAGCTCCAGAATTGCGTTATCCTTTTCAGCGAAAAACGGAACAAGGAGCTGTGAAATCGGGAAGATCGGCTCCAGGGCCAGGCTGTCAGAAAGCTCTCCGGTCCCCAACCGGAGGAGGGACCGTGGACTTTCTGAAAGGAACCCTTCTATTTCCCGAAGCAGGTCATCCCAGTTCGAGTAGAGCGTAAGCAGAGGGTTGTTGAGGTATGCCTGAAGCACACAATAGGAACAATCCATAGGACAGTTCGTGACAGCATTAATAACCTGATATCCGCAGCAGATATGGTTCGAAGTTCCCGGACAGGGTTTCAGCCTTTTTCCATAAAAATGGGTAATGAAGAGATTCCTTTTGCCTTCTCCCAAAGAATCCGCAAGGGGAAGGCATTGTTTGATCAAAGACCTCTTGTCCTGAACGATTTCGACCGGGAGATGAGGAAGGCTTTTAAGAACAGCTTGCGAAATCTCATTCTCTTGTGCTTTCTCGTCAAGATAGATTTTATCAATCTGAAAAGGAAACATGCTTAAAACCATAGATGCCAAATGTCAAAGCCTGCTTCGCGGGTTCAATTTTGCAAATTGAACCCCCATGTTCGTAATATGCCGCGGGGAGATCCCGAAACATAGGGTTCAAGTTAAAAACTTGAACCCGCGGAAAGTCGACCAATGCAGGGGCGAGATCGCCTCGCCCGTGGAGGCCCATCCTCACCTTCCTCCAGTTTTCTTTTTCAATCTGCGATCTGAAATCCTCAATCTGCAATCGGGATTCAGTGCTTATCAACATTCTTGACCAGCTCTTCAAACTCTACCCTCTCTGGAAGAGCGGCCAGTGCTGACAGAAGGGCCTGGTATTGTTCGATCGTCTTAAATTGAATTTCGACCTTCAACCCCTTCCCTTCAAAAAAGGGGGGATGTTGCACAACCACGCCGGGAGGAAGGTTCAATGCCTTTCTTCCTTTCTCAAATCTTTCCTCCAGCAGACGCATACGGGGATAGCGAAGGCCGCTGAGAAGCCTCTTAACCCTCTCCGTCTTCTGAGAGGGAGTAAGCTCTTCCTGAGCAAGGATCGCCTGTACTTGCGAGTCCCCGACAATCTTTTGGGTCGTGCAACGATTCCTTTGGGAAATCTCATCGAGAAGGGTAAGGATTTCCCTCAGGCTATTTTCACCCAATTTCAGTTGTGACATGAGTGAAAGGGTTGTTATCCGATTCTCCACGGATAGCGCAGCGAGTTTCCTTATGTTCGACCGGGACACCTCTTCTCTCAGGACATAGGCCTTCACCTCATCCTCCATCCGGGCCAGAGAGAGAAATGTGTCCAGTATCTTCTCATTTGTCTCGAGGGAAAACAGCGGCAGGAATTTTGTGATGACAGCAGACCGGTCGATCCTGAAGCGATGAATCAATTTATCCAGGGCAATGGCTTTTTCGACAGCGTTAAGCCCCCGGGTTGTCAAATTATCGTGCAGGGAGAGACAGAATAATCTGAACTCGTCATCTTCCTCAACCATGCTCCCTTCGACCGCTGGCGATCCCTTTTCCCTGAGGACAGCTATCCTCCTGAATCCGCAAACGATCTGATGCTTCCCCTGCCTCTTTCTTAGAAGGGCCGGTTGAATGAGCCCGACCTCCTCGATGGAAGACCGTAATCTCTCGAGATCCGGCATAAAGTTTACTGAAAACGTGTCATCGGATAGATCAATCCCTTGAAGAGGTATTTTTTCAATGAGCGTCATTTTAAGGCTATTCGTCATTGGTCACTTGTCATTATGCGGTCAATCCTCCTTGGTCATTGACCATTGGTGATTGTCCATTGACTATTGATCATTGACCATTGGTTCCTATTTCAACCCCATATCTTCTCATGATCTCCTGATAGCGTTTCGCTTCCTGCTCGTTTCCTCTCTTGAGAAAACCCCGGGAGAGGATCTTGCATTTCTTTTCCATCTCCTTCAGGATCAACCTTTTTTCTTCTTCACCGATATAAGGCTCGGAAAGGAGCTTTTCGAGAGCAATGACGCGATATCGGTCATTTCCCCAGAATCTCTGTGAGAGTTGATCGGAATGACCGCCTCGTTTGATGATCAGCTTCCGGTTGATAAAGAAGATGGGAAAACGGCTTGAAACCCTGAGCCAGAAATCGTAGTCCTCGCAGACTGGAAGGGCTTCATCGAAAAGGCCAACCCTTGAGAAGAGCGTCCTCCTCATCATGGCAGACGAAGGGCTGATGATACAGAGGGGGAGGCATTTCTCAAAGATCCAGCCGGAGTACTTGGCATGTTTGAGCATCGGGTTCACTCGTTTCCCTTTTCGGATCCAGATCTCATCTGTATAACAGAGGGGGTATTGAGGATTATCATCGAGAAAGGCAACCTGAGTCTTTAACTTCCCCTTCACCCAGAGATCGTCCGAGTCGAGAAAGGCAACGTATTTACCCCGGGCCTGAAGAATGCCCCTGTTTCTGGCAGCGCTCACCCCTTTATTCTCAGTATGGTGGAGAAGTTTCACCCGGCCGCCATACTTTTTCATCTCCTCGGCAGTCCCATCTGTGGAGCAATCATCCACGACGATCAGTTCAAGGTCCTCAACGTCCTGAGAAAGGACCGACTCGACCGCCTCATTCATCATCGGCAGGCGATTATACGTGGGAATAACGACAGAGACCTTGGGCATAAATTGAGCACTACGTCCGAGGACCGCTACGCTTGAGGATCACTTCGCTTCAGGGTTATGGCAACAACAAATGATCCCCAATCTTGGGCTTCTGACCCAAACTTTTGAGAGAGCAGATTTTTAGCCTCTCACCTCTATCCTCAAGTCTCGCTTTGCGAGACGGTCCTTCAACCTTCTCTTAGGTGGCCTTTCGCGTCTTCTTCTTGAGCCGGTTGATCCGTTTCCTCAAAATCTCAGTGACCTTCCTATTCTTTTGCTGGAGAACCTCCACCTTTTTCTGGCGCAATTCCTTGATCTTCTTCTTCAAATCGGCGGTGGTCATGGCTGCCTTTTCTTTCTTGGGCACCGCAGGAAGCCCCTTTGCCGCCCGGATGGCGACGAGCAGTTCCTCCTTCTTCATCGCATGCACGCCTTGGATCCCTCCCATCTGAAGGGCCAGTTCCCTCAATTCCGTAGCCGTCATCCTCTCGAAAGGTTTTTCTTTCTTCTCCATGCTCGTTCCCTCCTTTATTTCAAAACTGCGCGGTGAAAAGAAAATCTCATCCCCACTCCATTCTGCTTAATTTATATGATTTTTCGACCCAAATCAACGGTAGGAGCCGGAATAATGGGTAAAATGTTCCAGTATTCCATTATTCTGGAGTTGAAGGTGACATTGAAGAAACCTCCTGGCTGGAGTATGATAGCAGATGAGTCCATCTCACCCGCTCAAATCCTGTAAGGCCGGAGGCATCGATGAACCGAAGAGGATCTGGTATTCTGCTTCACATCACCTCGCTTCCGTCTCCCTACGGCATTGGAGATCTCGGGCCATGGGCTCATCAGTATGCTGATTTTCTCGCCAGGACAAAGCAACGTTACTGGCAGGTCCTGCCGCTCAATCCGATCAGCCCGGCTTATGGAAACTCGCCCTATAGCAGTACTTCTGCTTTCGCAGGCAACCCCCTTCTCATCAGCCCGGATCTCTTAGTGGAAGAGAACCTGCTCACTCTGAAGGAACTCGAAGGAAGGCCGCTTTTTGAAGAGGGGCGGTGTGACTACTCCCGTGTCATCCCATACAAAGAGAGTCTTTTCGAGCAGGCCTATCAGAGGTATCGAAAGACCCGGAGAGGCATGGACCAGTTTGAAAGGTTCTGTTCATCTCACTCAGCCTGGCTCGACGACTTCTGCTCCTTTGTTGTCCTTAAGAAGCGCTTCAACGGACGAATCTGGAATGAGTGGCCCGTTCGTTTGAGGGATCGACAGGAGGATGCCCTACGGGCGGTAGAAGTGGAATGCGGGGAAGAACTGGAAAAGGTGAAATTCCTCCAATACCTCTTCCACGAGCAGTGGCGTTCCCTCAAGGATGACTGCAACCGCAGGGGAATTCAACTGCTCGGAGATCTCTCCATTTACGTGAATTTCGACAGTGCCGATGTCTGGGCAAACCCTCATCTGTTCAAACTGGACGAAGAGAAACGGCCATCCTTCGTTTCAGGCGTTCCTCCTGACTATTTCAGCCGCACCGGACAGTTATGGGGGAATCCCGTCTACCGGTGGGAGAAGCTCAGGGATACCGGCTTTGACTGGTGGATCAGACGTATGGCCTATCATCTCGATCTCTTTGATGCTGTAAGGATCGATCATTTTCGCGGCTTCGTCGCCTACTGGGAAGTTCCCGCCGGCGAAGAAACAGCCCTGAACGGAAAATGGGTCGAGGCTCCTGGGGACGATTTTTTCAGGGCCCTCTCGGGGCGCTTCTCTCATCTTCCGATCATTGCCGAGGATCTCGGCGTCATCACACCCGACGTGAAGGAGGTCCTCCATCGTCTGGGGTTTCCGGGGATGAAAATCCTCCTCTTTGCCTTCGGAGGGGATGATCCCATGCACCCCTATTTGCCCCATACCTACGAAAAGAATTGCCTGGTTTACACTGGAACCCATGACAACAATACAGCCCGCGGATGGTTCGAGAAAGAGGCGTCCCCTGATGAAAAGACAAAACTTATCCGCTATCTCGGAAGGGACCTGACTGGCGAGGAGATCCACTGGGAATTGATCCGCCTTGCTATGATGTCGGTAGCGAACACCGCGATCTTTCCAATGCAGGATATCCTTGGCCTGGGTGAGGAGGCCCGGATGAATAGACCTTCCACCACCTGGGGGAATTGGGAGTGGCGGCTACTGCCCGACCAGATCACCCCAGCCGTATCAGCAAAACTCCTTGAGATGACCGAGATCTACGGGCGAGGCTGAAAGACCTCACTTTCAACGAACCCGGCTTGCCCCGGTTTAATACCGTGCCGCTCCATTTGGTTGAAAGGATCCCTATTCTTTCCGGCCGATCTGGCTAAATAAAAAAGGGATCAGTCCGAGGAGGGCTCGCTGATCCCTTACAGTACACCAATTGGGGGTGAAACAAGGTGATTTGTGGTATGTGGCTTTGGTGTACTGACATCTTCAGTATAGCATGAAAACATTAAAAGAAGATTAAAATTGGATTACAAGTTTATAAGGATCGGTTGGCAAGGAGCTACCCTGAAATGGGGAAGGGGATTGGCTGTCTGGTTTGCTCTTTTGACAGGTTCATCGACCCCACCAAAAGGGAACCGACGGAGGCTTCGACTTCATCAGATGCAAAAAAAGGAGGGGCGTCCAGTTGGGCAACCGATGGTAATGGCCTCTTGACAACTCCCCTGGTAATTTCTGTATACCTATAAAATTGTCATGACAATTTTATAGGTATACAGAATGAGTCATGCCTTGGGACATAGTTGAGTTATTGGAATAACCTGTCCGCCCCCTCGTCGATCATTCGCACCAGGACATAGGCCAGGGTTCCAGGAACATCAAATCGAGGCCCTCCTTCGCATGACCTTCCCCAATCCTAATCAGCCAGAACGGTCAGGTAATTTAAATAACCAAACTACCGAGGTCTTTCCATGATGGGCCGAAGTTTTTCCTTTTTCCTTGGGCCTACTGAATAGCTCTTACTTTTTCGGCTTGAAGGCCTTTGGTCCCTTTGGTAACTTCACATTCAACTTCATCCCCCTCCTGGAGGGATTTGAATCCTTCACCCTCAATGGCAGAATAATGAACGAATACGTCGTTTCCGTCCTCCATCGTTATGAATCCGTATCCTTTCTTTTCATTGAACCACTTAACCTTACCTTTCATTTTTGACCTCCATGTAAATCCTTTTGTCAATCAGACAAGAAAACACCTTCTTTTTCTACGCTGCTCAATGTCCATACCTACCTCCCTCTCTTCCTTTTGACTCTCTTTGCAGCGCTCTTCCTTCGATCTTTTGAATTGTAAGTGAAAAGAGGGGCAGGAACATCCCAGCCTAAATCCTTATGTTTTTTAATGATCGACCAGAAATTGCTGAGTTCCGCAAGCTTTCCTATCGTGCGGACGGGGAGTCTCTTTTTGAAATAAATTTGGTATGCCCGCTCGGCCCTTCTAGAGTATAGCCTCCCGAACTTCTGAGAGACAAGTCCCTTACTTTTGAGGATGCGGATATGGTAAAGAAACGTTGCCTTTCCCACCCCCAATTCTTTTCTGATCGTGTGAGAAGTTAAGAAGTCGCTGTGTCGCCTACTGGCAATCCTGATCAGCCCCCGACAAATTGAGCACTGTTTCGTGTGCTCTCTCGCTGGCCTCTTCACCCCGTTGCGTTCGATAAAACCGTAAATGCTTTGCCTGCTCACTCCGTACTTTCTTGCCAACTGCGAGGTGGGAATGATAGTTTCCCTCAAGTCCTTCATCAATTCGTGTTCTACTCCTCTGAGTTGACCGTGAATCCCCATAATCTCGTCCAACCTCTGTCCGGGCTTAGATACTAAAAATGGTGTGCCTGCTCCCCTCCATGGGACACCACGGGCTGGGCCACCCGTAGCGCTGCCCCTACTCAGGCAATTTTCTTCCCAGGCTCGGGCGGAGCTACGGCATAAACCTCATCCACCCTTATCGTTCCCACTCCCTTTATATCCAGCTTTATCTTCTCTTTGACTTCTTTGGCAAATCTGGCAAAGAGATCTCCGGAGGTCTGAAACCCCAGAAAGGTACCCTTTATCTGGTAACCTGTCACCGGACTCATCTTAAAAGCTAATGCCGACACTCTCCTGTTAAGCTGCAAGTTCTTGTTGGTCTTGTCCCCAAAGATATCGGCGAAGGCCAGGACCTCTTCACTGACAGCTCTCAGACTTCCTTTGGGTACCGCATTGACTTCCAAAGCAGTAGAGCCGGCCGTCGCTAAAACTTTGGCACTACTGGGATCGTTAAAAACATCCATGACTTCTTTTGGCATCCTTGCCATGTTCAAACCTCCTGTGCCTTCTTTTGCCCCGAAGGGGACTCCATTGGGGGAGAGAATTCTGCCCCAGACCTGAAAATCCCTGCGACTTTTATCTCCCTTTTAGAACCCTTTTATGGCTCTATCTTCGTCCCCAACACTTTCAAGAACTTCGCCAACCATTCGGGGTGGGCGGGCCAGGCTGGAGCGGTAATTAGATTACCATCGACGTGAGCCTTGTCTACAGCTACGTCCATCCATTTACCCCCGGCATTTGTCACGTCAGGTCTCACCGCAGGATAAGCTGTACAGGCCTTACCCTTAATTACCTTCGCCGCTGCCAGTACCTGTGCACCGTGGCATATGGCAGCAATAGGTTTATTCGCCTTGGCAAAGTGCCGAACCGCCTGGAGAACTTTGTCATTCAAACGAATGTATTCCGGTGCTCGCCCACCCGGAATCACCAATGCGTCATAATCTTCCGCCTTGACCTCCTCAAATGTTGCATTCAACGTAAAGTTATGGCCTGGCTTCTCGCTATAAGTCTGATCCCCTCGAAATCGTGGATTGCGGTTCGGACCCTTTCCCCAGCTTTCTTCCCAGGACAAACGGCATGAACAGTATGGCCCACCATGAGAAGTGCCTGGAAGGGAACCATCACCTCATAATCCTCCACAAAGTCACCGACGATCATCAAAATCTTCTTCGCAGCCATGTTAGCCTCCTTTCATCGAATAGTTTTCTCCAAAAACCATCATCCCCTCCGTACCTTATCCTCAAGAAGCTTCCGGACACCACCAGGACCGAGCTTTCTCAGCCCAACAAGCACAGCCATCTTGTCATCCTTGGGCCTGAACTTCCCTTTCTCCCAGAGGTGTGCAGCCCCAACCGTTACCCCAGCCAGAGTCGCCAATTCCTTTTGTGTAATCCCCAGGTTCTTGCGAAGGATCTGGAGCAGGCGAGGAGAAAACCGGGACTTCTCAACCTCTTCCGGACTCGCCACAATGGGTTTCCCCTGTCTCGGTTTCAGCTTCTCTTGTTGGGCCATAAAACGCTGCAGTTCTGACACTGACTTACGAACTTGAGAGAGCATTCCCTTTAGCTGTTTGACATCCTTACGTAGAGGAACCGAAATCTTACGCATCTCCCTGGACGATAGACGAATAATTTCTGACGTGATCGTAGATTGCATTTTGCCCATATTCTCCCTCCTTTGAATTGAATGTGATTTAAAGCTTTATCTTAACCCCTTTCTATGCTTTTAGTCCATTTAAAGCTCAATTGACCCTTTGAAGGCGATTCTACAGGAGCCTTTTTGCCGTTAGCTTTAAAGGTCTTCCAATTGTCTGATCCAGGGCCGCAAGTCCGCACATGATAAACCCTCACTTCCTGGCAGTTCTTGTCCTTGGGAAGCTCCCGGAATGGCTGATTCTTCCTGATCTCTTTCCCGCAAATAACGCACTTCCCACCTGCCTTCTCAGTAGCTCGTTTCACGTTGAGAATCTTGTCTTTGGTTTCAGTAATGAGGCTCTTCCTCTTCTTCTTGGTCACCTCAATTCTCGGGTCCTTAACGGTTCTGGTTTTTTTAGTCCTCTTCACCATGAAGCTCCCCTTTCATCTATACAACACCATTCCATTAACCCCTTATGATTTTTGTCAGAGTTCGATCCATTTCCATCACAACTTCCCTATGCTTCCTTTTTCACGCCAGTTTCATGCCAATGTCATCCAACGCAATCTCACATTTGGTCCAGTATACCCCGTAATTCTTCCATCCCTTTATAAAGCTCCCTCGCAATCTCTAAGGATGCGAAGATCAGATATGATGTGTAAATGACCACGACAATAGTTAGTGCTATTTTTGATAATCTGCCAAATTCAGGACTTCTATAAAGCAACGGTAGACCAAAAGGGCCCAGTACAAAAAATAGGAGCAGGATCACACTGATTCGTCTCAAATACCATTTAGTCTTTCCATCCTCTTTACTCATTTCATGTATCCGGCGGTTTCAATATTGCTCCCGCCCATTTGTTTCCTTCCCCGCAATTTCTCTTCTCACCCCCATTGATCTCTATCTTGATAACTGATATGAGGTCAAGATGCCATTATCAAAATACAGATAGACCCCTAAACCATATACCCATTGTTCATGCTTAGTCTGAGCACTGACGCTCTCGTTAATCTGTTTTGGTTCGCCACATACGCCAATAACCTGCTCTTTTGTCATCCCGATTCTAGCTGAACATGCTCCTGCCAATTCCTCGTATATCGTTCAGCCATTTTCTTGTCCCGGATCACCAAAAGGTTCTCAGCATTCATCTCCTCAGCGGCTTTCTTCCTGTACTCGTGTCTCCGTTTCACTCGTTGCACTTCCCTTCTAATCTCTTGAGACCCTCCAATGCCCTATTTCTGGTTGGCTCGTCACTCGCCTTTGCCAAAAACGAGTATTCCTGGACTGCAAGGTCATACTTGCCCATCCTCTCGTAAATCGCTGCAAGACGAAAGTGGGCAACACGACTGCCTTTATCCTTGGACAACACCTTGTTCACATACTCCAACGCCTTGCCATATTCATCGAACTGGCTATACAGATCGGCAATACTAAGATATATCCCGGGTGCCCTTTCCAGGTATTTTGGGGTCGATAGTCTCTCGGCCGTTAGTAGTTCTTCCAGGGCCAGTTTTTTCTCGCCTTGCAGATAATAAATCCCGGACAGAAGGGAATGGTATTCACCTTCATTAGGATCCGACTCTATTGCCTTCTTAGCGTATTGTTCTGCTCTCCACAAATCCGAGTTTACCATTGCATTACCAGCCTTATCAGCCCACGGGCTTTTAGGAGATTCCTTATACTCCCTTTCGGCTTCTCTTATGGCTTCCATTTCCGCCGGGCTGAATGTGCGATGATAATCAGGCTCCCTGCCCATTTTCCGAACGATGTCCTCTGCTTGCTCGGATGACGATAACATGAGAACAATCTTACCCTCTGGGATGGCTTCCACAATAGTACCTGAAAAAACAGTTTCAGTACCGATTCTGATTACCGCCTTCTGACGAACGTTTTCTCTGGTTAGCTCCTCAATCAATACATGATGCTTGGGGGCTGTTCTTATCACAATACTGGGTGCCACACCCTTTTCATCAATTCCCACTTCTGTGATTTCACTTGGCGCAATGACAATTTGTTTGATTCCATCTTTTGCATAGATTTCAATGAAAAGGGACCGGGGCGAGACTGTCTGAGCCTCGCAGTTGATAAGAAAGCCAATGACGCAGGCAAATGTCAAAAGTAATTTCTGAACAGCTTTCATATTCAAATCCTTTCTAACGGGTTACTCAGTCGTCCGAGGGTTGTTCGGGCGGTAAGCACCTAAAAAAAGTCCCTGTCACACCAGTTATAACCTTACCTCGGAAATCTACCGAGTTGAAAGGTTTTTCCCACGCAAAGAATCTACCAATTTGCTATAAGGAAGTCAACAAAAAAATAGGGTAGGTGATAGCCTGGGGATGATTCATGGGGGCCTCCGTTCTCAGGGGGGAATATTGGTAGAAACCGGAGGAGTTTTGGAGGAAGTTTGGGGTAAAAACTGCACAGGCCAAATCCTAACATTTGGGGGACTTTTGGGCCGGAATTAAACAAAAAAAACGTTGTGAACTGAAAAATTACAATTCCTCGCCTTCCAAATACCTTTTGATTTCTCTAATATTTATCCTTAACCAACGGAACTGCAAATCATTTAGATGCCCCTGGAATTCATCAATATTGAAATCTTCCTGATCCAAAATGTCAGCGAGTTTCGACATACGTAATCCATATTCCTCATTTGCTGAAGTGTAATGCCTTAGAAATAGCGTCAACTGAGGAGTGTTAGCCATTTCCAGTTGCAGTCTTTGGCACTCATCAATTAATCCGGCAAGCTCCTCATCCATTGGTTATCCCTTTAATTCTTGTTGGGATATAGGAAACAGCCAGGCTTAACTCGTGCAACCTTATCTTCCTTTTGTGTCTCATGCTACAGCCTCGTATAAGGAGCCCGCTCTTCCTTAACCACAAAATCTGCCAACTCCCTTGTCGGGATGTTAGTCCGTTTGTCCTTCTTATGGACCAAGACTTCGATTGGGGGAGATGTCCCCTTCTTAGACTTACGAGGCATGGTCAATTTCCCTCCTCTCAGGGAATCTCATCGAGCAACCTGGTAAATCACTGGCCGGTAACGAGGGGCTGGTATGGGTTTCCCAGATTGACGGGCCGCTTCAATCCAGGCCTTTTTGGCCTTTTCCAGCTCCTCCAGGGCTTGCTCCGGGGTTTCACCGAAGGCGGAGCAGGAATCCAGGTCCGGGATATCAGCGATATAGCCGCCATCTTCTTCGCTATAGAAAATGTTGATGTGGTAGTCGCTCATTTCTCGTCCTCCAATCTGAGATCATACCGTTCAACCAGCCGCAGGAACTGCCTGATCTGATAAGGTTTGGCCTCTCCCCTAACTTCCTGGAGATTGACCAGTTCTGGAATAGCTAGATGAATGAAAATGTGATGGCTTCCGCTTATGCGGGCCAATCCAAAGCCAAATCCCTCAACCATATTTATCATGTCCCCGAAAGCAACGTTTTTCAACTGCCCTTCGGAGAGTCTCTTGAGCAATTTTCTGCGCTTCATCCAAGCGTCCCTTCAATTGAAAGGTTCGAAACCGCAGCGACCCGGCCACGGATCCGGTTTATGAACTTGTTTTCTTCGATTCGGTCTTTCGTCCATTCAGTCTCGAAAGAGAGTTGGGGTGATTTCCCTTTTTTCTTTGGCTTGGCTATTGGAATGAAGTAGGAGCTGATTCGGCGGGCCTCGACGATCTCATCGGTGATGCCATCCTCAGTAAACTTGAAATGCCGAGTTGGTTCAAGATAAGGGGAATTGATAACCGGGTTTTCAATGACAACTTGTTTCATTTCTAACCCCTTTGAGATCTCCTCCATACCTCGTAGGTCTGGAATGTCAATCCTCCCAAGGCTTATATTCCGTTCCGACTTGCCCCTGAATATTGCTCACACCAAGGGGTCTTTGCTCTGGAATCCTATCCAATAACTCCCGTAGAAGTGGCCGTATATAGACCTGATCAAGATCGAAATGCTTCAAGGCCGTCGCCAAGGGATTAATCCTATCCAGGGCCGTGGTATCTGTATTGATTATTAAAACATATTTCCCTTGAAACAGGCAGAGCCCTCCTGGTGTTTTTATTGAATCCTCATCCTGTTTTATGACTTCGTAGCGGATTTGAATACCAAATCTCTCAGCCAGCTCTTCAAGATGATCTATGATGGCGTTCTCATCCACGCCGGGAATCTCCCTCAAGAGGCATTGGAACTTCTTTTCCCACCTGGTTGACCATCTCCTTTAACTCCTTCCCCACCTTGAAGAATGGAAGCTTCTTTGCTGGGACATCGACAGTCTCTCCTGTCTTAGGATTCCGACCTTTATAGCCTCCATAATTTCTCACCATGAAGCTCCCAAATCCTCTGACCTCAATCCGTTCTCCTTTCCTTAAAGCTTCCTTCATCCCATCGAAGAGAAGGTCTACAATAACCTTGGCTACTCTCAATTGAATATTCTCTTTCTCAGAAAGTTTCGCGATCAGATCGGCTTTATTCATCGATTCTCCCTTCAAAAGAATAGGCTCAATTCTGCTTTCAGACCATTAACGGCAGGCAGATCAGAGGCCGCATACCGTAAGAGAGTATCAGATTGTCGAAAAAAATCAACAGGAATTTTAGGGATTGCTCTGGCTCCACGGACAGCCATTCCGATCCATGCCAGACACCTTCTTAAATTTCGCCTGATTTTGTGGTATAAAGACCAAAAATGAGTTCCTAATTCTGGAATCTCCTATGAAATGCCATCGCTGCGATAGTCTCATGATCTATCAGGATTTCTACTCCGCCGATGACCATTTTCGGGGATGGAGGTGCATCGGCTGCGGAGAAATTGTCGATCAGGTGATCCTGGAAAACCGCAAATGGATGAAGGTAGGAAGGCAGAACAGAGTAAAACGAGAGGATGGGATACGTGACGATAATGAAGCAGGCGATTGAGCGGCAGTCGATTCGATTTTGGAAGGAGGTTGTTGAATAGAAAAAGGATCAGTCTGAGGGGGGTCAAACTGATCCCTGCCAGTACATCAATTTGGGGGTGAAACGAGGAAATGATATGGTTTGGTGTACTGGTTGTCCTCATCTTACCATGAAGACATTAGGAAAGGATTAAGATCGGATTAAGAATCCTTAAGGGTCACTCTATCTGACTACTATCCGTCCCTCCCATATTTAGTAATTACTAATCTTCTTATTACAGGATTTAGGGATTACTAACCCAAAAAATCAAAAGTCTTTTCAATACCTTACGTTAGGCGACTTCCTCACAATTCTTGTGAAAAAGATGTGGAAAACTCAGTGGATTTCTCCCTTGGATAGGCTACCCCATATCATATCCTGCAGAATGCCTGATATCTGGGCACAAGCTTCGCGAATTGATTCGGGAAGTTATACCTATTTTATGAATCACCGGATGGAATACTGCCTTCCTCCTCCAAAAATACAGGGGTTACCCTATTTACCCCGTTAAGCTTTCTCCGTATGCTTTATGCGGTCACATAATACGAATCCAAAATTCAGGAGGGCGAGGATGAACATCATTGAAGGAAGAGCCCAAAAGGAGACGTTTACGCTCCGTGAACGGGATATATTGGCCTTCGTTGCAAAAGGCGTTGACAATGAAGAGATTGCTGAAGACCTTGATATCACCCTGGAGGAGGTACTGATGTATCAGGCGGAACTTTTAGGAAAAATGGATTTCCAGAATATCCCTCTGGCGATTAAATCCATCCCGAAAGAAGAACTCATTGCTATTTGTTAGACCGTGGAGGGGTGAATCTCGGTATGATTCCCGCTCTGACTGGCTCCTTTTAGTCAACCACCCGCCAGAGATACCAACTTGCCACGCTCCTGTAAGGCCTCCATGTTTCGCCAATCGAAATCATTTCATCTGCCGATGGGATTTGCTGGAGTTTATAGGCCAACCTAAAAGCCCTCTTCAGGCCAGCATCGTTGACCGATAGAACATCTGGCCTTCCAAGTCCGAATATGAGAAACATCTCAGATGTCCATCTTCCGACACCTGAAAACGTAACAAGTTTGGTGATAACCTCCTCGTCTTCAAATCCTGCCAAAGATGATAAATCAATCTCTCCATCCTTAACTGCTAAAGCTAACTCCCGAATGTATTTGATCTTTGCCCGTGATAACCCTGCGGTTCTATAATGCTTGAGAGACATTTTCAGGATACCTTCGGGAGTAAAGTCTTTAGCCCCCAGCATGTCAAACATCCTGCCTTTTATTGCTCTTGCTGCATGAGCCGAAAGCTGTTGGCTGATAACTGAAGATACCAGGGCATGAAAGGGATTATTGAGCGCTGGTGCAATGGTACATGGGCCGTGCTCCTTTATCAAGGCTGCGAGGACTCTGTCTGAGGATTCCAGATGCTTTAAGGCTTTCCTAATGAGGGCTTTATCCAGGGATTTCGTCACATCCGTTTTTAACCCCAACCTAAGGCAAAAATCAATTCCATGGAGAATGTAAACAAAGTACGCCATAGACCAATAAAGTAAAGCCCCGCCTGTATCAACAGGCGAGGCTTTCTTATTTCTGGCGGGAGCGACGGGGCTCGAACCCGCAACCTTCGGCGTGACAGGCCGACGCTCTAACCAATTGAACTACGCCCCCACTTTCTTTTTTTATATGTTCTTCTCTGCTCTTACGGCAATCCGGAAATACAAACAACCTTCCCGGCTTACCGGGACGCTCTAACCAATTGAACTACGCCCCCAGTCATTCAAAAATTCGAAATCCGATTATCGAAATCCAAAACAAATCCTAAATTCCTTAATCCAAAATCGCAGACTTAATTTCGTGACCTTCCCGGTTACAACCACCGGGACGCTCTCCCCGGCCCGTCATCCAATATCATGGTAGGCGGAACAGGGATCGAACCTGTGACCTCCGGCTTGTAAGGCCGGCGCTCTCCCAACTGAGCTACCCGCCCTGAACATCACAATTTTATTGGATCATCCTTGTAATGTCAAGTCTGGATTGAGACCTTTCTCATGCGGTGACGCCAAGGCTGATCTCTATCGGAGACGTTTCTATCTTCTCTATCCTCGGGCCGAGGAAATGGTCCGGATCGTCCAGGACCAGCGCTCTCCTCAGGACCTCATCCATATGCTCCACAGGGACCAGTTCCACCGAGTTCAGAATCTTGGGTGGAATCTCCTTGATATCCTTCTCGTTCTCCTTCGGGATGAGGACCGTCTTGATCCCGCCACGATGGGCGGCAAGGATCTTTTCCTTTAACCCTCCGATGGGAAGGACCCTTCCTCGAAGCGTGATCTCACCGGTCATGGCGAGATTGCTTCTTACGGGAATCTTAAGAAGGGCCGATGTGATGGCCGTCGCCATGGTGATCCCGGCCGAAGGGCCATCCTTTGGAATCGCGCCTTCGGGGACATGGATATGGGTATCCAGCTTTTGATAGAAGTCCTTCTCCAGACCGAACCGATCCGCCCGGGACCGCACATAGCTCATGGCAGCCTGGGCAGACTCCTGCATGACGTCTCCCAGCTTCCCGGTGATGGTCAGGTTTCCCCTTCCCGCCATCACGGTGACCTCGGTGGTAAGAAGTTCTCCCCCTGCCTCTGTCCATGCAAGACCATTGGCCAATCCCACCTGGTCCTGGTCTTCTCCCTTTCCGTACCGGAATTTCGGCACCCCTAAAAACTTCTGGACTCCCTGTGAGGTCACATTGACGGAGACATCCCTGCCCTCTCCCAAAACCTTCTTGGCCACCTTCCGGCAGATCGAAGCGATCTCCCGTTCCAGATTCCTCACCCCGGCTTCTCTCGTATAGGACTGAATCAGGCTCATGAGGGCGGCGTCGGAAAAACGGACGTTTTCCAGCTTCAGTCCGTTTGCCTTCATCTCCTTGGGAATGAGAAACCTCTTGGCAATCTGCATCTTCTCGGGCTCTATATACCCCGCAATGCGGATGACCTCCATTCGATCCTGTAGGGCAGGAGGAATGGAATAGAGGGTATTGGCAGTCGTGATGAAAAAAACCCTCGAAAGATCGTAATCCACATCCAGATAGTGATCATTGAAGGTATGGTTCTGCTCCGGGTCAAGCACTTCAAGAAGGGCTGCCGATGGGTCTCCCCGGAAGTCGGTACTCATCTTGTCCACTTCATCGAGGAGGAAGACCGGATTGTTCATTCCCGCTTTTTTGATGCACTGGAGAATCTTTCCAGGGAGGGCCCCCACATAGGTCCTTCGATGGCCCCGGATCTCAGCTTCGTCCCTGACTCCTCCCAGGGAGAGCCTCACAAACCGCCGCCCCATTGTTCGGGCGATCGACTTTGCCAGAGACGTCTTCCCAACACCCGGAGGTCCTACAAAACATAGGATCGGTCCCTTGATCTTTTTCACCAACCCCTGGACCGCCAGGTATTCAAGAATTCTCTCCTTCACTTCTTTCAGCCCATAGTGGTCTTCGTCGAGAATCCTCTCAGCCTCTTTGAGATCCAGTTTATCCTTGGTACAGTGGCTCCAGGGCAGCGCGAGGAACCAATCGATATAATTTCTCACGACGGTTGCCTCGGCCGACATGGAAGGCATGAGCTTCAGTTTCTTAAATTCCTTCTCCACCTTCTGGGTGGCCTCTTTGGACATCTTTTTCTGCTTGATCCGGAGCTCCAGCTCCTTCATCTCCGTGGCAAGGTCATCCTTCTCGCCCAGCTCCTTCTGGATCGCCCGCATCTGTTCGTTGAGGTAGTATTCCTTCTGAGTCTTCTCCATCTGCTTCTTGACGCGGCTCCGGATCTTCTGCTCCACCTGAAGAATCTCGATCTCCGACCGGAGCAGCTTGTAGAGGTCCTCCAGCCTCCTTCCCGGGTGCCCGATTTCGAGGAGCCTCTGTTTGTCCTCCAGTTTCAATCCGATATGGGCCACCATCGTATCGGTAAGCCGGTTGGGATCCTCCATCGTCGTGAGCGAAGTCACGACCTCCGGCGTGATTCGCTGGTTGATCTTTGCGTAGATCTCAAAGGCATTCTGAAGGCTTCTCATCATTGCCTGCATATCGAGGGTCAGGGCATAAGGGGTCTCCATCTCCTCCACTTCCGCCACATGAAACACCTCATTCGGGATGAACCGTAGGATCCTTCCACGCCGCTCCCCTTCCACGAGGACCTTCACGGTCCCATCGGGAAGTTTGAGACACTGAATCGCCCTCCCCAGTGTGCCAATGGTAAAAATATCGCCTTCCTGGGGATCATTCGTCTTGGCATCCTTCTGGAGAACGAACAGGATCCTTCGATCCTTTTCCATGGCGGATTGGATCGCCTGGATGGACCTGTCTCTTCCCACGAAGAGGGGAACCACCATATGAGGGAAAAGGATGATATCCCTCAGGGGGAGCAGGGGCACGATCAGTCGTTTGCTTTTATCCGTCATCATTTCCGACATGCTTGAACCGGTGTTATTCCTCGGACGACTTAAATTCGAAATTCGAAATCCGAAATCCGAATCAAATCCAAAATTCGAACGCTCCAATTTCCGAAACGGACCTCTTTCACCTGTTTCTAATTTTGTCCTTTAGTCATTGGGTATTGTTTCGAATTTCGAGTTTGCTCTATTAGGCGACTTCCTTCTCCTTCTCATAAAGAAGGATGGGGTTCTCGTGATTCAGGACGGCTTCCTCACTGATAATGCATTCACGAATATTGGACTGGGAGGGGATCTCATACATCACGTCGAGCATGATGTTCTCCATGATCGATCGAAGCCCCCGGGCTCCGGACTTCCTCTTGATGGCTTCCTTGGCAATGGCCATCAACGCGCCCTCGGTAAACCGAAGCTTCACGTTCTCGAAATCGAAGAGCTTCTGATACTGCTTCACAAGGGCGTTCTTCGGCTTCTTCAAAATATCGACCAGGGCGTCGATACTCAGCTCTTCCAGCGTCGCGATCACCGGAAGCCTTCCGATGAATTCAGGGATCAACCCGAACTTCAGGAGATCTTCGGGCTGACCCTCCCTGAGCACTTCTCCCATACCCAGATCTTTGTGGCTCTTGATATCGGCTCCGAATCCGATCGTCTTTCCACCGATCCGCTGTTCGATGATCTTCTCCAGACCGACAAAGGCCCCTCCGCAGAGGAAGAGAATGTTCGTCGTATCGATCTGAATGAATTCCTGCTGGGGGTGTTTCCGTCCGCCCTTCGGAGGGACGCTCGCAACCGTTCCCTCGATGATCTTGAGGAGGGCCTGTTGAACGCCTTCCCCCGAAACGTCCCGGGTAATGGAAGGGCTGTCCGATTTCCGTGAGATCTTATCAATCTCGTCAATATAGACGATGCCCTTCTGGGTCTTCTCGATATCGTAATCGGCCGCCTGAAGGAGGCTCAGGATGATATTTTCAACGTCCTCTCCCACATAACCGGCCTCGGTGAGACAGGTTGCATCCGCAATGGTGAATGGGACGTCGAGAATACGGGCAAGGGTCTGAGCAAGGAGCGTCTTGCCCGATCCCGTTGGACCGATGAGGAGGATATTCGATTTTTGAAGCTCCACCTCTCCTGAAGCCACCCGCGAATCGATACGCTTATAGTGGTTATGGACAGCAACCGACAGGATCTTCTTCGCATGTTCCTGACCAATCACGTACTCATCCAGTTTCTGTTTGATCTCCATGGGCTTGGGAACGGTAACCTTTCCCGGAACAAATCGCTCCTCAGCCTCCTCAGCAATGATCTCGTTACAGAGCTCGATACATTCGTCACAGATATAAACAGTGGGACCGGCAATGAGTTTCCTCACCTCGTCCTGGCTCTTCCCGCAGAAAGAGCAGTGCAGAACGGTTCCGAAGTTCCCTCCATTGGATTTCATCGTCTTCTCCTTTCTCGAGGATTTCGCGGAACGTTATCCCAGAGATCGCACGGGACGCTTGACGACCACTTCGTCGATGATCCCGTATTCCTTGGCCTGGGGACCGTCCATAAAGAAATCCCGGTCGGAGTCAGCCTGGATTTTCTCCAGTGGCTGGGAGGTATGTCTGACAAAGATCCGGTTGATCTCTTCCCGAAGCCGGAGGATTTCCCTTGCCTGGATGTCCACGTCTGAGGCCTGTCCCTGAAAACCTCCCATGGGCTGATGAATGAGGATCCTCGAATGGGGAAGGGCGAAGCGTCTCCCCTTCTCCCCGGCAGCCAGAAGAAGGGCTGCGATGCTCGCTGCCTGGCCCATACAGAGCGTCGAGACCTTGGGGCGGATGTATTGCATCGTATCATAGATGGCAAGCCCGGAGGTGACGACTCCGCCCGGGGAGTTGATATAAAGGTGGATGTCCTTGTCAGGATCTTCCGATTCCAGAAAGAGCATCTGGGCAATCACCAGATTGGCAACGTCATCGTCGATCGGCGTCCCGAGAAAAACGATTCGCTCTTTCAAAAGACGGGAATAGATATCATAAGCCCGTTCGCCCCTGCCATCTCTTTCAATCACGATCGGTATCAACGTCATCGCATCACCCTTTTAAGAATACGTAATCTCGGCCTTCTGGAGAAGAAGGTCGAGCGTCTTTTCGCTCAGAATCCCGGCTTTCACTTCTGGGATGAGACCGTTCTTCTCATAGTAGCCTTTTACGGCATCGAGTTTTTGATGGGATCTCTCTGAAATCTCCTGAAGCCGTTTCTCGACCTCTTCATCGGCAACGGTGATCCCCTCCACATCTGCAATTTTTTCCAGTATCAGATAAGTCTTAACCTGTTTTTCCGCTTGCGGGTGGTAATCCTCGTGGAGTTTCTCTTCTGTGACGCCAAGATTCTTAAGGTCCATCCCCTGAGCGGTCAGTCTCATCTTCATGTCTGAGACCAGGGCTTTGGTTTGTTCCTCCACAAGACTTTCCGGAATCTCGAAGCTATTGGCCTGAATCAGTTGATCCATGATCTGATCTTTGATCTGACGCTCCAGGACCATTTCTTTTGCCCTTGCGATATCGTCTCTTAGCTTCCCTTTCAGCTCGTCGAGCGATTTGTAGTCACCCAGGTCCTTTGCGAATTCATCATCGAGGACAGGAAGTATCTTCTCCTTGATCTCTTTTATTTTAACATGGAAGGAAATCTTCTTCCCGGCCCACTTCTCGTACCCATAGTTCTCAGGAAAGGGTATCTCAATCTCCTTCTCCTCCTCGGGCGAAAGCCCCACCAGTTTCTCTTCCAGTTCCGGGATGAACCTTCCAGCCCCAACGTCGACGGCAACATCGATCGCCTTCCCTTCGTCAAGGGGCTTACCCTCAAGCCGCCCCTCGTAATCGAGGATGACATAATCGCCCTTCTGAACAGGGCGGACCTCTGAAATCGTCTTTAAGTTGGCATGAAGGTTCTGAAGGTTCTGGAGCCTGTTCACCACCTCTTCGTCCTTGACTTCCTCTTTCTTCCCTTCGATCTTCAACCCTGCATAGCCCTCAAGCTTCAACTCGGGTTTGACTTCAATCGTGGCTGAATAATGAAAGGGCTTCCCGGCCTCAAGTTCTCCAGGCTCGATCGCGGGCAATGAAACCGGATGGAGAGAGGTCTCGGAGAAGGCCTTTGGATAGGTATCCTGAATCAGTTTCTGCGTAACCTCGCCTTTTGCGTAATCCTTGAAATACCTCACCAGAATGCTCCGGGGGACTCTACCCGGCCGGAACCCCTTGATCTTTGCCTTCTTTCCGAGATCCTTGTAGAATAAATCGATCTCCCCATTGACCTGGTCTTCAGGAATTTCCACATTCACTTTCTTCTTAACGGCACTGATCTCTTCGACATTTACCTTCATCCGGAATCCCTTCTTGAAATTTAAGTTATTGAGTTAATGAGTTATCGCGTTAATAAGTAACTGCTTTCTGTTCTCCGCTTTCTGCCTTGTACCTACTGCTTACCGCCTACTGCCTACTGCCTATTTTCTCGGGGTTGGTGCCGAGGGCGGGACTCGAACCCGCACAGTCTCACGACCACGAGATCCTAAGTCTCGCGCGTATTCCAATTTCGCCACCCCGGCCTCAAGGGCCCCTGCCTTTCGGCAGACAGGAACCCCGGATCGCCTAACCTCATGATTTCTAAAGATAAGCTACCACTTCAGCGGCAGATTTGTCAAGCACTTTCATGAGGTCAAGGTATCGAAATATACTAACCCGATGGTTTGGATTGTGCAAGTGAAGCTCTCCGCCCACGAATGATCCGCATGCTGCGCTGATGTAAGTATGATCTATGGAGGGTATCAGGATTCAATCCTGCGCAGGGGGTTTGCACCTGGAACAAGGCATGTATCCCGCATCAATCGCCTCTTTCGCCTTATTGAACGTGATCCTGTTCTGTTCCTGGATCTTCAAGGCTTTTTTGCAGGTCGGCCTGTGATATTTGATGGAGAACCTCGATGCGATATATTGGGGCTGGCTGGCCTTCGTTTGAGTTTCCTGAGCGAGAAGAGCAAAGGGAACGAACATGAGAAGAAAACTGATCAAGACTAAGACTCCGACACAAGGCTTCATTCCTTTTCTCCCGGGGGGTCTCCTTCGTTTTTGATGACCTTTAGGATTCTTAGACATCAGACTCTGAGGATTTATCTCTAACATTTCTGTTTATCTGGATTTAGTTGGGTTTAATTGAAATCTTAACCTAACCCTCAACCTTACCCTTGGGTTGTTAGAGTTTATTATCACCTTTACGCCTTTTCCGCAACAAAAAAATATTAATCCCCCACCCTGTCAAGTCAGATTGGTTGGAATCAAGCCAAAACTAACTTGCCCCTCGCCTCAAGAACCTGTTATTCAGGTAGGCTGCAACCTTGTTGAACCGGCGGGCTTGAACGGAGTAGAGAAAACCCATTATTAAACCGACAGCGGCGATCGCACCAACGGAAAAAAGGAAGGATTCGCTTGCCAAAACAACGATTCCGACGAAACAGGGAGGGAAGATCATCGAGAACCAGCCAAGGCGACCTTCGACGATCATTGCCCCCGTGTCGGGCTTGATGTGGATGTGGCCTCTCATGACGGGGACATACCTTAACAGGCACGGCTGAAGAATTGTCTCCCGGAAGGCATATTCGTCCTGACCTATCCTTTTGAATACGAGGGACGGGAGAAATGAACCATGAAACTCCCTTCCCAATGAACTTACATCGATCTCGACAGGAGAATTGTGAAAGATCTCATAGGCCCGCCGATAAACCGTCGGGCCGAGGCGAAAGTAAAAGGGAGCCCACGTAGCAGCACACACCGTCTCAGCGATGCCGACTGCGATGCAGACCATTGCGATCAATATCAGGACAATCCCGTCCATCTCCTTATACCTTAACGTCGCAAACAAATCGCCGAAACAGACTCGGCGGGGACGCTGAGAAAGCCTTGTAGCGGAACCCTCTGAAGGTGAAGCACCACGTTCCGCCTGCTTTGCGGGACTTCACTCTCGGTGAAGTTCTCCATAACCCATTCGATTCCAATAAAACCCGCATTCCAAGGCTTCGGAAGTGTTCCCGCCGAGTCTGCTTAATGCACCTGGCGGGTTTATTCACGGGATTGAACCAATAAAAAATGTGCACGTTTGAGCGAACCCTGTCAACCCCGGATCTTGGCAATTTTCTTAGAGCCGTCGAAAAGGTCAAGCCAAAAATACAGTAATCCAGATCGGAGGAAAATCCCTGGAGGCTATGTCGGCAGTTTGACTAATTCAAATTCCCCGCAGTACCCTAACGAGTCGAGCAATATCTTTTCCTTTTCCGGCGTTATCTCTCCATCCGAAAAAAAGGTATAAGTCCTGCCGACAACGTGGACCGTTGACTATTGTCGACCTTTTTTGGTTTCAGATTATACGGAGGGCAGGCGACCCCGCCTGCCGGACCGGTCCCGGTAAGCCGGGACCCTACGAAACTTTTTCCGTCATGCCGGACCTGATGAGCCTGCCCCGTACCGTGGATACGGGGGCATCCAGACGTCATCCCGACGAAAGTCGGGAACCGTTTCAAAGACTGGGTCCCGGTTTTCACCGGGAACCCTGGATTCCGGCTTTCGCCGGAATGACGATCTTTTTGGAAACCGTTGGTTTATGGACAGACACTATTTGCTGCGATTCCCCCGCCCCTCAAGGAGTTTTCGCACACCACTTCGGCCAAGATTTCTGAGGCCCACAAGCACAGCCATTTTTTCGCCCTTTGGCCTAAACTTCCCCATCTCCCACAGATGGGCAGCCCCAACCGTCACCCCGGCAAGAACAGCTAACTCCTTCTGGGTTATTCCTAACTTCTTACGCAGGCTCCGAAGCAAACCAGGAGAAAAACGCGACTTTTTCACCTCTTCCGGACTGGCCGCCACCGATACCTGATCTTCCGGTTCCTCTCTTTCTCGTTGGGCCGCAAAGCGCTGCAGCTCCAAAACGGACTTCCGGAGCTGAGAAACGATCCCTTTCATCTGCCGGACATCCCGGCGCAAAGGAACCGAGAGTTTACGGACCTCCTTCGTTGACAACCGGACAATTTCTGATTTGATCATCGACTCCATCTTAGCCATAAGTGCCTCCTTCGAAATTTATTTAGATGCATCGACTCCTATCCAAACTTGATCATCCACTTCTTTATAGTTCCCTAAGGGCTTCTTTTCTGCTTAGATCCTCTCATCATAAGGGCGGCGAGGATCAAACCGACACTGGCGATAGCCCAAAATGAAGCAAAGCTTAACAGACCGATCATTATCAGCTTCTTCCACTCCATAACATGTTCGGAATTCATAAAGATAGGGACGATGATTGCAACCAGTAGGGATAAAACGAAAGTGGACCTGAGAGAACTTAAAAGTCCTTTTCCCTTGTCCAATCTCTTTTGTGGCTCATTGCGGAAGTGTGTCGGCAAAGTGATTACCCCAAACTACCCATAAGATAGCATGAAATGGAGAGAAAAGGAAGTTTCTTTCATGCGAGCCTTTGGCCCAAAGCTGGACGGGAGCTATTGGAAAAGTTAGATTATGGACGACGCGACTAAACCATAATGAAAGGAGACTACCTGGATATGGGCGATGGCAAAACGCTGGAAGCGCTGTTCGTAAAGCACGGGTATACTGATTTCAAGTGGATCGATCCCAGGAAGATTGTCGTGGCCCAGTGGGTGCGGATGAAGTGCATGTTCGGCTGCCGTGAATATGGCCGGAATGCTTGCTGTCCACCGAGTGTGCCCCCGGTTCCTGAGTGCCGGCAGTTTTTCGATGATTACACGAGTGGTGTGGTCTTTCATTTCGAAAAGGCCGTGGATGCGCCGGAAGATCGCCACAAATGGACGCGAGGTGTGAACAGGGACCTTGTCGCCCTGGAGCGTGCCGTCTTCCTCACGGGCTATCAGAAAACCTTCTTGCTCTTCATGGATAGCTGCGGGCTGTGCGGAGAAGAGTGCACCGGTGTCCGGGAGGAGTGCAAGGTGCCCCGGTCTGCCAGGCCGACTCCCGAGGCCATGGCCGTGGATGTCTTTTCAACGGTGCGACGGATCGGCTTCCCGATCGAGGTGTTGGTTGATTACCGCCAACCCATGAACCGCTATGCTTTTCTGCTGATTGAGTAGAAGCGATTTCGTAAATAACCCCCAAGGCACCAAGAGTAACCCCGCCAGTTGCATAAACGGCCATGGCTAAGCCTTTCCCCGACAAAGAAGCTTTATCGTCGTGGTCGGGATTTCGCCCTCAAGGCTCCGCCGCAGGTCGATGATCGTTTATTTCAAGGCATCCGCTTTTTGAAGAATTTTTCATGCTTATCCATTTTGGCACCTTCCTGTCTTTTCCTTAGCATGTCACTGCGAGGAGCATCCGCCAAAACGGGACGACGAAGCAGTCCCTGGGTTAAAACGAGTTTGCCGCGCTTGTGCGCCAAAGCGCTTCAGCACGCAAGCGAATTGGCTCTCGATCAATCGAGAGCTTTCATGGCATCAGGCGCTGATCGAAAACCTACTTTTCAACCCCCATGATCTTAACGCATTTCATCTCCGGATGGGCCGGGTTGATGAGGATATTGAATTCCGGCGGCATGACTGCTGATGGGACATGGAGCAGGAGACTCTCTCCCGAACGGACCCAATCCGCCCCTATGGCTGCAAGTTCGGGAGGAGCAGGATAGGCGCGCCAATCCTTTGGCAAGTCTGAGGAAGTCATCTCTTTTCTGGACGCGCTGTCTGAAATCTTAATGGATACCAAGCGGAAATCCGGCAGAATGACCGTGCGGCTCAAGTGGACATAGAACTCAAGGGCAGCCAGGGCCCCCGTCTCTGATGTATAGACAACACTCACCCCTTTAGGGTTCCAGCGTCCGCCGTACATCCTTGGCCCGGTTCCCGCGAGATCACGAGCGTAGTCCCTCTTGGAGATTCGGTAGACCCACATCAGGAGACAACCCCATGCTCAATTCTTCCAAGTTCATCGAGGACCAAGTCTATCCCGAACTCAGAGGTTAGCAGGCTGAGAGGTGTCTGGTCAGCCAGGGCCTTATTGGACTCCTTCAGCCACAAGTTGAATCGTTCGGGGGCTCCGAACACCTCTTCACCCCTAACCACAATCAGGGCGATCCTCAGTATCCGCTCAGAGACCGTCCGGCTGAAGACTTTCCCGGGACTCAACCTCTGAATCGTCCTTGGGTTCACCGACAGGAGTGGAGCGATTCCCTTGACTCCCACGGAGAGATGCTTCGCCAGCCGAATGGCCGTCCCTTTTGCCACCCCTCTCCTGCTCAACTTCACCAGATCGAGTTGAGTCCGAATCTTTTCCTTTAACCCCAGAACCTCTTCCACGCTGGAAAACTTCATGTTGCCTCCTTGTCATGAGCGGCATTTATACATCATATTAGCGTCATTTGTCGCGCAGGTCAAGGAATTCGAAATATCGTAACTGTTTAACTATTTTCCCCTCAAAGAGCGACTATTCTTGTGTGCCCTGCTTACTTTATTATTGTTGTCATTTAAATTTATTATTGACAATTTAAATATAAAATGCTAACCTTAATTTCAGATTGACACCTTAGCAACTTATTTTTGAGGGGTAGTAATCAATGTCCAATGTTCAAAAGCATGACCAAATTAGGGAGTTCAATTATTATCCTCCGGCAGAGGAAATAGTGATTGAACGACTGGAGAGCCTGGGATTTATTTTGGAAGAAAAAAAGGTTTCATTTGGTGAGTCGAAAGTTAAGTCTACAGTTGACTTCGTATTCCGAAGGGGGAAGAAAAAATACGCTATTGAGGTCAAGCATTCCCGCAGAATTCAATTGGTTTTCATGCATCTTCTACCGAGGGCGATATTGCTGCTCCAGGCAGCAAAAAGGGTTGGAGGATTCATTCCAATTGTTGCTGTCGTTGTTGAAACGCTGGATCAAAAGGATATCCCTCGTATGGCAGGCTTCATTCAGAATTTTGCGCCTGAACTTGGTTGGCTGCTGTTAGACAAATATGGAAAGGCAGTCTTCAAGGACCTCCGAAAAAGCGAATATAAAATTCTACCGCAGTTGACCCGCCGCCCCCTGATGCCCGGTAGTCCTCCTGAATTGGAGTCTCGTGCTCCAGGTTATGATCACAAACAACTGTCCTTCAGCAATTTAGACCAATGGCTGACCAAAGTGTTTTTGTTCGGTCGCCCCGGGATCGCCAAAGATTACTGGGGTGGTCCGCAGGGAATTATCGAAAATGCCTTTCAGCTCTCGAAATTGGCTGGGGTATCTCCCCCTATTGCCAATGCATGGGTTAATGGAATGGAATCGAGCGGCTATCTGAAGAAAATTGGAAGAAAGAGGCTTATTCTACTGAGACCCAATGCTCTCATAGAGGAATGGAGAGGGAAATATAGATTTGGTGATAACCGCATCCTCCCCTATCAGCCTATGTATCCTGCTTCCGATCCTGATGAATACTTTAATGAGATTTTGGAGAAAATAAGATCATTTAACCAAGACATCCCATTGGCTGTATCGGGCCATCAAGCCTGTAGGTTATTCGGGATCAAGCATTCTTCCGCGAAATCGATTCACATTTATTATTGGGGCAATGTCGGCTTCGTCGCAAATGCCCTGGGATTAGTACCTGCTGAAAGAGACGATAGGGCGAATTTGTTCCTTGTTGAACCAAAATATCCTAAGTCCGTTCTTGGGGGAAAAGTGGTAAGAAGAGGTATCCCCATTTGTGATTTATTGCAGTGTTATCTTGATCTGTTCAATCTCCCAGACCGAGGACGGGAGCAGGCAAACTTTATCCATGAAAACATCCTTCTCGACATATTTGAGAAAGGCAGGTCAAATTGACCAATGACACCTGAAGAGATAGAATTCTTCTATCAGGTCCTGTCGGCGATTCGCCTTAACCTCAAAGATTTTGTCTTAGTGGGGGGGATTGCCTCTTTTTTGTACCAGTGCCATGTTCGTGCGAAACCAAGCGGTTTTCCTCCCTTATATACCTATGATATTGATTTGGCATCGGCAGGAAGGATTTCGGTTCGAGGTGGGAAATCCGTGCATAAATTATTATTGGAGATCGGGCTAAAAGAGGAGTACACGGGAAACTGTACGCCTCCCCTGGTAAAATACTTTCCAAAAGATAAGACACCTTCCATGTATGTGGAATTTCTAACGCCATTGCGCGGTTCCGAGAACAAACAAGGGGCCTCTGATGTTACCCAAAACATTCAGCCTGATTTATCAGCCCAAAGGCTCAGGTATCTTGATTTGCTTCTGAAAAACCCATGGACAATGAATACTTCTTCTGTTCCTGGCTTGGGGAAATACCCCAACTTGGTGGTAAAGATCCCTCACCCCAGTATGTTCATCATGCAAAAGGTACTGGTTTCCGGAAGGCGAACTGATAAAAGCCGGAGAAAGGATTTTGCATATATTTATCAAGTGCTCGGCTTTTTTAGAGAAGAATCGGAAGCATTAGCGAGAGAATATGAAGTACTTATCGGTAATCCGGAATGGAGGAAGTGGTATCAGAGGTTCATTCAAACATCAACGGAGCTTTTCGGCACCCCGCAAAGGGATGGGCCAATCGAGGCTTCACGAATCATTGCGCAGGCTACGCCCGAAATGGTATCCGCAGCAGTCAATAGATTCATCAGTGCTTGTCCAAATATCTATAGTGAAAGCAAAAAATAACTTGACATATTATTCTTGTAGGGCAAGGCATTCGCCTTGCGGGAAGCAGGCCTAAAGGCCTGCCCTACGTAAGATCATGTCTCCTTTATTCTCTCGCGAGAGAGCTCCCCTCGAAAACGGGATATCATTGAAAATGGCCCTTCTGAGTCCCCAGGTGTCAGCGTGCTTGGCATGGCCGATCCAGCTCTGGACTCTGGGGTTGATCTCCAACCAGTCGATCTTTCCCTCCCCGTAGAGGCGGGCCAGGGACTTGAGTCTCGCTTTAAACCGAAGGCTGTTGTCCTTGCGCAAACGCCTGTGCGTGGGGTAGATCCTATAACCCAGATGGTCGATCCCCGTCCAAACGGGGGCCACGTACGTTTTCTTGGGGTGGAGCCGGAGCCTTTCTTTAAGCAAGAATTCCTCGATCCGCTCCTTGATCTCCCACAGCCTTTCCTTGTCATTATCGAAAACCGCGAGGTCATCGACATAACGGATGTAATGACGGCACTGGAGCCTCTCCTTGACGAAGTGGTCAAGGTCGTCGAGATACACGTTCGCAAAAAACTGGCTTGTGAGATTTCCGATAGGAATCCCTTTGCGCCGCACAAATGGAGTGAAGGGCGTGTCGCCCGGGAAATAGTCGGCCACCTGTTCCTGCGGGTTGCTTCCCTCAACGATCAATCCCACAAGCCAGAGCGTGTCAGGGCACTTGATCTTACGGCCGATCTTTTCAATCAGGATCGCGTGGTCGATGCTTGGGAAGTATTTTCGGATGTCGGTCTTGAGCACGTACTTCGTACGTCGTGCGAATTGCGAGAACCTGTCAACGGCGCGATGGGTTCCCTTTGCTTCCCGGCACGCATAGGAATCATAGATGAACGCAGATTCAAAGATCGGTTCGATGACATTGCATAGAGCGTGATGGACAACCCTGTCCCGGTATGGAGCCGCGCTGATCAGCCGCGGCTTCCGTTCGTAGACGGTGAATTCCCGATACTCTCCGGGCCTGTAACTTCTTTCGGCCAGCTCGGTCTGAAGGCCAAGGAGCTCCGTCTCGATCTCCGACTCGAAGGCCATGACGGACTCTTTGAGTCTCTTTCCTCGTCTCGCCTTCCTGGAAGCCAGTAAAAGATTCTCGAAAGAGATGATTCGTTCGTAGAGTGCTCCGATCCGTTTCATAGTAACAGGCGGGCCGGATAGGTCGTTCGCCGATGGCTACCAGACCCACCCGGCCCCTTCTCTATTCGGCCGGGTTCTCCGGCTCTGGACTCGGGCTCATAGACGAACAGGCGCACTGTCCGCATTTCCACGAAAACGCGGCATCTTGGCAATTTTGCACGTCTTGGGGGGACAACACCAAACGGAAGCCGTTGTTGTTGTTCCGGTTCGTCGGGTTGTTCCTGTTGCGGTTCGACGCGCGCAAGTTCCTTGCATTGTTGTTCCAGGACCCGCCGCGAAGAACTTCTTCGGCCCGAGCCCCTTCAGGCCTTTTTCATCCACCCTCCGAGGAGTTTCCCGATCTCAAAGATCGCTTTGGACGCGTGCTCGTACTGGCTCACAGACAGGAGATTCAACTCCACACAGAGTCGGAGATAGTGCTTGATCCGTTCGAGTTGCAGATCAGCATCCTTCAGCACCTGCCTTCGCTCCGAACCGTCTTTGGAGGCCTTGATGAGAAGATCGTAAAAATCGAGCGCCGCATCCTCAGTGCGCTTGGCCATGACAAACCGCTGACTTTTGGGAAACTTGATCGTGTGTTCGAGGAGCCAGCGCACAAAATCGTGGGTCTTGACGAAGATCGGCGATTCCTGAATGGCGAACCTCCAGATAAGGGATGGCGGGGCGCGCCCCACAGGCCGTGCCCCCCAAAAAACAAAAACCGACCCCAAAATCGAAAACACAGAAAACAGAAATCCAGAACTCAGAAATCAACTACCGGGGGGACAACACCAACCGGAAACCGATGTTGTTGTACCGGTCCGTCGGGCTGTTCCTGACGCGGTACGGCGCGCGCGAGAGCCATGCATTGAAGTTCCAGGAGCCGCCGCGAAGAACCCGGCTCTGTCCGCTGTCCGGTCCCTTCGGGTTGTCTTTTGGGCTCTTTCCATAGTATCCCTCATCATACCAGTCCTGGCACCACTCCCACACGTTACCGCTCATGTCATGTAAGCCCAGCCCATTCGGCCTTTTTTGCCCCACGGGGCGAGTCTGAGATCCGGAGTTCGCAGAAAACCATCCGTACTCCCCAAGCTGATACTCCAGGTTGGTCCCAGCCCACTTCTCGCTCTTTCCTCCGCCTCTGGCCGCATACTCCCACTCTGCCTCGGTTGGCAACCGGTAGGTTTGACCGGAGGACTGGCTGAGCCTGCGGATGAAGTCCTGAGCGTCATTCCAGCTTACCTGCTCCACGGGGTAATTGTCACCCTTTTTGAAGTAGGACGGATTATTACCCATTACCCTCTGCCACTGGCCCTGGGTAACTTCATACTTCCCCATGTAGAACCCGCCCACGCAGACTTCGTGAACCGGTTTTTCAGATGAGTCGCCGTCGCCGAAGGTATCGCCCATCTGAAAACAACCACCCCTGACGAAGATGAACTCCATGCCGGTTGTCGGGTCGCGCATCAGCTCACCCGCCTGTGGCTCCGAGACCTTTCGTAACAAGGCCAAAACTTCGTTGTTCCCCTTCTGCTGTGCAAACGTGAGGGCGGTCTGGCCTTTCTGGTTCTTCGCATCCAGCTTCGCCCCCTTCTGGTGGAGGAGTTCGACGAGTTCTTTGTTGCCTGCCAGGGCCGCGCCCATGAGCGGGGTGTTTCCGTCGGGGTTTGCGGCGTTGACGTCAGCCCCGGCTTCGATGAGAATCCTGGCCACGGCAAGATGGCCACCGACAGCAGCGCGAAGAAGTGGAGTCCAACCGGCAGCGTCGCGGCCGTTCACATTAGCCCCCCGAGAGAGAAGCCCTTTGACAGCCTCCTCATTTCCCTGTTCGGCCGCCCTGAATAGCACCGCTGTGGCCTCTTGGGGGCTGGGGCCTGCCGGAGCCTGGGCTGTGGGTGCTTTCGTGGAGCCAAGTGGCCGCCAGGTCCGGGCGCGCTTCTGAGCGTCAACAAGCTGCTCGCGGGTCATCTTGGTTGACAAGGCCTCACGGGCTTTCCGGGCTTCTTCATTGCCCTGGGCGGCGGCGAGGTTATACCACATGTGCGCCTCTTCGAAGTCCTGGGGGACGCCCCGTCCCTCCTCGTAGAGGCGTCCGAGCCAGTACTGGGCATCCGGGTTCCCCTGTTCAGCGGCGGGCTTCCAATGGCTCAGTGCAGTTTTCACATCATTCGCCTGGTAAGCCTTTAGCCCCTCAGCAACGTCTGCTGACGCGAGGCACGGTACAAGCAGAAGTAACGCAAGGACAAAGATCATTATAAAGAGACGCATGGAATGGCTCCTTCTTCGTTCTTTTCTTTCTGGTAGGACCTTTGATGGTCGGGTATTGTCTCTAAACAATAATTCTATGGGCTACCTGACAACAGGCCTCACAATTTGGCAATCCGTACAGCCTCTCAGTGGGGTAAAGGTCCTCCCCGTCGTGGCAGTGGCGCTGGAGGAGGGCAACGCCCCCCATAATTTGAAGCTGGGACTCCATTGTCGCAGATCTTCCAATTTATCCCCTTGCCCATTTGACCTCCAGAGCCTTGCCCAAACACAGCCCCTTCTCCAGGAAGCTTACCGACACCTCGTCCTTGATTGGACTTGGCCCCGGCAAGCCCTCCCAAGACCCCTCCTATCACTCCCCCCCAGTCGACACCTGTAGATGTTTGCTCACTTTCTATTACTTCATCCTCTTCGGCGTTCGATTCCTGAGCTTGCTGATAAGATTCGGAGGCCACCGGCTCGGGCATCGTTGTTTGCGTCGTTTGGCGATTGTACTCCTCCGTCGCCTGTGCAAAGGGGTCCTGGGATCTTCCACTTACCTGGCTACCAACCTGGGCAAAGGGGTCCTGAAGGCTCTGGCTCGGCGTGGCGTCGGCGAAGGGGTCTCTCGCCAGGGTAGGTGTATCCTTCGGCAGGTCCGAAAACCCCTCGAACAGTTCCTTCGGTGGGCGTTCTAGGGCGCCCAGCAGTAGGGCAATCTTTGATGCAATTACGTCGTTTGTCACCCTTAGTTCGTCGTAAGCGGTCCCGACTTCGCTGGGCACAAAGAAGGCTTTCAGTGGCAGTGTGGAAACCCATTTCGGACTTTGTGCAAGCCTTTTTGCAAGCTGTGGTAGATACCGCTTAATCAAAGCATCTTTCACCTCATCTTTCACCTTGTCTCTCGCGATCTCGAATGGGTCGAACATTGAACTGATTTCTTCACGAATTTTCTCTCCATCTGACTTGGAGCTCTCAATTCGACCCTGCTCATTGAGAACATTGTATTGCCTTAAGTACACCTTCCCCCATAACTCACTCAAGCGGATGACTTGCTTGGGATCCGAAGCGTGCCGGTCTAATTCCTGGTTGACCGCGATCGCACAATCTGTCCAGGTGCCCTTCTGACATGCACCATCGACTGCATCGGCTCGAGCGCAAACATTCCCTAGAAGCAGAAACCCAACCAGGAAAACCACCAGACCCACAAATCTGGCCGCAACGCGGCTTGAAGACCCCCTTGCGCCGGTTGCTACGTCCCCGGTGATCTCACCAGGTCTGGGAGCAATACAAATGAAGTATTGCCCGATTCCATCAGTGTTCGTTTGATTATGGCGTCTTACACTGTCCGAGATTGGGGTAACACGGATCAGATCGGCATCGATTATTGATTTCATAGATATCCTCCCGTTTTTATGGCATGTGAGATCTCTGTAAGTGAACAGAGAAGTATCTCACTTACCGGTTATCGCGCGAGGACGAACTCGCCTCACTGTCCCATTAATGAGACAGGCACGGGCACTGCCACGCAACGTCCTCACGCTCGATCCCCCTTCATCTTGGAAGTGACTCCCCCTCGCGAGGCAAGGAAAAAGGAATCGAAAAGGAACCAAGGCAGCGCTCCTTTCTTGAATTCTGGAATCGTGGATAGGACCTTCCCTGAAAAACCCACAAGGGTTCGCGCTTGGATAACGGAAATGGACCAAAAACGGAAGCGTTATGTCAAGATAAATAATAAGTTAAAAAAAGCCACCCGAGGAGGATCACATTACGCAAGATCATGCCCGACGGCCCGGAGGTAACTCCGCCAGATCCGCATGAAATGCACGTTGGGAAAAAAGGGGGGGTCCTGCGTAACCTGCTCACGCCCAAATTCCGATATACAGGACGAAAGACATCTACCAGACAGCCGTTGCGAGTCCCGCCATAACCGGGAAAAGGAGACAGGCTACCTTTTATAAAAATTAACCTGTGCCCTTTTTCGATGGTCCATGTGAATGTGGCGGATGATGATTTTGCAGGGGCGAGACAGGGATGGGAGAGGTAATATTGCACACCTTGGCGAGACTACCTGGGAAAGAGATAAAAAGGCATGGTGGACACGCTCCCGCCATGCACCATGTAGGGTGCGGCAGCCCTGAACCCTACGTGGTTTAGGGCGCTCTTTCCACCTTCCGGCCTGAAATGGGAACAATGGCTCATCAAGCAGCAAATCACAAGGGTCCGATATCCTCAGCCTTTGTCTTGGCTATGGCTGGCATGGTGAGATCTATCTCTTACGATGACGGCTGAAAGTACTGGATGGTGGCATCCGGGAAAACCGCCACCCGGGCTTGCTCACCGTGAGATTTGACGAGTTCATCGATGACAGCGTGCCATGTCCTCTTCCAGGTGATCTGATCTGCTGGCGCAAACCACTCCCATCCTGCTTGGTCCGGATATTCCGAGACGATAAAGAATCGCTCCACCCTGGGAGGAAGTTTGCCTCGTGGCGACCAGAGCCGTCCTCCTATGGTCTTGCCAAAGCCGCGCCGCAGATAGTGCGTCACCTGTCCATCCGGCGCATTGGCGATCAAGACCAGATCCCCTCCGCTTTTTTTGAGGCATTCGATGCTCAAATTCACGGCAATACCAGCTTCGTTCCCCTTGGAAAACGCATTGGCCACCACAATATCCATATCCGAAGCCGGTTGCGTGAGATATACCTTCTGGGCCACCTGCACCCCCGCCACGTGCGCGTCGACGGGATCCCCAACGAAGAGGTCTGTCGTCTCCCGGCGCAGGTTGACGATGGCGTTCACCACCATATCGAACTTCGCCATCCGGACGACCTCCTCAATATCGTAACGCATGACATTGTTTTCATATTTGCCATACCCGACGGAGGGTGCCAGCTTCTCCTTGTAGCTGTCGTCCTTCGGCGGCCCGCTCTTAGCCAACCCTCCGTGATTGGCCTCGATCGTATCCATATGGGCGACACCAGGCATGACGAGCTTACCCCCCCCGCCAAATCCTCTCGTCCAATGGGGTAAGATGCACCCGATGCCAATTTTCAGGTCACAGTTCATGAACTCGGTGTTGATGGCAACAGGCGTTCCAAAACGGGTCGTGCCCAACTTGGTACAGTTTTCGTACGGGTTGTGATTGTAGACGGGAAAGCGCTCCAATACATCCTCTCCCAGTTTCTTGGCGAAATCGTCCCTCTTCATGGCGCCGTGTGTACCCAGGGCAGCCAAGAAACGAATATTCTTTTCCTCGACCCCTCCCAGGCGCAGTTGCTCCAGTACGTAGGGCACGAGTTCATAGACCCGGGTGGGCCTCGTCATGTCGTCAAAGATGATGACGACATCCTTCTTCCCCCGGGCCAGCTCCGAGAGGGGTGGTGTCCCGATGGGCTTCTGGAAGGCCTTCAGGATGTCTCCATGGGAGAGCTTGGGCCTTCCTTCGGCCGGCACAGCCTGGTACTGAACATGCCAGGAACCTGGGAATGAAAGCTCCATGTCCGTATCTCCGTACCAGGCCTTCTGAGGAACTCGAAATCTCTGGGTATTCATCGTCCGATTCCTCCTTTTTGTGGTTCTTCCGGGTATTCAGTGGGTGAATCTTTAGGATCTCAACCATGCCTGGTATGGAACGTGTTCTAAAGTCCATATGTTCATCTTCTGGAAATATCAGTTTCACCAATGAAAACGGGAGGTTATTCAGGGCGACATCGGTTTAAATCCAGCAAGTCTCTTAGACTACATGGAGGAGTTATCCTCTTACTGGAACTGTTTAAACCAAAGTTACCCACTGAATACCCGGAAGAACCCTTTTTGTATCTCCTCTGCGACGGCATCGCCCACCTCGGCCGTGCTGCTCTCTCCACCGAGATCCGGCGTCCTGACCCGCTTCATGGCCAACACCAACTCTGCCGCCCTTTCAATTCGCAATCCCACCTCCATTGCTATCGCGTCATTGTTTTTCTCCCCCAACCATCTGAACATCATGGCTGCGGAAAGAATGGCTGCAATCGGGTTCGCAACATTCTTTCCTGCGATGTCAGGAGCACTGCCATGGATCGGTTGAAACAGACCATGACGATCTCCCACCTCCATGGAAGGCGCCAGACCCAACCCGCCGACGGTTCCCGAACCTAAATCCGAGAGAATATCTCCGAGCATATTTTCCGCGACGATCACATCGAAGTGCTCCGGTCTCTGTAACATATGAACGGTCATGGCATCCGCAAGAATGTATTCTGCCTTAATGTTCGGATATTCCTCCGAGACCTCACCGAAGACTTTGTGGAAAAATGCATAAGCCTCTGCCACGTTGGCTTTGTCCACACAGGTTACCCTCTTCACACCGTCCGCAGGGGCCCCATTGCGCCGAGAGGCCATGTCGAACGCTGCTCGCGCAATCCGCTCCGTTCCCTTCCTCGAAATGATCAGTGGGTTTACTGCTGCCTCGTCGCCGATCAAAAATCCTCCTTTTCCAAAGGTATAGAGGCCCTCCGTGTTTTCCCGGAAAATCACGTAATCGATAACAAGGTCTTTTGCTTTCCTCAGGGAGGACTCCACTCCTTCGTATAGCTTGACGGGACGGATATTCGCATAGAGATCCAGGCCTTGTCTGAGCTTTCCGATGGAGGCTTGTTCGAGAGGAAGGGTTATACCGGGGAGGCCGATCGAGCCGAAATAGATGGCATCGGCCCCTCGGACGGACTCCATGTCCTCTTCTGACAGATCGACACCGGTCCTTTGGTAATGATCGAACCCAACCTCGACATCTTTGAATTGTACCTCTATGGCTACACGCTCCAGGGCTGCCTCGATGGCCTTCTTCCCCTCCCTGACGACCTCGGGGCCAATTCCATCGCCCCGCATCACAACGATGTGATATGATCCCATTCTATCACTCCCCTCCTTTCTCTTTATACGGCAATCCGCTCATCGACCCGTATCGTCCGGCAAAAACCCTTTGCTGAATCGAAACGTAGCTCATCATCTTCCCCCCAAATGCTTGCATACTATTTAATAAGGACCCTTGTCAAGTTCTTTGCATCTGTGTTCCGTGCCTTCAAAGGTGGACAGGCGGGTTAGGTGCCGAGATTTGTTGAGTAATAAAAAGTCTCTAACAAAGTCATTTTCTACACATTCCCAAAATATGATATATTGTGACCGAAGGAAAAAAACTGTAATCAGGGAGGAATAATATGCCACGTACAATAATGATTGCAGCATCACTTCCCGCACCCTCTGATAGGCTTTTCGAGATGTATCTCGATCCGGAGATACACGCTGCCATAACGGTCGCGCCAGTTACGATAGGGGCAACCCGCGGATCGGAATTCCGAGCTTTTGACGGTATGCTCTCGGGCACGATTCTCCAGGTGATGCCTCGGAGGCTCATCGTCCAGTCGTGGCGTGCGGCACATTGGCCGGCTGACGCAATCGATTCAACACTTATTCTCACTTTCTGGCCGGAAGGGGAGAGTGGCGGGAGGATCGAGTTAACCCATGTCAATGTGGCTGATGACGATTTTACGGGAGTGAGTGAGGGATGGGAAAAGTATTATTGGACACCTTGGCGAAACTACATAGAAAAGAAATAGGAGAATGGAAGGGCCATCCAACTCCTTAATCACTCCCATTGACAGACATGGAGGCTCTTCAGGCGTTTTGCAGGGCTGCTCGATAGTGACGGGCCTTTTCACTGAGATCATCGACCTGAGACGAGATTTTTCTCACCTCCTCGGGTCTCAACGGACGAACCACTTTCCCGGGAATTCCAAGGACCAGTGACCGCTCAGGAATGACCATGCCGGGGGAGACTACGGTTCCCGCACCGATCATGGCGCCGGCTCCAACGACCACTCCATCCAGCAGGATCGCACCGATTCCGACGAGGGCGCCTTCTCCAACAGTACAGCCGTGTAAGATCGCGCCATGGCTGACGAGAGCCCTTTTGCCGACGAGCGTATGGGTAGATGATTCAATCAGGACCTTGTCGAGAACAGCCGCCTCTTCTTCGATGACGATTCGCCCGGCGTCCGCCCTGAGTACACACTGCGGCCAGACGCTGCATCCCCTCTTCAGGAGAACATCCCCGATAATCCGGCTCGATGGATCAATGTACACGTCCGCTTCGATTTGTGGCATCTTCTCCAAATAAGGAATAATGTTTTTCATAGAAGGCGCTCCTTAACCCTGATGTTGCGTAAATTCTTGACGAAACGGACGTGGGCAAGCCCTTCGGAAAGGGTTCGAGGCGAACCTTTCAGCGAATCAGCACCTGCCTCTTCATCCCGGACTGGAATTCACCTGAGGTGCTATCCTTCGATTCCATTAAATTTCCAAATCGACCGCCTTGCGAAGCCTTGAAGAAGGGCTTACCCACGGCCGTTTATGCAAATGGCGGGTTAAGGCCGGATCGACCCCATATTAAGCAGTCGATCCTCAGGCAATCAGCTTTAGTGAAACCCCAAGCGACTCACCCAGAGCTGCCAGCTCTTTGATCGTGGCCGGGACCAGGGGGATGCCATCCTTCAGCCGTTCCGTCTCGGTTCTGAATTCCGGCTCCCCGGGCATCAGGATCTCTGTTGCGTCCTGCGCCTTCGCACTCTCTTTAACGCTTTTGATGTAACGGTCCATCTCGCTCTTAAAGCGTTCCTTTCCGATGAAGCAGTCTGGATCGATGGCCATAAAGGAATGGCAGGTACCCTGGTTACCCGTCTCATCCTCTTCATAGAGACTCTTGATATTCTGAGTCCATTTTCCACCCGTCAGAAGGGATGTCAGCATCTCATGGACCAAAACCATTCCATACCCTTTATGCCCTCCAATCGGGGCGAGGGAGCCTCCACCTTCGTAACCCTCATAGGGATCTTCCGTGGGAAGACCGTTCTTGTCACAGGCCCATCCGAGAGGGATTTTCTCACCCTTCTTACGACACAGGATCAATTTACCTGAGGAAACCACACTGCAGGAGAAGTCAAGAACAACCGGGAGATTCTTGTCCGCAGGGAAGGCATAAGCGAGCGGATTGTTCCCGATGATCCGATCCCGACCACCCCACGGCGCCATCATCGGGGCGGAGTTGGAGACGGTGTAACCAATGAAGTCCTTCGCGAGCGCCATCATGGGGAAGTGACCTGCCACCCCAAAATGGCCGCTGTCTTTGACAGAGACCCACCCGATGCCGTGCTCCGCTGCCTTCTCGATTGCCATCTCCATCGCCCTATGGGCAACGACATGGCCCATCGATCCATGAGCCTCGAGAAAAGCGGTGGGACCTTTTTCTTTGATGGTCGTGATTTTGCACACGGCACGAACATAGCCCTTCTGAAGCCTCTGAATGTAAATCGGAAGACGGGTCACTCCATGGGTTTCCACTCCCCGGAGATCTGCTCTCGCCAGAAGGTCGGCCACGATTTCTGCTTCGGAAGCGGGTACCCCTGCTTTTATGTAGGCCTTGCAGCAGAAATCCTTGAGGTCAGCGAAGAGAATTCGCCGGGCAGTATTTTTCTCCATAACACGCCTCCTCAGAAGAAAGTGTCCTTTTCAGTCTTAGCTGTCGGCCCCGGTCTTTTGCATTTGCACGGAGAGCAGGATCGGCGTGCCTCATCCCCCGTCTGCCGGGACAAAAATAAATACTTCGTCTCCCTCCGCCAGCCGCGTGAATGAATTCGCCTGGCGCCCGTTCGCCAGGACCACCCTTTCCACCTCCGGCGGAAAATGGATCTTGGCCAAGAGCTCGTCGATGGTGGCCTCGGGGTCCAGCTCGAGTCGGAAGGTTTCCTTTCCTGCAGGGGAATATTTTACTATATAACCAAAGAGCCGCACATCGACCCACATCATCTCTTTCCTTGACGGACTATGTCAAGCCAAGCTCCTCGAGCTTGGACTGCGTCGGAATGCCTTCAGGGCTCCAGCCACGCTCCCGGTAATACTCTTCGAGCATCTCCTCCAGATGAACGACTTTGCCCTGGGCAGGCCCATCCAGCAGGGGCTCGTGGGTCAACCGATGGGGGAGGGAATCATCTTTACGATTGAACCCGGCTCTGACCAGGAACATTCTTTCGGCGTTCAAAGTCCTTTCGCCGGCCTTAACCAGCTCATCCAAAGTATAATTAGCGCCGGTTGCGGCGTTCAGATATTCCAGGATTCCGTCAGGCAAGATCTCTAATTCCGGCCGCAGAAGGTTCCGTGCCGCAAAAAAGATACAGAGCCCGGCCGAGTCGATGATGCTGAAGACATCCTGCCAGACCTTGACGATCCGCGCCTTGCCTTTCCACTCATGGGGATCAATGAGCTTGGGTATTCCTACCATTTCGCAGTAGGCCATGTGAGCCCGGCAGTGGGAACCGCCGATGGGCGAAGTAGCATAATTCAGTCCCGTACCCTGAAGACCTCTGGGATCATACCCGGGCAGCTCGAGCCTCTTGGACACCATGGCCAGCTCCGGATGGCCGTATCGTTCACCCAGCCGGTAACTACCCTCGGCCAACTCATTCCCGAAACCCTCTCGATAGCCGGTCAGCTTTACCAATTCGACCAGCTTCCGGGCATCGCCCCACTTGATCGGTCCCCCTGTTTCTTTTTCCGTTATATAACCGAGGTCAAAAAGCTCCATGGCGCAGGCGATGGTCGCTCCCATGGTCATGGTGTCAAGCCCTAAATCGTTGCATAGGTAATTGGCCTTGGTGATCGCCGCAAGGTTATCAACCATACAAAGCGCTCCCAGGGCAAAGCCGGTCTCATACTCGGGGCCTTCCCCTTCTCCTTCAAACCCGGGTTCCTCGACTTTGGTAAACCGGCCACAGGCAACGGGACAGGCCCAGCAGGCCACCGTTTTCTGCAGATATTTTTGAGTCAAGGTCTGGCCGCTGATCGCTTCCCACCCGGTAAAAGTGCCCAGTAAAAAGTTCTGGGTCGGGAAAATCCCGTGTTTCTGCGTCAGCGGCGTCATCACACCGATCGTGCCGTGTTGGCTGAGCGCAGAGGGAGCGGCTTTCGCGGCATTCTTGAATTTGGTCAAGACCCGATCCTGGATCTCATTGAAACGCTCTTTGTCGGCAAGAGGAACCGCTCCTTCACCCAGGACTACCACCGCCTTGAGGTTTTTTGACCCCATCACCGCTCCCACGCCGGAGCGGCCGGCCGCACGATACTTATCGTTCATGATGGCGGCAAACAAGACCAGCTTTTCTCCAGCAGGCCCGATGCAGGCCACCCGAGCCTTGGCGTCGGTCTCGCCGAGCAAGGCGTCTGTGGTTTCGGGAACGTTCTTTCCCCAGAGATGGCCCGCCGGCCTGAGCTCGGCTCGGCCTTTGTCGATCCATAGATAAACGGGTTGGGATGCCCGGCCCGTGAATATCAAGGCATCGAAACCGGCCCGCTTCAATTCCCTGGGGAAATGGCCCCCGGAGTTCGAACAGGTAACTGCCCCGGTCAGCGGACCTTTGGTCATGACCATGTACCGGGCTGCGGTCGGAGCGGAGGTCCCGGTCAATGGTCCGGCAGCCATGATCATCATGTTTTCCGGAGAGAGGGGGTCACACCTGGGATTGGCCTCTTTATTGAGATAATAAATTCCCAGGCCACGACCGCCAATATAATCTTTGGCCACCTGCGGGTCCAAATTTTCTTCCTTACACTCACTCCTCGTCAGATCAACCCTCAGTACCCTTCCCCGCCATCCGTACATATTCATTTTCCTTCCCTCACAATTCAATTCATGAATTTCTGCATCGAGCTACTCAAGACCCGATTACTCACCCGCTGTATAGCCGGTGCCATCCTCACTCTCTTGAAGAATTCGCCTTGGATCTTCCTGCCTCACGCCGGCGCTGGCGCGCTTCCTTGACGTGGGCGTGGGCGCCCAGGTAGTGAGCTTTCATCTCTTCATTCGCCAGAAGATTGGCCGCTGTGTCCGTCAGAGTCAATCGGCCCGTCTCCAGCACGTACCCTCGGTTGGCGATGAGGAGGGCCATGCGAGCGTTCTGTTCGACGAGAAGGATCGTCGTCCCGGCCTTGTTGATTTCGTTGATGACCTTGAACACCTCTTGGACCAGGACGGGCGCCAGGCCCAGCGATGGCTCGTCCAGGAGCAGGAGTTTCGCTGCGGACATGAGGCCGCGGCCGATGGCCAGCATCTGCTGCTGTCCTCCGGAAAGCTGCCACCCCAGGCGATCTTTGAACTCTTTGAGGGGAGGAAAGAGGTGAAAGACGCGCTCCATGTCCCGGTCGATGTCCGCCTTGGAGGAATTTTTACGCGGGGTGGTCCCCAGTATCAGGTTGTCGATGACACTCAAACCCGGAAAGATGTGTCGGCCTTCCGGCACACAGGCGATCCCGGCTTCGGCGATGTCCTCGACTTCCCATCCCACGATGCCCCGGCCCTGGAAATCGATCTTGCCCTTCGATGGCTTCAGCATGCCGGTGATGGTCTTGATGGTGGTGCTCTTGCCTGCGCCATTGGCACCGAGGAGGGCCACGATCTCTCCTTGCTCCACGTCGAGCGAGATGCCCTTCAAGGCCTGAATCGCCCCGTACCAGGTCTCGATTCCTTCGACATTAAGCATTGCCCACCTCCGCTCCCAGATAGGCGTTGATCACCTCCTGGTTCCCCTCAATGGCCTCCGCCGACCCTTCAGCGATTTTCCTGCCGAAGTTCAGGACCGTAATGTGATCGGAAACGTTCATGACCAGGCTCATGTCGTGTTCGACTAAAAGGATCGTGACCCCCTGGTCTCGAATCTGGAAGAGTAATTCCACGAGTGCCTCGGTCTCATTGGCGTTCAATCCTGCCGCCGGTTCATCCAGCAGGAGGAGCTTGGGATCGGAGGCCAGGGCCCGCGCCAGCTCAAGCAACCGCTGCTGGCCATACGGCAGGCTTTTGGCCTGGGCCAGTTCCTTTCCCCTCAGGCCGACGAACTTAAGCAGCTCTAAGGCCTTCTTTCTCATCCTGGTCTCTTCGGCCTGCTGCGAGGGAGGCCGAAAGACGCTGGGCACGAGGCCAGCCCTGGAGTGGCAGTGCTGGCCGATGAACACGTTGTCGAGGACGCTCAGTTCGCCGAAGAGGCGGATATTCTGGAACGTCCTGGCTAATCCGTGAGTTGTGATGACGTGCGGTTTTTGCCCCGTGACCATGACTCCGTCAAGCACGATCTCTCCGGCCGTGGGAACGTAGAGGCCACTCAGCATGTTCAGGATGGTCGTCTTTCCGGAGCCGTTGGGTCCAATGAGCGCCTGAATCTCACCCCGCCGGACCTCCATGTCCACCCCATCCACCGCCCTGAGGCCGCCGAAGTGCTTGGCCAGCCCCTTCACCGTAAGGAGCGCCCCATTCGATCTCGGGCCGTCCGCGACGGTGGCAGGAAACTTACTCGGACCGGAACCGTTCCCGGCTGAGGCTACTCCAGCAATCTCCTGGGTCACCGCCGAGCCCGCATTCCACCATTCGGCCAATCGATGGCTTACCTTCAAGGCCTTTACAAGGCTCGCGATACCCCCGGGCATGAAGATCATGACAAGCACGATGCCCGCAGCGTAGACCATCATGTAAGAGTCCTTGAGGAACCGCAGCACCTCCGGCAGCAACGTCAGAAGCACGGCCCCTACGATGGCCCCCATGGCCGAACCATTCCCGCCGAGCACAGCCATAGCCAGTAACATCACCGACTGCTCGAAGGAGAATGTGTCCGGGCTGATGTAGTGCGAAGCACTGTGGGCAAACAGCCAGCCACCGAAGCCGGCGTACCCGGCTGAGAGGGCGAAGGCCATGATCTTGTAATAGGTCGAGTCCACCCCCGTGGTTTCCGCTGCCATCTCGTTCTCCCGGATGGCCATGAAGGCACGACCCACACGGGAGCCCTTGAGCCGGATGGCGGCCCAAGTGAAGAGAAGCAAGGAGACCGCTGCCACGTAGAAGAAGGCGTTAGGGTCCTTCAGCTCGAGGGAGCCTATCCAGGGCGAGGGAATCTTGGTGATGCCGTCGGAGCCGCCGGTAAGCCAGATCGCATTGATCAGGATGAGCTGCAGGATGATCCCGAACCCGATGGTCGCCATGGCAAGGTAGTGGCCTGACAGCTTCAGAGTGGGAATGCCCAGCACCACCCCGAAAAATGCCGCCACAAAGAACGCGGCGATCATACCGGTCCAGACGGGCATGCCCAGTCGTGTCGTAAGGATGGCTGAGGTGTAAGCCCCCACTCCCCAGAAGGCTGCCTGGGCCAGTGAGAGCTGGCCGGCGTATCCCAGGACAATGTTCAGCCCCAGGCAGGCGATCGAGAAGCTGATCGCCAGGTTCGTCAGATTCATCCAGTAACTGCTGCTGACGACCTTGGGAAAGACTAAGACCCCCAAGGCGAGAACCACAAACAAGAGAGGCTTGACTCTGCGTGGATTCATGCACACACCCCACTACGCCTTCTCGGCAATCTTCTCACCGAAGAATCCCTGTGGGCGGACGAGAAGCACGAGGATCAGGATGATAAAGGCGAAGCCGTCGCGATAGGCGCTGGAGATATAATAAGCCGCGAACACCTCAACGACGCCCAGGAAAAGGCCCCCGAGGATGGCGCCCGGCACATTGCCGAAACCGCCGACAATGGTCGAGCAGAACGCCTTCAACCCCAGCATTCCCCCCATCTCCTTGGCCACATAGAAGATGGGCCCCACGAGGATCCCGGCTGCGGCGCCCAGGATGGAACTATAGGCGAATGTGATCGCGATCATCTTCGCCACGCGAATGCCCAGGAGGCGGGCCATCTCTTTGTCCTGCGCCGTTGCCTGCATCATCTTGCCGAGCTTCGTCTTTTCGAAGAAGAAGTGCTGGAAGACGAGTAAGGCGAGGGTACAGAGGATGATGACGATGAACTGGGGATCGATAAACACCCCGAAGACGTTCAGCGCGTCCGGCGGCGTCGGCCGCTGCATCAGCTTCGGCTCGGCCCCGAAGACGATCTGGGCGCCGTTTTTCAGAAAGATGGAGACGCCGATGGTGCTGATGACAACCGGAAGAAAGGTCCGGTTCCGCAACGGGTAGTAGGCGATGCGTTGGAAGGCGATGCCGAAGGCTCCCATGAAGACCACGGTGATCAGGTACAGGAGGGGGTAGGGCACATGGAAGACCTCCATGAGCCACACGGCCACGAAGGCCGGGACCATCACAAATTCGCCCTGGGCGAAGTTGACGACATTCACGGCATTGAAGATCAGGACGAAGCCAAGGGCGACCAGGCCGTAAATGGATCCCATCGCCAGGCCCGTCGTCAGCATCTGCAGATTAGTAGACAAGTCCATTCAGGATGCCTCCAGGATACGACCGGCCCCGCCAGTCCCGCCGGGGCCGGTCCTCAATCGGGTTCATCCAATGCAAGCAAGCGACTACTTCGACCCCACGTTGACGATCTTGAGAAGCTTGGGATTGCCTTTCTCGATCTGAACGACGCTGACCTCATGGAGCCCATCTCCGTTGGGGCTGAAGGAGAAGGTCCCCAGGCCACCCTTGTACCCCTGGGTTGCCAGGATTGCATCCCGGATCTTGGCGCGATCTTCTCCGACCTTCTTGATTGCGTTGGCCAGGATCTTCAGGCCGTCATAGGTCCAGATTGAGAGGCCATCGTATTCCTCGTTGTATTCTTTCTTGTAGTCCTCAGCGTATTTTCTGTTTGCCTCGGTTGCTCCCGGCACGAAGTCGGCGACAGCGAGCAGGCCCTCGGATGCTTCCCTGGCGAGGTTGATCGCGTCTTTATGCTGGCTGGAAGGAGAGCCGAGATACTTGTAAGGGGAACCGAGTTGGCGATACTGGCGCATGATCACCGCTGCATCCTCGGGGTTGGGGGCATAGACGACCATGACCTGGGCTCCGGCATTTTTCAGGGAGAGCAGCTGGGCGGTATAATCCTTGTCTTTGGTGGTAAACTTCTCCCGCTTCACCAGGGTCAGACCGTTCTCCTTGGTATATTTCTCGACCAGGTCGGCGCCGCCTGCACCGAAGGCATCGGTGTCGTGGAGAATACCGACCTTGGTCAGCTTAGCGTCCTCCTTGATGTACTTGATCATTGCGAGAGCCGCAATCGAGTCGTCCGGCCGGACGCGGAAGAGCCAGGGATTCCCCTGTCTCGTCAGAGTGACGTTTGTCCCGCCCACGATGGTTGGGATTCCGTAGTTCTTGATTGTATCGGACATTGCAAGGATCTGGGTGCTCTTCACCGAGCCGACCAGGACCAGCGCCTTTTCCTGTTCCACGGCCTTCTGCAGCGCGGCCAGGGCGCCGGGGTTTGTGGACTGGTTGTCCACCATTCGCAGATCGATCTTCTTCCCGTTTACCCCGCCGGCAGCATTGATCTCCTTAAGGGCCAGCTTGATAGCCTTGATCTGGAAGGACCCCTCAGCCGCGGATGCGCCCGTCACGGGCGGTGTGAAGCCGATCCGGATATCCTGTGCATCCGCCAGTGACGCACTGCCGACAACAGCCAATACCATAATGGATAAGAGAGCTACTAAGAAATTCCGTTCCATGTTCATCGTACCTTCCTCCTTTCTCTATTTGATGGATAAGAATGTACTCCCGGGGTAAATCAATGAGTTCTTCATATGACATCTCCTCTGTCAGGGAAAGAGGGGGAAAATCGTTCGTCTCTTAAATAGGCTATATCATTTTTTTTGTCAAGCTCTTTTAATAGGAGGATCGTCTTTTTTCAGAATCGAGAGCAAACCACTTAGCGGGCAAGCTCTTTTACAAACTCCTTCCAGTGAGCCTCTACAGGATGTAGGGAATAAACAGCCGGGTCCGGGACATATACTCGCGGTAGGCTTCGCCGAAACGGGTGATGTTTTCGCGCTCCTCCGCTTTCGCGGTGGCCACGAGAAAGGCGGTCGCCCCAATGGTGAGTCCTGCGCTGAGCGGCGAAACAACTTTTAACCCTGCACCCCACGCCAGGAGGAGGAGTGACGCATAAAGGGGATGCCGGATAAACCTGTAGGCCCCAACCGTCACCAGCGTTGACGTGTTTTCAAAACTTAGGTTTGGTGATTCTGACGTGGCTTTCTGAGGACGACCGACCTTGTGGAGAAGTTGGAATCCATGGATCGCAAGCAAGAACGCCCCTGAGAGCATAAGCCACGAGATCATTTGTCGTATCGAAAATGGATCATCAAACCAGGACGGGGAATTCATGACGATCATGACAAGGATCGCCTCAAATGCAAAAAAACGGGAAAATCCATGGGAGCGCGTGTGACCCAGGGAACGCCACGATACCGCGGTGATGATCCCTGTCCCTGCTACGATGATCCATGTTTTAATCATGACGGTCCTTTCTTTGCCAGACCTCAGGCCAATTGGGCTTCTCAGGTGATCCCTTTGCTTCCTTCAAAAGCCGAATATCCTCTCGATTCATGCACGAATCCTGTTGACTATTCGGATGGCCCCATTATAACAAAGCGTGGAGGAATAATGAAGAAATTTGAATTGACAAAATGGGTGTCTGTGTTATCTTTTAGCCCGTGGCGGTGTCTATCTTCGATCAAGAACTGAATCGGGAGGTCGTGTCTTATGGACAAGGAGACTGGGACCCAGATCACGGATCTCATCGGCGAAAACCTGGACCGGGTGGTGACGATTGACTGGCGCTGCCAGGGAGCCATTCATCCCCTCTACCAGGCAGCCCGCAGCCAATCTGAAGGCCCTCTGACCATGCGTGCTGCGCAGAAGTTTGTGAAGAAAGTGAAAGAGGGAGACATCGTCTTTATCATGACCGGGTTTCTTGTGGGTCCCTTCGATTTACCCAAGGAAAGACAAATCCCCTTGCGCAGTGAGATGGTCACTCCTGAGACCGATGGGGTGGTTGCAGCCGCCTTGATCAGCCGTGCCGTGGACCTGGGATTCAAGGCAAGGCCAGTCCTTTTTTGTGAGGAGGAGTGTGTACCCATAGCCACGGCCTGCTGCAGGGCAGCAGGGCTCAAGGTTTTTGACGATTTTGAAACAAGCCAATGGATCCCTCACTCCGTCGCCGTCCTTCCTTTTACGAAAGACGGCAGCAAGGCCAGGGGAGAGGCCGACAGAATCCTGGATACGATGAACCCGGCAGCAGCCATTTCGATTGAACGGCCTGGAAAAAATGAAAAGGGTTGCTACCACATGTCAAACGGCCGTTCGATTACGGATTTCGTAGCAAAATTGGATACCCTTTTTGAGGGGGTTGCGCAACGAGGGGGCTTGACCATTGGAATCGGCGATCTGGGAAATGAGTTGGGGATGGGGATATTGAAGGAAGCGACCAAGAAGTTCATCTTCTACGGCGACCAATGCCAGTGTGGCTGTGGCGGAGGGATTGGGGCATCCGTTCCCTCTCAGGCAACCGTCTTCGGTGCTGTCTCGGATGATGTGGCATATGGCTTCCTGGCTGCTTTATCCCATCTTCTTTCCCAGCCCGAAGTTCTTCACAGCACGGAAATGGAGACCCGGGTCCTTGAAGCGGCGTGCCGCGAGGGGGCAGTTGATGGCCCTACAGGGCTCAGCATTCCTTCCATCGATTATCTGGATCTCAAGATCCACAACCTGCAGATTGAACTGATGAGAGAGATCATTCAGGCTCCCATGAAATTTCTAAAGCTTCAACCTTTTTTTTATGGGCACGGTAAAGACACATGAGTAAGCACCTCATAACAAAACCTGATTCATTCGATTTCGATTTAGGGGCAGACCTGAGTGTCTGCCCGCAAGAAGGGCGATCACAGAGGATCGCCCCTGCCTGAACCGAAATCAAATGGTGTCATTGGACCAGCTCTCAAGAGCTGAACTGATAGGGAGGATGCAAAATGAAGATCTTGGTGACAGGGAGCAACGGTTTTCTGGGAAGCGTTTTCTGCCTTCTTGCCATGAAGGCCGGGGACGAGGTCTTGGGCACGTCCTTTCATTCTCAATTGCCCCTCAAGGGTTGTGAAAGCAGGCGGCTGGACATACGGGACCCACAGGCCTGCTTCGACCAGTGTGAGGCCTTCAGGCCAGATGCAGTTATTCACTGTGCAAGATATGTGGTCGGGGTTGGGCAGTGTGAAAAGGAGCGAGAGACCTCTTTTCAAATCAATTCCATTGGAACACGGAACATGGTTCAGTGTGCGGAAAAGCTGGGAGCTTTTTTCGTCTACATCTCTACGGACTGGATCTTTAGCGGAAATAAGCCCGTGGGAGAAAAATACAGAGAGGATGACGACCCATGCCCCCTCAACTACTACGGTGTAACCAAATGGGCCGGGGAGCAGGAGGTGGCAAAGACAAAAGGACCCTGGCTGATTGCGAGACCGGCCAATATCTACGGTGTCCATGCCCTATTCCTTCAGTCGCCGGCCGGACAACCGGGCAACGCCCTCGCAAGGAGCAGTTGGATCCATAAGGTGGTGGTGAACCTTCAAAAGGGACAGAAGATCTCTCTGCCTGACGCGATGGTCCAATCCCCTGTTCTTGCGAATCACCTGGCCGAGGTCAGCCTGAGGTTGATGAAAGAAGGAAAAACCGGGATATACAACGTCGCCGGCCGGGAGGGATTCACCCGCTATCAATTCATGAGAAAGGTAGCTGAGAATCTCGGCCTCAATCCGGACCTTGTCGTGAAGGGAACGCTGGGAGAACTGGAGGAGAGCTGGGGAATTCCAAAAGAACTGCCAGGGCTGTTACCGCTGAATGCCTGTTTAGACGTGGAAAAAGTGGAAAAAGCTTTAGGAACCAAAATGCTGACCCTCGCGGAAGGGATTTTCCAGATAAGGGATCCACTTTTCCTTATGTAGAAAATAGCACCTTTGCACGGTTCGGGTCAGGAGACCCGAACCTACCCCGGGTAGTCGCAGGTCTCCTGACCTGCGGATCCGGATGTTTTCATGGTTCGAGGGTGCCCTCCGGGCATGGGGCATTAGTTAGAAACCCACGTAACCGTGCCCGCGATACGTGTCCGCAATCTATGTAGGGACAGGGCTCTCGCCGCGCTGCCCGCCGCGCTCGCGCTCTGGCGCAGCGGGTCGCTCTGGCGCGGCGGGTGCCTTGCCCAATCGCGCCACAGACAGAAGTAGGGTGGGCTCATGACAATGCGATCCAGCGGATGCGTTACACGCGCTCCTGATCGCGTTAGGCACTATCGGATGAAAGGAGGAAGAGATGGCTTTCTGGAACTTGGGGACCATGGAATTGAAAGAGTTTAGGCCGGGTATCATGAGCAAGGCGGAATTTGGAGCTAACTTAATCATGGTGTTCATGGAAATAGGTGCTAAGAAAGAAGATACCGGACACAGACATCCCTTTGACCAGTGCGGTGTTGTCTTGGAGGGTCAAATAGAAATGTTCATAGGTCAAGAACGTAAATTGCTTGATTCCAATGAGAGTTATTTTATACCATCCGGGGAGCAGCATGGCTGGAAAACTTTTGAAAGGCCGGTAAAGGTCCTGGACATATCATTAAAACAACCTCAGATATGAGGCCATTGCTTTTCTCTCATTCTTTCCCTCTTGACAATCGATCGAATCTGTCATAAAAGAGTCTTATAATATAAAACGCTGTTGCATATATAGAGACAACATGGCTCCACCCCTTTCTTCGATCAGGAAAGCCCTTCAGATCCTTCAGATCTTTTCAGCCGACCGGCCCGAGCTCGGCGTGACGGAAATCAGCCGGATCCTCAGGGCTCACAAGAGCTCCATCTCAAGGATCATCGCCACCCTCGCCTCGGAGGGATTCCTGGAGAGAAACCCTGAAAACGGCAAGTACCGGTTGGGCTTCAAGCTCCTCGACCTGGGAAACCGGGTGCTCGGCCGCTATGACTTGAGAGGCGACGCAGCCCCCTTCATGGAGGATCTGGCAAGGAAGACCCGAGAGATCATTCACCTCTCCATCCTCGATAAGAATCAGATCGTTTACCTCGATAAGAAGGGAGAGGGGCAGGCCCTTACCGTAGGGACAAAGATCGGAGGGAGACATCCCGCTCATGCCTCTTCCATGGGGAAGGTCCTTCTTTCAGGGCTCCCTGCCCGTGAATTGAAGGAGGCTCTCTCCATGGGACCCCTGACGGCGAGCACGCCTTTTACGATCACAAAGGTCCCCGATCTACTGAGAGAATTGGAAAAGGTGAAGAGGCAGGGCTTCGCCCTCGACAACGAGGAGAGCTTCCCCGGAATTCGCTGTGTGGCTGCCCCGGTTTACGACCGGAACGGAAAGATCGTGGCAGCCCTGAGCGTCACCGCCCCCAGGCAGAGAATGGGCCAGGAGAGGCTGAAGGAGATCAGGGGGCTGGTCGTGGAGACAGCACGATCCATTTCCAGACGAATGGGAATGGTGGAATCGGAAATGGAGTAACAGGAAATGGGAAACCCAAATAGCATTGCCGAAATCGAACCACGAGAGCCTCTATTGATGTCCGGAAACCAGGCCATTGCCAGGGCCGCTCTCGAGGCCGGTGCAAGCCTCGTCACGGGCTATCCGGGCACGCCGAGCACCTATGTGATCGAAACGCTTCTCAAGCTCCCGGACCCTCCGTGTCGCGTCGAGTGGGCCATCAACGAAAAGGTCGCCTTCGAACTCGCCACTGGCGTCTCCTGGGCAGGACTTCGAAGCCTCGTCACCATGAAGATGTCCGGCCTCAATGTGGCGGCGGACTCGTTCCTTTCCGTCCAGTACAGCGGGGCGAGGGGGGGGCTGGTCCTTTACGTGGCCGACGATCCTAACGTCTACTACGGCATGGTGGAGCAGGACTCGCGTCACTACGCACGCATGGCTGCGGCTCCGATGCTCGCCCCTGCAACCCCACAGGAGGCCCTCGACTTCACCCGCCGGGCCTTCGAACTCTCTGAGGAAATCGGAAGGCCCGTCATGCTCCGGAGCACGACAACCCTGGCCAACACTTCCGAGATGGTCATCCCCGGCAAGGTCCGATCGATCCAGAGGGAGCCCTCCTTCCAATTCAACATTGCCAAATACTCGAAGGCGGGCCCGGCGGCCTGCGTCGAGCAGCACGAGGAGGCACTCGCAGCGCTCGAGAAGTTCACAAGCCTCACCGGGGATCTCAATCCCATGGCTCTCAACGGAGCGAGGATCGGTGTGATCGCAACAGGGGTTGCCTGGGGCTACCTCCAGGAGGCCATGCAGCTTTACGAGATCCATCCTGCAACCCTGAAACTGGGAGTGGCATACCCCTTGCCCATTGCGACGCTCAGAACCTTTCTCTCCGGTCTTGACACCGTCATCGTCCTGGAAGAGCTTGAACCTCTGGTCGAGGAAAGGGTGAGAGCCCTGCAAGGCGAGATCGGCCATCCGATTCGAGTCATCGGAAAGATGGAGGGCCCCCTTTGTTTAACGGGCGACTACAGCGTTGAAACCGTGGCTTCCGCCCTTCGGGAGGCTTACGGACGACAGATCCCTGCCCTCGATGTGCCGGAGGACCTGATTGACCAGGCCCAAACGCTCAAGGTGAAACGCCTCAATACCTTCTGCGCAGGCTGTCCTCATCGGGCCACCTATTACGCGCTTGATCAGGCCCTGAGCAGGCTCGGCTACAGAAAAGACGAGGTGATTGTAACGGGCGATATCGGTTGTACCATCCTCGGAATGAACGAACCCTTTCGATCCTGCTGGACGGAGATCTCGATGGGATCGAGCATCAGCCTTGCCCAGGGCTTCAAATATGCAGGGTTCAAGACGCCCGTAATTGCAACGATCGGCGATGGGACGTTCTTTCATGCAGGGATTCCGGCCCTGATCAACGCCTCTCATCACAAGACGAACCTCACGGTGATCATCCTTGATAATCACTGGGCCTCGATGACCGGAATGCAGCCCCATCCCGGTACGGAAAGACCTTCTGCAGGGGAGGAGACTCAGGTAATGAGCCTGGAGGAGATCGTGAGAGCTTCGGGAGTCTCACATCTCCTGAGGGTCAACCCCTATCAGACCGGGAAGATGGTAGAAGCCCTGACCGAAGCGATCTCGTCATCCGGGGTCTCGGTCGTCATTTCCGATGCCGAATGTTCCATCCAGAGGATGAGGGGCCGAAAGAAGGTCTCGTTGAAGGTGGATGCCGAGAAATGTGTTGGCGTCGATGCCTGTGTTCCGTCCTGCATCAAGGTCCTGGCCTGTCCGGCCCTTGAGCGAGATCCGGCGGGAAAGGCCGTGATCGATCCCAATGCCTGCACCGCCTGCGGCCTCTGTCATCATGCCTGCCCCCTGGGAGCCATATGAAATAGAAGGATTATTGCGGATTTCGGATCGCGGATTGCGGATTATGAAATCGACAGCGCACCTACAATCTAAGATATTCCCGTTGGAATTTGTATTTCGGCAATCTGGAAACAGGAGCCAGTGTTCCGATACAAACAAGGGAGACAAAAATCCATGCAGAAATATGATATCGTCCTTGCCGGTTTAGGAGGCCAGGGAGTGATGACGATCTCCCAGGTCCTTGCCACGGCTGCCCACCGCGAAGGGATCCAGGTCAAACTCTTTGAAGGAACGGGGATCACGCAACGGGGAGGCGGTGTCTTCGGGTTCGTGCGGCTCGGGGAGTCCTTCAGTCCCAGGGTTCCCCTGGGAAGGGCCGATGCCCTGATCAGCCTCGAGATCTCCGAGGTCGCAAGCGTCCTCCACTACCTCAAACCCCGGGGAGAGGTCTGGACCAATTCCGGCAGGAGCCACGGCTATTATTCGAAACTCGACCCTCGTCTCTATCCGTCACAGGAGAAGATAGAAGGCTTCATCCATCTCCGGACACCCCATCTCTATGTTATTCCTGCCGGAGAACTGGCCCGGGAGGTGGGCTCTCCTCAGGCCGTCAATATGGTCATGATGGGCGCGTTTCTGTCCGGAAGCCCTCTTTTCAAGGCCGAATCCGTGACTCAGGCCATCGAAGAGACAAACCCAAAATTCGCCAAGCTCAATCTTGAGGCCTTCTGGAAAGGTTACTCATACATCAAGAGAGAAAAGGCGGCATGATGAAGGAGAGCGTTTTCGATGCCTTCTTCGCACCGGAGGCGATCGTTCTTTTCGGCTCGGTCAAAGCCGGAAAGATCGGCTACGAGATCTTAAAGAGTATTCGAGAAGGGGGATACGAGGGTAAGGTCTATCCCATCAATCCGGGTGGAGGAGAGGTCATTGGTTATCCGGTTTACAGGTCTTTAGACGAAGTACCTGAAAAGGCTGACCTCGCTGTCATCTCCCTTCCCCAGCGGGCCGTAGCCGAGACGATTGTCGAATGCGGGAGGCAGGGGATTCGCGCTGTCATCATCATCTCTTCGGGTTTCTCCGAGGTTGGAAACGACCAGGCCGAAAAGGAGCTTGTGAAGGCCGCGCAAGCGTGGGGGATCCGGCTCATCGGCCCCAACTGCGCAGGACTCATGAACCCCTGGCGTCGCCATTTCCCGAGCATCGAGGTTCGCGCGCTTCCGGGCCACACAGCCTTCATCACCCAGAGTGGAGCCCTCGGGGGGGCCACTCTCGGTTGGGCAGAGGAGCGGGGCTTTGGCTTCAGCAAGTTCGTCTCCTACGGGAATCGCTGCGATGTGGGAGACACTGAGCTTCTCTCCTACCTTGCTGACGATCCCGAGACACGGGTCATCGTCCTTTACATCGAAGGGATCGACCGGGGACGGGAATTTCTCAGGGCGGCTCGGGAGGCAAGTCTCAAGAAGCCTCTCATCGCCATCAAATCGGGAAGGACCCGTGCCGGACAGAGGGCCGCCTCTTCCCATACAGGGACCCTCGCCGGTGTGGACGAAATCTACAACGCCGCGTTTCGAAAGGCCGGGATCATCCGGGTCGAAGGGATCGAGGAGATGTTCGACCTCTGCCAGGCCTTTTCAGAGTGCCCCCTCCCGGCGGGAAATCGAGTGGCGATCATCACCAATTCCGGAGGCCCTGGAATCCTTGCTGCAGATAAGGCGGAATCCCTCGGGCTGAATGTGGCGGAGCCGTCGAGCTCACTCCGCGACGCCTTGAAACCGAGCCTTTCTCCCCATTCGTCCCTCAAAAACCCGATCGATCTCACCGTCGAATCGGGCTATGAAGAGTACCGGTTGGCTGTTGAAAAGGCCCTTCTGGAGTACGATGCGGCGATCGTCATCAATGTGGCAACCCCTTATCTCGATTCGAATGGGATCGCTCGTGGAATCATCGATGCCGCTCAGAAGGCCCGGAAACCCGTGGTCACGAATTTCATGGCGGGTCGTATCGTCCGGGAGGCCATTGGAATTCTAAAGGAAGCGGGGCTCGTCAATCTCGCCACAGGAGAGCGCTGCTCCTTCGTCCTGTCAAAACTCCTTGAAAGAAGCAAGGCTCTCGGAAGAATTCCGGTTTCACTCCTGGATTCCTGTATTCCTCATCGTCAAAACTCTTTGAGAGAAAGAAGATTCTCGGGAGGATTCCCTTTGCATTCCTTGATTGAGAAAGCTAAAGAGGATAACCCTCATCTTCTGGAGCCGGAGGCCCTAAGACTCCTTCACGACTACGGGATCCCGGTGCCCCGCCATCGATGGGCGCGGACGGAAGAGGAGGCCGTCGAAGCGGCGGAGGCCATGGGTCTGCCGGTGGTGCTGAAGGTCGTCTCCCCGGACATCCTCCACAAGACCGATCTCGGCGGCGTCGCACTTCCTCTCCAAGATCGGAACGATGTGGCAAAGGCCTTTACGCGCTTGATCTCCCTGGGACAAGATGGAAAGAGGATCGAAGGGGTCCTCGTCACCCCCTTCCAGTCCCACGACATTGAACTCCTTGCGGGAATGGTTCGTGACGCCCAGTTCGGCCCGGTCATCACTGTGGGGCTTGGAGGAATCTGGGTCGAGATCTTAGGCGATGCGGTCTACGGCATTGCCCCTCTTTCGATCGAAGAATCAGAGGAGATGATCCGGTCCATCAGAGCTTACCCTCTTCTCCTCGGGTTAAGAGGAAAGAAGGGAGCTGACCTCAGAGCTCTCGGTGAACTGCTTGTTCGGCTCTCTCGAATGGCACTGGCTGAATCTGCGATCAGGGAGATCGACCTCAACCCGATCTTTCCCCTCGAAAGGGGATTTTTCATTGCGGACGCCCGGATCATTCTATGAGAGAGTGATTACACAGATTTTAAATGAATCGGTTTAATCAGCGTAGGTGCTCATTCGGATTTGGAATGTTGTAAGGGCTGGAAATTTCCAGCCGCTACATTTGGGATTTTATCAGAAGTGTCTTTAGTCCAGTGACTGAATCGCATGGTCACAGGGTATCCTGGTTGAATTTGGCTTTCTCGATACCTTATAGTAATATCGTCTGAAGATACCACGAGAAAAGGACATGCCCGGAGGATACCCACGCCTGCGTGCCGAAACGCCCTGCCAACGACAGGCCTGGGCAAACACCCCGGCGTGCAGGCACGAGCGATGAAAATCCGAAGGTCCATTCATCATTTTCTATAGAAAAGGAGAGAAGATGGAACAGGAAGTAAAAGAGGCATTGCACAATTCGGTAATCAGCTATGATGAAGAGGGGGCAGAGAAGGCAGCCCGAAGATGGCTTGAACTGAAACTCGATCCGTACCTGGCGGTCACCGAGGTGCTCACGCCGGCGATCCAGGAGATGGGGGCGCGCTTTGAAAAGGGGGAGGCTTTTCTTCCGGAACTGATCATGGCGACTGACGCGATGAATGCGGCGGTAAGGGTGCTGGAAAAGGAGATCTCAAAGGAAAAGCTCGAGGCGGCCAAAAAAGGCCGGATCGTGATCGGAACGGTGAAGGGAGACATTCATAACATCGGGAAGAACATCGTTGGGATCATGCTCATGACGGCGGGTTACGATGTGATCGACCTCGGAGTGGATGTGGAGGCTTCGAAGTTCGTGGATGAGGCCGAGAAGTCAGGTGCCCAGATGATTATGGCCTCAGCCCTGATGACGTTTACGGCGTCGCAGATGAAGAAAATCACCGAGTATCTCGAAATGGAGAAGGTGAGGGGCAAGTATAAGCTTGCCTTTGGTGGAGGCCCACTGACAGAGACCTGGGCGAAAGAGATGGGTGCGGACGGCTATGCCCCGGATGCGCTAAAGGCCGTGGAGTTGGTAAAGAGGCTGATGGGAAAATAAGAAAATTTAAAATTCGAAAGTCAGATCGATTCGATTTGAGGGTAGGGGCAGGCCTGTGTGTCTGCCCGCGAGGGGGCGGTCACATAGGATCGCCCCTACGAGAGCCGAAAATCAAATGATCCAATTTCGCCCGTGGGCATTTGGGGGTTGACATTCGATTGTTGACATGGATTTCCCACGGAAAGGAGTCAGAGCGATGAGTTCAAAGGTGGAGTTTATTTATCTGAGTCAGGAGGATGTTCTTTCGACCGGTATCAACATGAAAGATGTCTTGAATACCATCGAGAAGGTCTTGGCGTTGCACGATGAAGGAAAAGTGAACCTTCCCTCCAAGGTGATTCTCGACCTGGGGGAAAGGGAGCGGGGCCGGATCAATGCGATGCCTGCTTACCTGGGAGGGGATTTTGAGATTTGCGGAATGAAATGGATTGCCGGCTTTCCTCCCAATCCGGTGAAGTTTGGAATTCCGAGAGCCCATGCCCTTCTCGTCCTGAATGATTCATGGACAGGTGTTCCACTGGCGATCATGGACTGTACGTATATCAGTGCCATGAGAACAGGGGCCGTGACTGGAGTGGGAGCAAGATACCTGGCCAATCCCGATTCCGAGGTGGTTGGGATCATCGGCTGCGGGGTTCAGGCCAAGACTCAGATCATGGCCATCAAGACCGCCATTCCTTCGGTGAAGGTTCTGAAGGGTTATGATATCCGGCGAGAAACAAGCGAGAAGTTCGCGCAGTGGGCAGCGCAGGAACTGGGTCTCAAAGCTCAGGCCGTTGGAACAGCGAAAGAGGCTGTGGAAGGCTCGGATATTATTGTGACGGTCACCGTGGCCGATGAGCCGATCGTGAAGGATGCCTGGTTGAAGAAAGGAAGCTTCTTCGCCCATGTCGGTTCCTACCAGGAGGAAGAAGAGGCGGTCATTTTCAATTCCGACAAGATTGTGGTCGACCTCTGGCATGAGGTCCTGCACCGGGGGACTCCTCTTCTGGCGAGGCTTTACAACGCCGGCCGGATCAAGGAGGATAAGATCCATGCCAATATCGGCGCGATCATCCGGGGAAATAAGGCTGGCCGCACGAGCAAAGAGGAGCGGATCTTTTTCTCGCCTCTGGGGCTCGGAAGCGAGGATGTGGCAGTGGCCAGCTTAGTTTATAAGGAAGCGAAGAAAAAGGGCGTGGGCACCACACTCAAGCTCTGGGACAACCCCGCCATTGTTTAGGGACACGGACAGGAAAGACGAACCTTGGGTAGCAAAATATTTCATTTCCCAAAAGTTAGCCTAAGTTGAGGCAATCTTAACGTAGGGGCAGACCTGCGTGTCTGTCCAAAGGAGGGGCAATCACATAGGATCGCCCCTACGAGACCCAAATCCAACGATCTAATAGCAATGCTGTTCAGTTAAGCAGAAACCGTTCACCCTTTCTTCGACAAGCTCAGGACGAACGGTCGAAGGGACGAACGTGGTGAGCCCGTCGAACTACAAGCTCAGAAGCACGAACGGCTTATGTGAGCAATATTAGATCTCACAGGACGAATTCTTAAACTAATAAATCAATATGGACTTTGGAGGTTATACGATGCAGCAGGGCGGTCAGATTAAAATTCTATCCAGTGATGATATCGAACAGATTCATCTCAGTGCTCTGTCGATTCTCTGGAGGACGGGCGTAGAGATCAGGGAAGAGCAGGCTTTTGAGGTTTTGAAAAAGGCGGGATGTCCGACCAATGGGAAAACGATTCGAATTCCGGCTCATCTTGTTGAAGAAGCGATTCGCACATCTCCGAAGACGTTTACCCTGTACGGACGGGATCCGAGCTTCAAGGTGAGGTTGGAAGGCCGTAGGGTCTATTATGAACCAATGATTGGAAGGCTCAATATTCTCGACCTGGAGACAGGTGTCCGGCGCAGGACGACGCTTAGCGACGTGGCAAATTTAATCCGGGTTGCGGATGCCCTTGAGCATTATACCCTCCTCCACAGCGGAGCCATCATGCCCCACATCGAGGGAGTTCCGGATCCGGTAGCCCATGTACACGGTTATTTGACGAGCGTCAAGAACTCTTCGAAGGTGATCAAGGGGGTCGTAAGAGGGAAGGAGAAGGCAAGGGACTGTATCCGGATGGCTGCGGCGATTGCAGGGGGAGAGGAAGCCCTGCAGCGGCGGCCCAATATTTTTACGACCTGTAATATTATTTCACCCCTTGAATACATGGTAGAACAGACGGAAGGGTTGATTGAGTATGCCAAGATGGGGCTTCCGGTTGACATTGCCTCGGAGCCGCAGTGCGGGGCGACATCTCCAGTCACACTGGCAGGGACCCTGGCCCAGCAGACGGCAGAGATCCTGGGAATGGTCGTCATCGCTCAACTGGTCAATCCGGGGACCCCTGTGCTGATGGGAACAGTGGCTGCGGCAATGGATTTGCGCAATGGGATGATCGCCCTCGGTGGAGTGGAAGCAGCGATGCTCAATGTCGCTCATGCTCAGATTGCCCAGTCTTATGGAATCCCGAGCCGGGGAACGGGCAGTAACACGGAGTCCAAGATCCTTGACATGCAGGCGGGCTATGAGAAGGCGATTACACTGTTGCTGCCCGCTCTTGCAGGAGTCAACATGATCTTCTATCCGGGAACAATGGATCACGCGCTGACGGTGAGCCTTGAGAGTCTCGTGATCGATCATGAGATCTGTGGGATCATCGACCGGATCCTGAGGGGGATTTCTGTGACGGATGAGACGATCGGGCTTGACGTGATCGAGAAGGTCGGACCGGGCGGGCACTTTCTCAATCAGAAACATACCATGAAACATCTGCAGCAGGAGCACTTCCTGACGAAGCTGAGCGATCGCGATTCTCATGACGCATGGAGCGAAAAAGGCAAGCAGGACATCCGGGAGAGGGGAAGGTCCCAGGTGAAAAAGCTCCTTGCCGAACATCAGCCCCAGCCACTCGATTCAGACCTTGAGAAAGAGCTTCTGGCGATCGTCAAAGAGGTAGAAAAAAGGGAACCGGGAACCTGAACAAGCAAAAATTCGAAATCCGAATATCGAAACTCGAAACAAATCCAAATCTCAAATGTCCAAATGATCAGAACAGGCTTTATTACCCCTCATCGTTTTGAATTTTGAACCTTTGATATTGTTTCGAATTTCGGATTTCGTGCTTCGGATTTAATGGCCTTCGTATTGACTGAAGGACCGCTGCCATCTCGTGTATGATCCCGTCGGAATGGTTTAAGCGACATTAGAAGGAGGAACGTATGTTATCTTTCTGGGAAGTGTCGGATCGGGCGATCAGTACCGGATCGCTGATGAGAATGAGAGATTTCGATCTTAAAGTTTTTAAGGTCGCCTCACGTCTCGTTAAGGAGTATGGGATTAAATACGATCCGAGATTTCCGATTCCCTCCGATGACGCCCTGGCGGACCGGCTCTTTCAGGCCGGATTGAAGCTGTACTCCGAGGTCGGAACGTACTGTATCGATACGGAAAGGGTCATCCAATTCTCCCAGGAGGAGATTCAGGAGGCTCTCCTCGATCTCAGCCGGATGCCGGATGCGATCGAGATCGGCGACGGGATCGAAAAGAGAACGCTCTACAAGAGAGGAATCTCGGATCCCCGAAAACCCCTGGTTATCGGAGGGGTCGTTGAGAGCAACCCTCGGGAAGGCCGGGACTTCGTTCAAATGTACAAAAGCATCGCTCAGGAGAATATCATCGACGGAATCTACTACGGCCCTTCTCCGAAAAGCATCGAAGGCAAGAAGTGGCTTCTCGGTTCTCCTCTCGATTGCCATGCCTGTCGGAGTGCCGTGGGATGGATGAGGGAAGCCCTGAGTTCGGTCGGGAGGCCCGGTCTCCATCTTCTCGATGCCTGCCCTTCCGCGCTCGGTTCCATCTCTGCCTGCGATCCCGATAAGGGCCTTCGAAAGACGGACGCCATCTCGATCCCGACGATCAGCGAGCTCAAGGTGAACTTCGAAGGCCTGAACAAGGTGGCCTACAGTCTTCACTACGGGTGCTTGCGAAACCCCTTCTGGACCTCCATCATCGGAGGCTTTGCTGGAGGACCCGAAGGCGCGGCTCTCCTCTGTGTCGCCTCCGCCTTTAACGCCATCCTGGTCTACCGCGTCGGAGGTTCAGGATACGTCTGCAATGCTGGACTTCTCCAGAACCCCGCGGTCAACACTGCCCGATCAACCCTCTGGGTGCGAAATGTCAGCATGCAGTCCCTCGTGAGAAATACGAATCTCATCTGCGGAGGCGGAGGGCTTACCGCTGCAGGCCCCGGTACGGAGCAATCCCTCTGGGAAATAGCGGCCCTCGGGGTCCATATCGGCAATCCGGGAGGACACATTTTTCATGGCAACCGTAAAGCCGTTCTGGTCAAACCCAATCAGGGAACGGGTATGGAGCCAAGGTGGGAAGGGGAAACCTGCCGGGCTGCTGCATCGCTCCCTCGTGAAGACGCATGCGAGGTGCTCAATTTCATCCTTTCGAAATATGAAGACAGCCTCACCCCTGAAAAAGCACCCCAGGGCTACAGCTTTGAGGAGCTTTATGATTACGAAAACGTGGAGGTAAAGCCCGAGTATTTTGACCTCTATTCCAAGGTAAAGAGAGAGCTGGAAGAAAAAGGATTGAAGTTCAACTGATGATGCGTCCCCCTGTGTAACGAATTCCTAACAAATTGATCATAAGATCATCGGGACAGGACGAGGTGGTTTTGTGTAGGGGCGCCGCTTGCTGCGCCCTCTAAGGGGAAGGCAAGCCCTGCCCCTACGGCAAATGCTTCCGAAGGATTTCCGCCGGCGCTTACCCGGATGAAAACCGGGGCGGGGATAATTCAGATAGGCGAATTTGGGGTCGGCGGGAGTCGCCGACACGACTCGTAATGGATCAGGATTCTGAGGAGTATGTCCGTAAAACACAAATTATCGTACGGCGTAAGAGAGCGTCGCATGGGGATCAATCTCCTTCTTCCCAGTGTCGTTTTCGTGGGCGTCCTCATTATCCTTCCCATACTCTATGATTTCTACCTGACCTTTCACTACGTCTCCGTCTTCAACCCCAGAAACCCAAGATTCGTTGGCATGGATAATTACATCCGCCTTCTGGGCTATGACGCCTTCTGGTCCGACCTTGTCACGGCCATCATTTACACCTTTTCCTCCGTTGCCGTGCTGATGGGGCTGGGGCTCGCTGTGGCCCTTTTCCTCAATCAAAACTTTGTAGGCCGAAACGTGCTCAGGGGCATCGTCCTGCTCCCTTACCTCATCCCGACGGTCTGTGTGGTCTTCATGGCGAAGTGGATGCTCGACCCCATGTATGGGATTGTCAATGTCATCCTTCGTTCCCTGATGGGGGTTTCGGTGAACTGGCTGGGAGCGCCGGGAGCCGCCATGGCATCCGCCGTCGCCGTAAACACCTGGAAATTCTTCCCTTTCGCCGAGATCGCCCTGTTGGCCCGGCTCCAAACGATTTCCCCCACGTTATACGAAGCGGCGGGGATTGACGGTGCAACATCCTTTCAAAAATTCATCCACATCACCCTTCCGGAGCTGGCTTCAGTCATGTTTGTCGTAGCTCTCCTCAGAACGATATGGACCTTCAATGACTTTCAGTTGATCTACATCCTGACCGCGGGCGGCCCGATGAACAGCACGGAGACCCTCCCCCTTCTGGCCTACCGTGAAGCCTTCGCTATGGGGAATATTGGGATGGGAGCCACTGTCGCCGTCTTTATGGCCGTCTTCCTCTTCCTGACCTTTACCCTCTACTACAAGATCTTTGATCCCCTCCGGGAGAAGGAGTAACGCATTTGGGCAGGGATGTCTCCATGATGAACCGATTCAAGCCGATCATCACCTATTTCACGGCGATCCTGATTGCCCTGTTCATCCTCACGCCCCTGATCTGGACCTTTCTCTGTTCGGTAAAACCTGACAGCGAAATCCTCAGGCATTCTTCCAGAATCCTGCCGAGCAAGTTCGTCTTCGACAATTATATCAACCTCTTTAAGAAGACCCAATTCCTTTCCTACTTCTTAAACAGTGTCTTCGTCGGAGTTGTGACAACGCCCCTCACACTGATGATTGCGACACCGGCCGCTTACAGCCTTACGAGGTTCAGGTATCGCGGGCGAAATCTCTATGCAGGATTCATCCTCTTCTCCTACATGGTCCCTCTTCTCCTGCTCGGAATCCCCATGTTCATGATCATGGGATACTTCAAGCTCCTGAACACCCGGGCGAGCCTGATCCTCTCCTATGTTGCTTTCTCTCTCCCTTTTTCGATGTGGATGCTGCGATCCTTTTTTCTCAGCATCCCTCTGGCGCTGGAAGAGGCGGCGATGGTGGATGGAACAAGTCGATTGGGAGCCCTCCTCCGGATCGTTCTTCCTCTGTCAAGGCCGGGGCTGATTGCATGCGGGATCTTCACCTTCGTCCTCGTCTGGAATGAATATACCCTGGCTCTACTATTCATCCGATCGGAAACGCTTAAGACCCTGCCCATCGGCATCGCCGCTTTCATCGGAACGACCGCTTATGAGTGGGGTTATATCCTGTCCTCCATCATCATGATGACGTTCCCCATCCTCATCGCCTTCATCTTCGTCCAACGGGCACTGATTCGAGGATTCCTGATCGGAGCCACAAAAGGATGAAACGATCGGGGTGGGTTTAATGGGTGCTGGACGGCGGAGGTGAAACAAGGGTCCGGGTGATGGACATGGGAAGGGGGGCTATCCATCTGGATGGCCCCCCTCGTTTAAGATCCGCCCTTTGTTTGATTATCGCAGTTTTGTCTCTGCTATGATCCTCTTCAGTTCCTTTTCAACCCATTCGGCTGCTGTCTTCGGATCTTCATTCTTCAATGTCACCCTCTGAATCGCATCGGGGATGACGTTCGATCCTCGGATGGCCTGCCAATACATGCTGGCAACAGGAAGCCCGGGTTCTTTTGTCGGACTGAAGCCTATCCCCGGCTCGTTCGCCTTCAGCATGACATCGACAATCTCGGGATACTTCTGGAGCAGCTCGTCTTTACGCCAGGCAGCGGCCTGACTCTTCAGTACAGGCAGGTTGTGTCCGGGCGTTGCCCAGAGGAATTTGGCATAGTGTTCGCTCGTCAAGAAGAATTTGATAAATTTCTTTCCCAAATCGGGATACTTGCAGTCTTTGTAGACCCCGATACTCTGGGGCGGGTTTGAAGTCGCCTGGATCTTATCTTTAGGTGGAAGGATGACACCGACATTGGGAAGGAGGTCCGGGCTGTACTGGCTCAAATTCTTCAGCGTCCTCCCGTAATAAAGGGCCATGGCAGCCGATCCGCTTACGAAGGAATTCATCGTCTCGGTGTAGCCCCAGGTTTCGCTGCCAGGGGGTGTGAAGGGATAGAGGCTTTTGTAAAAATTAAGGGCTCTTACCGTTTCCGGAGAATTGAAGACCACGTGGTCTTCCTTGTCAAGCACTCTGCCTCCTGCCGGCCATAAGGCCATCATTCTGAAAGACTCATCCGTCCACTCACCTCGTCCGAAAGGGATTCCAAGGCCGTAATATTTTTTCCCGCCCTGTTCCGTCAGTGTTTTTGACGTTTTGTAGAGATCGTCCCATGTTTCAGGTGGTTTGAGCCCGGCTTGTTTGAGGAGATCTTTTCTGTACCATAATACAACAGGAATCGTCGCATAAGGCAGGCTGTAGAAGTGACCATCGTGACTGGCGAGGCTGAGGGCAACCCCGAAGAAACTATTGGGTCCTCCCAGTTCGTTCATCAAATCATCGAGCGGTGCCAAAACGCCAAAAGCTGGCAAGGAGGTTGCATAAGGGGACGCAAGCAGGGCGACTTCGGGAACATCCCCACCCGCCAGTGCAGCCATCAATTTGGCATGACGGTCCTTAAAGGAGATATATTCCACCTCCACTTTCACATCAGGGTTCTTCGATTCGAAATCGCTAACCATCGCTTTGATCGCATCCTGCTGCCACGGTTCGCTCTGGTCGGACCAGAATCGGATGTTTCTGACCGTCGCTGCCCCAGCCTCGTAGGCTGGCAACACGAGACCGAGCAGACCCACCATCGCCAAGACCAGAAAAATGCTCTTTTTCATGACGGACTTCCTCCTTTATTAGATTTTTTGAAAATGGGTTGACCGGAGATACCCTTGCCGGCGGGGTTAGATAGAACCTACAAAAATTCTTAAACTATTGTTCAGGCCTTGTCAAGCGGTAGAGGCCTTCCTCTGCCATCCACTTCCTTCGTGCGAATGCGATGGGGCCGGGGGTCGGAAGGCTGTGGCAAAAGAAGAAAAGCTCATTTATAATGCGACGTAAGACTCCTGTATTTTTATCAGAAATTCAGGAAATCAGCTTAAGATGAAAGGAGAGAGAAATGAATATGCACAGATGGTTGAGGGCTGCAATAGTTTTTACGTTACTGGCATTTGTCTTCGGGCTCACGATTATCCCTCCCGCGAAAGCCGCCGAATCGAAACTGATCACCGTTACGAAGAGCGGAACGCTCCGGGTGGGATGGGCGAACTGGTTTCCTTACATTTACATGGATGCGAAGATAAACAAGCTGAATGGGTTCACTGTGGACTTTTTTGAAGAGATGGCTAAGGTCCTGAACGTGAAGTTATCCTGGGTCGAAGACAAGTGGGCTACGTTGAATGCCGGGGTGGCAGCCAATAAGTTTGATCTCGTGTGCAATGCCAATAAATCTCTCCAAAGAGCCATGGTTACCGAGTTCGCAGGCCCTATCACCCGCACCAGCATGAGATATCTTGTCAGAAAGGCCGAGGTGGGGGTTGGCAAGAGGTTCGTAACCTCCAATGATGTGGATAAGAAGGGAGTGAAGATCGGGATTGCCATGGGGAGCACTTCTGACAAGAAACTGACAGATATGCTGAAGAATGCCGAACTGGTTCGTCTCCCGGGTGATCCTGATGTAATCGTTGGAATAAGGACAAAGAGGGTCGATGTCTATGCGACAGACGAGATGACGCTGATCCTGCTGGAAAAGGAATACCCCGATCTCACGATTCTCCCCGGTTCATGGTCCAGTTCGGAGATGGGACTCTATGTGCCACAGGGGGATCAGATTATGTTGAACTGGGTCAACTGGTTCATCTGGGACATGAAAGAGAGCGGAAAGATCCAGGAATGGCTTGACAAACACACTATTACCGGGGTAACGATCGTCCCGAACCGGTGAAACCCGTTTCCATCAACGGGAGCCCGTTCTACCTGTCTGCCACGCAAAGGAAAAACTCGTCATTCCGGGTGACGTGAATAACGGACTATGGGCTGGCGCCTGCGGCGACTCAAGGTTGGAGCCTCGATTAGCAGGGCCAGCTTTTCCGGATTCCCAAGAGACTTCTTATTTTCAATACAGTCCCTCTCAGTCAGGCTATCCTCGGATTTAGGAATGAACGGAGAGTGGTATGGGCAACAAGATCGTCAGGGTCATCGATCTCCACAAGTCCTTTGGAAATCTCCCTGTTTTACGGGGAATCAACCTCGATGTGGAAGAGGGAGAGGTCATCAGCATTATCGGTCCAAGCGGTTCGGGAAAGACCACGCTTCTGCGATGCATCAATTTTTTGGAAGCCCCGGATCGAGGGAGAATTTATGTGGACGGAGAATTGATGGGATACCGGGAGAGAGAAGACGGCCGTCTGGTCAAAGACACCAAATCCCATCTCTGTCAAATGAGATCCCGGGTGGGAATGGTCTTTCAATTGTTCAATTTGTGGCCCCACAAGACCGTCCTCGGCAATGTTTCGGAGGCCCTGAAGGGTGTCAAGAAGCTTCCGAAGAGTGAGACCATCCGGTTAGCCCTGGAAGAGCTCCGAAAGGTCGGGATCGAGGAGAAGCATCACGAGTATCCCTCTCGCCTATCAGGAGGCCAAAAGCAACGGGTCGCCATAGCGAGAGCCTTGGCGATGAAGCCCAAAGTCATGTTATTCGACGAAGCCACCTCCGCCTTGGATCCTGAACTGATCGGTGAGGTCCTCGAGGTCATGAAGCAGTTGGCGAGAGAGGGAATGACAATGCTGGTGGTGACCCATGAGATGGGCTTTGCGCGCGAAGTCAGCAACCGGGTCCTATTCATGGACGAGGGAATCATCCAGGAAGAGGACACTCCTGAAAATATCTTCCTCCATCCCCGCAAGGAACGAACACAGCGGTTCCTTGCCAATTTTCTTCGCCAGTCCAGTCGAAGGGAGATCAACCATGATATCGTTCTGGGAGGTCATCGACCGAGCGGTAAATACCGGTCCTTTGACGAAGAGTAGTGAGTTTGAAAAGAAGCTTTACAAGAAAGCTTCCGACTGCGTCAAGAAGTACGAGATTGTCTATCATCCCGAAAACCCTGTCAGTTCCGATGACGGGATGATTTTGCGGCTTTTTGAGGCAGGGGTTGAGCTCTACCGGGATCTCGGGACCTATTGCATCAATACGGAAAGGGTGATCCGATTCGATGAGGCCGAGATCCGGGACGAGTTGCGGGAGCTGTCGCTCGCTCCCCCTGAGATCCTCATTGGCGAAGGGATGGAAAGGAGAGTTCTCCGGAGGAGGCTCCCGGGGGAGAAGATTCCCCCTTCGGTCGTCGCAGGGTTTATCGAGGACAATCCCAATGAAGGCCGCGATTTCGTTCAAATGTACAAGAGTGTGGCCCAGGAGCCGATCCTTGACGGGTTTTACTTTGGCCCGGCTCCGAGGAGTATTGAGGGGAGGTCCTACCAACTCAACTCACCGTACGACATCCACGCTGCCAAGAGCGCAACGTGGTGGGTCAGAGAGGCGCTGAGGGCTTCAGGAAGGCCGGGGCTCCATCTTCTCGATGGAGGGTGTTCTGCGATTGCGAGCATCGCTGCGACGGCGGATGGAAACGGCCTGAGAAAGACGGATGGGTTCGTCCTGCCGACAATCAGCGAATTGAAGGTGGATTACGAGATCTTGAATAAGGTGGCCCACTCTCTTTCCCACGGAATCATCCGAAATTCTTACTGGGCTGTCATCGTTGGAGGCTACGCAGGAGGGCCGGAGGGTGCCGCTGTGGTCGGCATTGCAAGCGCCTTAAACGCCATCATGGTTTACAAATCCCGATATTCCTATGTATCAACCCTTCTCATGAACCCTCCTGTCAACTCTGCGCGCAAGACGCTCTGGGTGAGAAATAGTTGCATCCAGTGCCTGACCCGCCATACGAATATGATCTGCGGAGGAGGGGGGGCCACCGCTGCCGGTCCCGGAACACGACAACAGCTTCTGGAAATCGCAGCTCTGGCGATTGTCAGCTCGGCTGCGGGAGGGCATATTTTTCATGGATTCCGGAAATCGAAGCTTGTGAAGCCGAATCAAGGCTCCGGGATGGAACCGCGATGGGGAGGAGAAACAGCGAAGGCAGCCTCTACCCTGACGAGAGACGAGGCGAACGAGGTCGTCCTGTTTCTTCTCAGTCAATATGAGGACGCCCTCGATCCTGAGAAAGCGCCTGAGGGCTTTTCGTTTCAGGAATTGTACGATTCCGAAAAGGTGATCGTCAGACCGGGGTATTATCGTCTTTATGAAAACGTCAAATCCGAACTGGCGCGGCGTGGCCTCCCTTATGCCTGAAATATTCGATTCATCCGCTGTCATTGGTTCCAAAGGTGGATTCGCTTCGCCCTTCGACCGTTCGCCCTGAGCTTGTCGAAGGGTGAACGGGCTGACGGCTCAGGACAGGCTTAATCCACCCTACTCCTGTCTATGGTTTACACATACTGTTCACTGGCACTGACACTTTATTCTCTAACCAACGATTCATTTTATCCTTTCTGAAAACGGAGACGGTCCATGAGCTATTCCTTCCGATTTGATGTCGCATTCTCGTATTTGGGTTATATCCTGAAGGGAATCCCTGTCACCCTGGGGGTGACCGCACTGTCGATCTTCATGGGATTGGCGATTGGATTGATTGTAGGAATCCTCCGATTGTCCAAGCGTCGATTCATTTCGATCCCCATGATTGCGTATATCGAATTTTTCAGAAACATCCCCGCCCTGGTCAAGCTGATATGGGTCTACTACATGGTTCCCATCCTGATGGGAATTGACCTGTCGGCTTTTACATCAGCCACCCTTGCTCTCGGCATTGCGGCAGGGGCTTTTTTTGCCGAGATCTACCGCGCCGGCATTGAGGATGTCGATCGGGGCCACATCGAGGCAGCCCAATCCCTGGGAATGTCCAATGCTTACACGATGATTCACATCGTTCTTCCGCAAGCCATAAGGAAGATGCTTCCCGCCTTTGCAAACAACTTCATCAGCTTTCTCAAATTTTCTTCCCTCGTGTCGGTTCTAGGAGTGGCAGATCTCACCTACCGAGCGCAGGTCGTTTCGGCCACCACCTTCAGGCCTCTGGAGCTTTTCACGATGCTCGCGGTGATCTATTTCGTTCTCTGTTTCATTCTTTCTCAGATGGTGGGACTGCTCGAAAAGAGGATGGCAGTGGGGGGGAGATACTGACCCTTCCTGGCATCTCACATCTTTCTCAACACGAGGTCGATGACCAGTTCGTTCGCCAATTGATGGAGATCTTCCCTGAGAGTCTCTTCAGAGATCGAAGGCGGAACATCTATATCGATGTCCATTTCGAAGAGAGGGGTACCGCTCTCTGCGGAAAGGATCCTTCTTGTCTTCATATCGATGATATTCACACCGCGGCCGGCCAGAAGCCTGCAAACCCTGCAGACGATGCCAGCATGGTCGACTCCTGACGTGGTAATTTTGAAAGGACGGATCCCTTCCTTCGCTCCCGGAAGGGCTTCCTCAAAGGTGATCGGAGAATAGAAGACGGTTAGTCCTTTCTCCCACTCCAGGCGCTTGAGGTTGGGAGAAAGCTTCTGATGAATATCTCCCCTCTCCGTTGAAAAGAGGACGAGAAGGGCGAAGTGATTTCGGAGCAGGCTCATGCTGGAGTCCTCGATATTTCCTCCGCACTCATAGATCACCTCTGAAACATCTGCCGCAATCCCGGGCCGATCCTTCCCAATGGCCGACAAAATAAAATAGGTTTTCATGGGACCCCCTCTGCGATCTCTGCGAGAGAGAAAATCTTTGCTGTTACTCCAGGATTTCCAGTTGGGCGCAGCAAACCTTCAGCCGTTTGCTCCCGGCGGTGTGAAAGAGGATGGTCGCCTTCTGATTCTCATCCATCCCCTCCACGGCCTTGACCCTTCCGTCGCCAAATTTGCGATGCCTCACCCTCATCCCTATTTTGAGTGGAAAGAACCCTTCGGGGCTCAAAACGATTTCCCCGTACGACCTGAAATCACTTTTCGGTGTGAAATCAACTGCCGCCGTATCGGGCTGCGGGAGATCGTCCTCACCGTTCGGAACCTCCCTCTTTTCCGATGGAAAAGCGTCGCCCCAGTCGTCTGAAAAAAAGCTCTCCGGTTCACGTCTCCGCTCTTCAAACTGCACCAATTCCATGGGGATTTCGTCAAGAAAACGGGAAGGAAGATTGGCCCGTCCCACTCCGAAGGTGAACCGCTTCTCGGCCCGCGAGAGAAAGAGCTTCTCTTTGGCCCTGGTAATCCCTACGTAAAAGAGCCTTCGCTCCTCCTCCAGGTCCTCCATCTCCTCGCCTCTTCTGTAGTGGGGCAAAACTCCCTCTTCCACCCCGATGATGAAGACCACCGGGAATTCGAGGCCCTTCGCACAGTGGAGGGTCATCAGAGAAATCCGGTTCCCCTTATCCTCCCAGAGGTCCACGTCCGTAACAAGGGATGCCCTATCCAGAAAGGCTTCGAGAGCAGTCTCTTCCCCGCCTCCCTCGAATTCCATCATCACGTTGACCAGCTCTTCGATGTTCTCGATTCTCGAAATAGCCTCGTCTGTCCTTTCCTCCTTGAGACGCTCGAGGTATCCGGTTCTGGCAAGAAGGGCCAGGGCCAACTGGCTGACGCTCAGGGTCTTAACATCCTTCCGGAACTCCTCGATGAGATCGACAAACTCTCTCATCTTCACCTGCACTCCCTGAGAAAGGGAGCCCTCATCCAAGACCTGCTTTAACCCCTCATAAAGAGTGAGCCCCTTCTCTCGGGAGAAGGCCTCGATCTTGTCGATCGTCTTCTCGCCGATCCCTCTCGAGGGGAGATTGATGACCCTCCTCAGGCTGAGACTATCGGAAGGGTTGGTGATCAGCTTCAGATAGGCCAGGATGTCCTTAATCTCCTTCCTTTCGTAGAACTTCATTCCTCCGATGATGGTATAAGGGATCCGGTTCTTGACCAGCTCGTCTTCAATGGCCCGGGATTGGGCATTGATCCGATAAAAGACCGCGAAGTCACGATAAATCCTGGTCGGTTCCCCTGAAAACCCACTTGACGAAGGAGAGAGTGGACACCTTTCCATGATTTTTCGCACCACAAAACTGGCCTCACCGGCCTCGTCTTCAGCGCCATAGAAGGTTAGAAGATCTCCATGTGGGTTGTCGGTCCAGAGGGTCTTCGTCTTCCTCTGACGATTTCTCGAGACCATCCGGTTGGCAGCAGCGAGGATGTTCTGGGTGGAGCGGTAGTTCTGCTCCAGTGTAATAATCTTCGAATCGGGAAAGTCCTTCCCGAAGTTGAGAATATTCCCCACCTCAGCCCCTCTCCAGCGGTAGATGGACTGGTCATCATCGCCGACGACACAGATATTCTGGTACCCCTTGCCGATCTGTTGGATGAGGTGATATTGGATCAGGTTGGTATCCTGAAACTCATCCACCATGATGTAGTGAAATTGCTCCTGGTAGAGCCTTAAGATCTCCGGAAAACGCTTGAAGAGGACCACCACAAAGTTGAGCAGGTCTCCAAAGTCGAGGGCGTTGTTCCGGTGCAGATCCTCCTGGTAGCGCTGGTAGATCAGGCCAACCCTTTTCTGGAAGATATTGAACTCGGCCGGAATATATTGATCAGGGGTCACTCCTTGGTTCTTCAGATGATCGATGGCGGACTGAACCGCCCTGGGAGAGTAGACCTTGAAATCGAGATCGAGTTCCTTCATAACGGTCTTCAGGTGCCGCTCCTGGTCCTGATCGTCATAGATGACAAAATTTCTTCCAAAGCCCAGGTGCTCGATGTGACGCCTGAGGATGCGAACACAGGCCGAATGAAACGTCGAGACCCAGGCCCCCTTCGCTCTCATTCCCAGGAGCCTCTCAACCCTTTCCCTCATCTCATCAGCGGCCTTGTTGGTGAAGGTCACTGCAAAGATATTCCAGGGGGCGACGCCTCTCTCCTGGATGAGGTAGGCGATTCGATAGGTCAGCACCCTCGTCTTCCCGCTTCCAGCACCTGCGAAGACGAGAAGAGGGCCATCGGTTTCCAGTACGGCCTTCTGTTGGACGGGATTAAGATCGTTGAGTAGAGACATTCTCTAAAACTCCCATTGCAAAGTATAAATTGTAAATTGAAAAGTTAGCATTTAATTCTCGTTTTCAATTTAACTTTGAACTGCTAATTTTGCAATTTACAATTTGCAATGATTTTTCATTCGACGGTAACGCTCTTGGCCAGATTCCTCGGCTGATCCACGTCCGTGCCTTTGAGATCGGCCATATAGTAGGCCAGAAGCTGCAGTGGAAGGGCAAGGAGGATCGGAGTCAGGGAAGGATGGATTTCGGGGATGAAGAGGACATCATCGGCCTTTCTGGCAATCTCTCGATCCGAGGGAGAAGCAAGGGCAATCACCTTTCCCTCCCTCGCTTTCACTTCTTCGACGTTTGAAAGTACCTTTTCATAAACCTCGTTTCGGGTGGCCAGGACAACGACCGGCATCTCCCGATCGATGAGGGCGATGGGTCCATGTTTCATCTCACCCGCCGGATACCCCTCGGCGTGAACATAAGAGATTTCCTTTAGCTTGAGAGCCCCTTCCAGGGCGATGGGGTAGTTGATCCCCCTTCCGAGATAGAGAAAATCCCGGGCGTGCAGGTACTTCTTCGCAATCTGCATCACCTGGTGGGATGATTTGAGGACCTCCTCCATGAGGTGGGGAACCCTGACGAGCTCTTCGATCAGCGCCTTCCCCTCTTCCGGTGAAAGGGTACCCGTTTCCCGGCCAATCCGAATCGCAAGAAGGAAGAGGGTGACGAGCTGGGTGGTAAAGGTCTTGGTCGAGGCAACACCGATTTCAGGGCCTGCATAGGTATAAATCACGTCGTCCGCATCTCTCGCAAGGCTCGACTCCACTGCATTGCAGATGGCCAGGGTTCTCGCGCCCCTGCGCTTTCCCTCCCTCAGAGCGGCCAATGTATCGGCGGTCTCACCGGATTGGGAGATGGCAACAAGCATGTCTTCCTCACCGATGACCGGGTTACGGTATCGATACTCCGACCCGATATCCGCCTCCACGGGAATTCGGCAGAATCCCTCGATAAGAAACTTCCCCACTAAAGCGGCATGGTACGACGTCCCGCAGGCGATGAGATGGATCCGGCGGACCTTTTTCATGAACGCTGCATCCAGGTGAACATTTTCGAGAAGGACATCATCCATTGCTTCCGAAAACCTGCCCCGGATGGTGTCAATCACGGCCCGGGGCTGTTCGAAGATCTCCTTGAGCATGAAATGCTTGTAGCCGCTCTTCTCCGCCATGAGGGGGCTCCAGTTCACCCTCTTCGGCTCCTTCGAGATCTCATGGCCTTTCGCATCGAAGAACCTCACCCCCTCCGGGGAGAGATGGGCCACCTCGCCATCGTCCATGAAGACGAAGTCTCTCGTATACGGAAGAATGGGAGGAACATCGGAGGCGATAAAATATTCTCCCGCACCCAGGCCGATCACCAGGGGACTCTCTTTTCGTGCCGCGATCATGGAGAGCTCTTCGCCCTCGTAAAGGATCCCCAGCGCATAAGAACCTTTAATCTTGTCGAGGGCCATTCTTACCGCATCGAGAAAAGAATACCCCTGCTCGATAAATTCATCGATCAGATGGGAGACGATTTCGGTATCGGTTTCAGAGCTGAAAACATGGCCCTTTCTCTTTAGAATCTCTTTGAGAGGGAGGTAGTTCTCGATGATGCCATTGTGCACCACCGCTATCTTCCCTGCCTTGTGAGGATGAGCATTCTCATCGGAGGGTCTGCCATGGGTAGCCCATCGGGTGTGACCGATTCCTACCCTTCCATCGAAAGCTTCGCTCCCGATCAGCTCTTCCAGTTTTGTCAATTTTCCCTCTTTGCGCCGGATCTCGATTCGTCCCTGATGGAAAATGGCGATCCCTGCAGAGTCATATCCTCTGTATTCGAGCCGTTTCAGGCCTTCAATGAGAACTTTAGCCGTCTCCCTTGAACCGATGTAGCCAACGATGCCGCACATAGCCCCACCCCTCACTTCCTAAATTTGGAATAATGGAAGATTGGAAGAGAAAAACTGGAATAATGGAATGATGGAAAATTGGAATAATGGGAAAACATTAGAGATGAAAAGGTCTTAAAGGTTTTGTTTTCGTCTTTGCCCAGTATTCCAGTATTCCAGTATTCCACTATTCCATCGTTCCTTTTGCCAAATATTCCATTTACTTTTTTTGTTTTTCGCGGCGGACTCTCACCTTTTTGTCCCACCCCGGAAGATTCTTCTGTCTCACCCGGCTGATGGCAAGGGCCCCATCCGGGACGTCCTTGGTAATCGTGCTGCCCGCGCCGATGGAGGAATTCTTTCCCACTTTTACGGGAGCAACCAGCTCCACGTTCGAACCCACGAAGACCCGGTCGCCAATGATCGTCTGATGCTTCTCAAATCCATCGTAGTTGCAGGTGATCGTTCCCGCTCCAATATTGACCTCTTCACCAACCACGGTATCCCCGATATAAGTGAGATGATTGGCCTTGGAACCCCTGCCAATGACCGACTTCTTCACCTCCACGAAGTTTCCGATCTTCGCCTTTGCCTTGACCTCTGTGAGGGGCCTCAGGTGGGCAAACGGGCCGATGGTGGCTCCGTCCTCAATCTTGCTCTCTGTGATGACACAATTCGGCCGGATTGTCACCTCATCGCCGAGGATGGAATCCGAGATCTTGACGTTAGGCTCGATGATACAGTGCCGACCGATCACCGTATTTCCCTGGAGCGTACAGTCCGGGTAGAGGACCGTATCTCTCCCCACTTCCACGGCCCGATCCGCATAAGTGGTCCGGGGATCGATAACCGTGACACCGGAGAGCATCAAATCCCTTACCTTCTCCTGTCTGAGAACTTCGTTCGCCAAGGCGAGGTCGACCCGTGTGTTAATCCCCATCACTTCTACCGGATCCCCTACCTGATGAGCGGAGCACTTGAACCCTCGCTTCCCGGCAATTTCGACGAGATCGGTCAGATAGTACTCGCCCTGGGCATTCTCTTTCTCAATCTCCTTGAGGCCATCGGTCAGAAACGAAGCCCTTAGGCAGTAGATGCCGGTATTAATCTCCTGGATTAACTTCTCCTCTTCGTCAGCATCTTTCTCTTCCACAATTCTGTCAATGAACCCCTGGGGGTTCCGAACGATCCGGCCGTATCCGGAGGGATGATCCACCACCGTGGTGAGGACTGAAAGGATGGCGTCATTCTTTCGGAAGGCGTCGACGAACGACAAGAGCGTTTCTGCCTTGACCAGGGGAACATCCCCACACAGAATCAATACCGTGCCATTGAAACCCTGGAGAAAAGGGAGGGCCTGGAGGACGGCATGACCCGTGCCCAATTGTTCCTCTTGAAGGACGAATTGAACAGGATAGTCTTTGAACCTCTCCTTGATGCGATCTGCCTGACAGCCTACCACGACAATGGTCTTCTCAGCGTTGATTCCGTTGATGGAGACGTCGATCGCGTAGGAGAGCATGGGAAGCCCCAGGAGAGGATGGAGGACCTTCACAAGATCCGATTTCATCCGGGTCCCTTTCCCTGCTGCCAGAATGATGGTTCTCGTCGCTTCCAATGAATTGTCCTGTTTCGAATTGATTACTTTTTATACTACGGGTTGAGCCCTTTCGTCAACCCCGCACGGCGCATAGCGTAAAACCAAGACCCCTCTGAGACTAAAGTAGGGTGGACAAAGCCTGGCCTGAGCTTGTCGAAGGGCGAAGCGTATCCACCTTTCAACTCGAAAAACACAGCAACATAGGGTGGACAAGAAAAGCCTGCACTGAGCGTGCATGGCGTATCAAATCCCCCGTTGAAGCTATTTACATTCTTTACGTTTTGGGTGTATAAAAAGAGAGAACGGTTATGGAAATTGGAAGGGGAGGTGTAGACAGGATGAAATATTTGGGCATTGTGAAGCGGGAAAATGGAAATTTATCAATTCCGGATGCATTTCAGGAAGTAGCCCCCCTGAGCACCTATGAAGCGATTCAGGTGGGGGGGGATATCCTCCTTCTTTCCGTTCAGTTGGACCGAGAACGTCTGAAGCGCATTGAAGACCTGGCAAACCGCTCCATTGACGAACACCGTAGGACCCTCGAAGGACTGGCCCGATGAACTGGATCACCCTTTTGGAATTGGCCCTGATCCACGAACGCGTCATTCTGGGGACCGGAGGCATTCATGGAATCATGAACCCGGGTGGATTGGAATCATCCCTGGCAAGACCTTTTACCGCTTTTGGCGGAATTGAATTATTCCCAGATCTCTTTTCGAAAGTGGCTGCCCTGATTCACAGCCTGATTGCTTTTCATCCTTTCGTCGACGGAAACAAACGCACCGCTCTCGTGGCGGCGGATGTCTGTCTGCGCCTTAATGGTTATCGCCTTGTACCCTCTCCTGAGGTTGAGCCCTTCTTCTGGTCCGTAGCCCGCGGTGAGAAAGAGATCGAAGAGATTATAGAATGGCTGAAAAAGCATATTGAATCATGGCCATGACCACTTGTAGAGACGCCCAGCCGGGACGTCTCTACGCAGTTGCGCCGTCGTGGCTTGAAAAAGAGCCCAAAACTCCTTAAATAGAGGCAATGCGATTCAACCTCTCCTTCCCTGAAAACAAATCTTTTGATGTTGTCGGGATGGGTCTCAACTCTGTGGACCACCTGGTCCTTCTTCCCGAATTCCCCACCTCCAATTCGAAGATGGAGATGCTCCGATTTGTGAAATCCGGCGGGGGCCAGGTGGCTACCGCCATGGTTGCCCTGAGCCGTTGGGAAATCAAGACGAAGTATATCGGAAAAGTTGGCACCGACGAACTCGGCGAGTTCTCCCTCAAGTCGATTCGCGACGATGGCGTGGAAGTCTCCTCAGTGACGGTTGAGCCCGAATGTACGAACCAGTTTGCGGTCATCCTTGTTGAAGGCAAGGGAGGGGAACGGACGATTCTCTGGAACCGGGACAAACGGCTGATGTATCGGGAAGGAGAACTTCGAAAAGAAGACATCTGCTCCGGAAAGATCCTCCACCTCGATGGTCACGATATCCGGGCCGCCATCCGGTGTGCCCGATGGGCAAGAGAGGAAGGGATCCCCACGGTCCTCGATATTGATAAAGTGGAACCCCTTACTTCCGAGCTGCTCAAAGAGATCGATTTCGTTGTCACCTCTTCATGGTTTCCTTCCAGATTTACCGGAATCTCGGATCGCGAAAAAGCCTTCCTCGAACTGAAGAAGCACCTTTCTGGATTTCTCTGTGCGACAGCCGGCCCGGAGGGAGCCATGGCCCTTGTGGAAGGAGAGATCGTCCATGTCCCAGGCTTTGAAGTGAAGGTGGTGGACACCACAGGAGCGGGCGATGTCTTTCACGGAGGATTTATCTACGGCCTCCTGCAGAATTGGGAGGTGGAAGAGATTCTAAGGTTTTCGAACGCAGTGGCTGCCTTGAAGTGCCGCGACATGGGCGGCAGAAGAGGGATTCCCACGCTTGGGGAGGTCCGGCAATTGCTCGTGAAAGGATGAACCACAAGTCCCAATACTGTTTGCACAAGCCGTTCATGCCGAGCTCGCCATTTCCATCTATCTCAAATCAAAAAGCTCCTTCAGTGATTTTTCTAAAGTGGAGAGATCTCTGGAGGAAAACCTGCCTAACCTTTTTATAACCAGCCCTTGCTCAATCGTTGAGACGGCAGACTTAACAACGGGTGGCTTTAACAAGCCAGCGCCCTGCCGATCTTCGATCAAGAGTTCCCCGACCCCGATATGGGTTGTAATCTGACCCGCAATGGCCATAATCACAATGTCTTGTGAGACCCTGTTATAATTGTCGGAGCTTACAACGATCGCAGGACGCCTCTTTGAAGCGGTTTGATCGCTGAAAGGGAAAGGGATAAGAATAACATCTCCTCTGTTATACCGTGTCATAAACGGAGTCCTCCTCATTGTCCCAAATCCTCTGGAAGGATCCTGCAGATAAATCCTGAGAACCCCTTACGAGAAGATCCTTTTCCTTTTTGGCTTCTAAGAATTGGATAAAGTCAAGAACTTCTCCAAGGACATCTTCAGGCAATTTGTCAATTTCCTTTTTGATCAATTCCTTATCTAACATCGTTTCCCCTCCGCAAAGAATGCGCACTACCCTCCCCATCCGCAGGAAGAAGGCATCCGGGCGTTTGATCTTGCTTCCCAGATGTCATTTTAAGTCATCATTCCTTGACGATCTCTTCCTAAATCATTAGTATCGTTCAAAAGTGGTGTCATCAGGGTATTTCAACCGAGCAGATGGAGATAGAGAAGTATCCTATGATGCCGAGTCTTTGTTTCAAATAGGCTTCCCATTTGTTTTCCCTTGGTTTGCGTGTCGTAACTCTAACCTTGGTGGGAGACTGTGCCGCTTGTCAAATCAACTCATGACACCACTTTTGAACGATACCAAATCATTATATGGTTTCAGCCGATTATAGTCAACCAACCTCCCATCAATTCCCTTGCTCGCGACGCGTTTGCGCCGAAGACGACCGGCGGACATCAGCCGTGCGCTTTTCCACTCCGACTGGATGCCGATGGTGGGTCAATTCTTCCTGGGCCAAGTCGAACGACTTTACGCCCGGAAGCGCTCTGAATAGAACGAAGGTCTGCACGAATTGCAGAGAGATCGCCTCGGAATTTGCGCGTGTGTTCCATCCGATGCTTCCGCACTTCCTCGACAATTGGGTCCCTCATGTCTCACTCTCCAGCAGCTCTTCCCGCAAGCCACTTACCCCCGTCGTTTCAACGTATACACGTTTCTTCATGTTAGCATAATAAGTCAAGAAAGACGTCATTGCGAGAGGAGCGAAGCAATCTCACCTATTGTAACTCCTTGATTCTATGGGATTGCTTCGTCATCCCGGAAAGAAGGGATTCCTCGCAATGACACGATAGACGCCTTTTTACGAGACTATCATGTTAACTGTTTCCCGAGTTTATTCAGGGCATACCATCCACCTCCTTCAAGGTCTGCCGATACTTGGTGCTATGCAACTGGAGAAGAAGAAGCAACCCAAGGCTATCGAGTGCAAGCCGATTGCAGAGAGCAAGTGACATGATTACTGACACGGCGATCATGCATGGGCTGTAAGTACGCGAAGTGATAACGGATTTTGTACATGGCCAACGGATACGGCATCCGATGTGGAGGGGATAGCGATGTTGCCCACTGATGGAGTGCGAGCGAGACCGCGTGGGAATGGAACTGGCAATGCCCACGGGGGCAATGACGGGGGTGGCACCCCCAAAAAGCGCAGTTTCGCCGATGTTGGCCATTACCTAAACATTTCACCGGCTAATTTTGCTATGGAACCTTCCGAAACCTACAGAAAGGCTGGGATTGCGGATAGTATCTACAACTGTTCGGTGCTCGATATCAGACAAGGAGTTGAAGAATGCTGAGTGAAAGGGCGGCAACGCCGGGGTTCGGAAGTGCCGCGTATTGCGACTAACTAATTGACGGGAAGCCAAGTCGTAGGCGCTGTCCTGGATCGAGTTATGTTGCACGTCGGTTGATCGCATCAAGGGTGCTTCCCCAACAACTTTGCTTATCCAGAAATTCGTAGATTGGGGTAGTTGGATCACCGAGAGTTAACCTTCCCTGGCTGACTGCGGAAAGCTCTTTAATCCTGGAGATTGGAAGATTATAAGCGGTCCCAAGGTATTTTTTGTCGCCGATCCATCTTCGGTCAGCAAAGCGGTCATCTATTAGTAAGCGACGCAAGTTGGTGCTGTCGTATCCGAATCCAAGAAAGACAACTTGTCTCGCTTGATCGCTTGTGATCGCTTTTCGAGCATAAACCATTTCCGAACCGAGTCGCTTGTCCTTAAACTCGACCGGCACTCGAATCGACCTACTGGAAGCGAGAATCTCCTCGGAAGAGGCAGTGGGTTTGTACGGGCGAAGCGGCTCAAAACCTTTTTCGTGGTCCAAGTATCCGAGGCGACCGTGGACGTGCAAAATGGGGACCCAACGCTCAATACGTTCCGATTTAGCCCGCGTAGGAAAAGTGCTGATGAAGAAATCGTGCAAGAACTTGTCAATGGAGCGGTCGTAGTTGAAAGTTACCAGGACTAAACCATGAGGGTCGTTGTCATTGATTTGTCGAGCCACTTCCTCTCTTAGCTTACGGTACCAGTTGTTTCCCCCAACTCTTAGCTTATCCTGGTCCTCATATTTTATAAGTTCCAGAGCGATTGCCGCTCGACCAACATCTACGAATTCCTGACGTTTTTCCAGAAACGCATCAATAGTGGATGCCCCGGACGCAGCGAACGCTTCGTGGAACTCCGAAATAAGATCCTGTTTAAAGTCCATTTCACGGAGCTGCGTGAAGGAAACAGCATTTGGATCTTCCGTGTTTTTCAGAATTTTATCGCGGAGCGTTTCGCCGACGGGGTACCCTAAATGAGCACTTGCTCCGGCACCGAGGACTATTACCGTATAGCTATCAAACACTTCTAAATTGATCGACATGTCCTTCCCTCCCCACATCTTTTCAAAGAACGACATGCATTGTCAAGAAGACGGACTTGCCTACATCACACGGTACACGCTCTTCCAACCCATGGCGCTAAGTGTCGGCACTTCCGTAGATTATAGTCCCATCGCTCATTACTATCTTTGTTGGCAATTTTGTAAAGTTCTCAGTGGAGAAGTTCGGGCACCATTCGCAGTGATTTTCGACTGCGCCTGCCTGTATTTGGTCTTGTGGAGTAGATGGGTGCCCAAGCTGAAACTTGAAGCGTTGCAACAGATATGCACAGGGGAAAAGATACCTCTCCACCACGATTGGCTTTGCTTTCCTTTCAGTCTCCTCAGTGACCCTAATCGTTATGCTCAGGTCACGGAAGTATTCCTTCTCCCGAAAGGGATTCTCGATCACTTTCTGACAATGTGCTCGAAAGTCGTTACACGTCGTTGACTTTAAGTAGCATTCAAGGATAGAAATAATTGACCAACTATTTCTTTCCAGGGTGCCATTCGCAAAAATTTGTAATGTCTTTGAACCACCGAGATACTTTAATATTGACAAAGCGCGACTTGCGTCTTCTTTGTTCTTCTCAAACGCCGCAAGATGAACGATTTGCTTCCCCAGGGGCACCACACCATATTTTGCGGCTCCCTGGGCGACACTTACCGCAAATGGATAGGAAGTTGAAGTGCTTTTCCCAAAGACGATAACCATCAGGTAGTTGAAGGAATCTTTGACAGGGTCAACATTCATGAGATCTTGAGTCACCCTGAACCTCCCTCCTGCGGGACAAAACCGTTGGTTTGTCCATATGGCGTCTTACGGATTCGGATAAGCCGCTACCCAAGCAAGCTCTCTCAACCTGTCAGATATGCATGATAGAGATTGATAACGCGATCCAATTGTCTGTTTTCCTGACAGTACCCGAGGCAACAATGATAAAGAATCAACAAATTTCTGAACACTTTGGAAACCCTCTCAAGCTCCGCGTTTTTATTAAAGCACCTTCCTACAGAAAAAAAAGCCTCAGGATCATTCTTATTTGAAATATATAGATCGAGTTTCTTCATGATATCAGTTCCTTTATATCTATCTAAATTCTTAAAGCAGCATGCTGTAAAAAACTCAAATTCTAAGTCCCTTAATAATAATTCGATAGGCCTCCTATAGTTTCTATAAAAAGATATGAATCCTCTACGCTCTTCATGTCCCCAAATTACGAATTTGATTTCCACAAATGAAGGATAAAATACCTTTCCCTCATTTATGCCCCTGTTAACACCAACGCATAACTCTACACCGTAGGCATGGGGGCCTTTCGGGTTATCGGGTTGTGGTATGGGTTTTTTTAGCGCGTCGTAGTACCGGTTTTGTGGTCGGACTCTGAATTCGTTAATTCGAATCCCGTTTGGCTGCCACAAGACATGTTCGCTTCTCGAATATTCCAAGATCCTGTCAAATGGTCTCTTATGAAGTATATCAATTAGTGGCTCTATATCGACACTAAATATTTCTAAAAAAGAATGCTGCTTTTCTTTCCATTGGTTCAGTGTAAATCCCAAGTGCGAATTATTAGAGAAGAGATTGTTCACCTCTGTTAATGACTTCACAAACATCGCTTTTCTCACCCGCGACTTACGTCAAAGGGAATCGCCATTCAAATGCGTCCTTTCTTTTATATGCAAGAACAACTCCATTCGAGTTTCGGGACGACGGTCCGCCATGCTGAAGGGCTGAACAATCAATCAAGATCAAGGTCATCAACATCCAAGGCCCACACAAGTGTCTGTTTCCCTTTGTGATTTCCGTGGAGTCCAATTATGTAGCCATACCAATCTGCTGTTTCAGTACCGCCCGGAATATGAATTAATACAACTCCCTCGCCTTTTTTGTACTCAGGGAAGCCAGCTTCCCAGGAGCATGAATAGGTCTTATTGGTGCTCGGAACCTTAACCCACCACAGTATTTTCTTTCGGCGTTCATTCAGGTCTCTTGTGATTCTCAAGTCTTGGATGTAGCCGATTTCGCGGACATGCTCTGGTTCCAGATTAAATTCAAATTTGTAATCTGCCCTTTGTTGTGCCTCCTGTTCTGTCATATAGTGGGACCATCCTTTGTATCCTGCGAAAAGAAGGAAAGGGATTAAAATGACAAGAATATAGGGACGCTTACTATTCATTAAATCCGCTTTATATCCCCTTTGCCCGGCAGGGCCTCCTGAAGTCTGACTGCTACAGGCAGCCATTGCGTATTTCTGCTCTGACGAAGGCATTGTAAGTGGTATATTTCGAACTTCGTTGGAGGATCGCCGCCGCCCCGTGCTCGGCGCGGTATTCGTCTACCCGACCCCTAAGCTCGTGGGGCAAGGAACGATCATCTCCCGACGAGTGAGAAACGTCAAGGGGGTCGCCATACATTGGGAACATCTGTCGCACTTTCCTCATCGCCGCATCCGAATCGAAACCTTGGTCCCTAAAGCTCAAGAAGTTGGCATATCGGAACACTTGCTCCGACCATAGTACCATTCGTCGTTGAAGATCGTTCAGATTCCACCATTCCGCAATGTCTTTTTCCGTCGCGCCTTCATTCCGCGCCTTTTCTACGATCCGAAGTGCTGCCGGTGTTCTCTCCCTTGCTTGGGATAGGAGGGAGTCACCAAAATTCTCAGGTAGGTTGGAGGTACCCTCCTCGTGGCCTTTCTGCTTGCATGCTATGATTGTATCCCTGACCATTCTTCTCGCTTCGCTGGGCGATGTCCCGGACAGATCACGGTGCACGCTTGTATAATAATCCTCTAGTTCTTTCTCGATTCCGACGGATTTTGATCTCTTGAAGAGGCTGAACAACGACATTTGAATCTTCCTTTTCAGGCAATCTTGTCAAATCCCTGTCTTGGTGACCCCTGACCCCTACCTTTTGAGACTCGTCAACGGCTTTGCAGGTTGTGTAAGCGGACCTTTGCCATCCCTAGTCTGCTGAGCAGCATGTACGCTACCGTAATCTAACCAATTTTAAGAGGAAATTCAAAGGCAGGTATCACAAGCAGGGTTCTATCGGTGTCCATGGCGTCGACGGGGCCCAGTAAAAGCAATCGTCCTGCCTTTTTTATTTGAGGCTCCATGACTCGACGAATCAAACGACCTCAATCTGCCGAGGAGAACATCTCTCTCCCGTACCATTACACCCCGCGGAGCTATCAGCTTCCCGTGCTCCAATCCCTCGACACCAGCAGGAGGTGCAGGGTTCCCGTCCGGCACCGGCGATCTGGCAAAGACAAGACCATGCTGAATTATACCGTCAGGTGCACGGTGCCCACTGCTGGCAATCCCAATGATCGGATGGAGGTCTACTACCGCCACTTCCTCACGTTCAACCAGGGCAGAAAGATCCTTTGGGATGGCATTCGTGGGGAATTACTTGACCGATGTATTTCCTTACGATATAATAAATTTGTAAGGAATCTGAGCGTGGGGTTTGGCAACCCGTGCTTTTGCGGGATTCATCGAAACAGGACTGAAGGGAGAAAAGGGATGAAATCGGTCATTACTTCAAAGTTTCAAACCACTATTCCGAAAGCTGTACGGGAAAATCTCAAACTATCGGTCCGGGACGCTTTGGAATGGAGAATTGAGAGAGGAAAGGTTGTTGTCTACCCCGCCCAGAAACATTTCCTGCAATACAAGAATACCGTAAAAACTGGGAGAGGGGATATTTCTGCGGATATCGACCGAGCCCGGACCCTGCGCGTGGAGAAATATCGGTGAAGAAATATGTGATCGATACGAACGTTTTGATTTCCTTTGTCACCGATCGAAATCCGGATCAGCAGGAGAAAGCGGCCAGAATTTTTCAGGAAGTCGCCGGATTGAAAGGAGTCATCCTGTGTCCTCAAAACGTTTCGGAATTATTACTTTAACAAAGCAAGTTAAGGACCAACCCATAATAACTTTCATCTGACTATTTCTTCTTGGCTGCCCTCTCCGCCTTTATCACCCTTTTGGGATCAACTTCCATGCAAGCTGACATCGCCTCTTCGGGCGTCAGCGGATAAAGCGAAATCCGGGGTAGGCGATCCTTGACCTTCTCTTTTCGTTTATTCATTTAGCCTCCTATACAGCTATTCATAACAAAAATCATCTACAGTAAAACAGCATCGACATCGATCATCTTCATCTTCAGGTTTGCAAAAGTGACCTTGGAGTATTTTCTTTACTTCAGCAATTGTAAATCGCTTTCCTTCCCTTGCAGCACATAACGGGCAGACATTAGTATCCCTGGCCGTAAGCCAGATCACATGAGTAATCTTTAAAAAATCGCTATCACAGATACTTTCCAAGTCACGGAGAAGATCTTTTCTCCAATCATCAACGGTTCCTTGCATTCCCATATCGCTCTCCTTTATTTCAGAGATTGATCTTTTTATAAATTATGCCTATCCAGTTAATGCAACTAATCTCCATTTCTTAGAAGACCCTAATACTATTCAAACTTTTTTCTAAACTGCCGCAATGAATTCTCTAATTTCATCGCCTCTTCCTCAAACGGTCCGTAAGAAAGTAATCCTTTGCACTTTCCTTGAATTGCCCAAAGCAGATTATTTACATCCATTTCTACTGTGTCCCGATGAGCATTAGATACTTCCTTAAAACGTTTTCTCCAAGCATACGGATACAACAAACCGATGATAGTTAAAGGAATCCCAAGAAAAAAGAATACAATTTGACCGATTACACTTAGGCAATCTCTTCCATACCAATACAAAAATCCATATGAGAGCGGCCACAAAAGCCCACCACATTGTCTCAATGAATATTCTAAAAGCTTTACAAATCCTTTATGGGTTTCTTCAATTTTCAAGATAGAGCCCCACGGTTCAAAATTTGCCATAACCCACCTCCCTATTTATGAGATGGGCTACTATACCAAATCCTTAAAAAATGTCAAGAATTCCTTTTAAAATTTCCAAGACTTTCAAATTGTCTCCATAAACCAGAAAATCCCTTATTATAGGTTAGACCGGTAAACCAACCTTTTCCCTTCGCCTCCCTTTATCGCCGCTACTGTCCGTTCACCATCCGTTGTTTTTCTTTCATCCCACCGAAAATTGAACTCATCACAGTAACGATGAAGATGCTTTTTTGAGACATGATGAAAGGTTCCATGAATGCCTCGCTTCAATAAGGCAAAGTAAGATTCCACTCCATTGACATGGATGTCATGATCTTTGCCCCTTACATACTGACCGTCGCTATGATGAACAACTTTATGCCCACCATCGAATTTTTTCCCTATGCCAGTATAAGAAGAAAGCTCATCTGTCATAATCCGAGCGTTTTTGTCAACATTTCTTCGAATCACACCTTTTAACTCTTTAGCACTAATCGTTTGAACTGGTTTCGCCCTTACTCTACCCTTGCGTTCCACAAGAGCCAAAACTACCGTTTTATTTGGTGCCCGACGTCCGCGTTTTCCACCATGGGATTTCCCGCCGATATAGGTTTCATCTACTTCAACGGTCCCTTTGAGTGCCGACGCTAAAGGTTCCTCTCTCATCGCAAACCGGATACGGTGAGCAAGGTGCCAAGCCGCTTTATAGGAGTGCAACCCAAGGTTTCTTTGAAGCTGAAGAGCAGAGACCCCTTTCTTGTGAGAGCACATGGAATAATAGGCTTGAACCCACTGACGAAGGGTGATATGAGAACGATGCATGATCGTTCCAACGGTCACGGTGAACTGCTTCCGGCACTCGTTACACTGGATCACACCATCACGGGTAGAAGATGAAGATTCCGAATGAAGTCGGGTAATATCCTTGCTATTACAATGAGGACAAACCGGACCCTCCGGCCATCGGATCTTTTCCAGGATCGCCCGTGCCTCATCCTCTGTCAACCGTCCCACGTCTATGCTTGCCATCTCTCCAAGGGTCTCAAATTTAGGCGGGGTATATTTCATGGGGATCTCCTTTTTCTCTGTTTTCTTACCCATAATATAACCTCATTATTGTGCTTTGTAAAGGATAAAATACAACTAATTAAATAATAATATCAATATATTATAATATATCGTTAATTCTTAATCCCTTGGCTCCATTTTCTGAAGAAATTATCGAACACGTTTCTATCAATTTTGAATATTTTATGCAATACATTTGCAAGATAACCGTCCGCCGAAGTTCCAATCGGGAATTTCGGCGAGGTAAAACGACGGCTCCAAGATGCCATCATGTCGGCTATCTGCAACGGCACAAATTTTTTGTGGCTTCTATAAATACAATTTTCGAGTCGTGGCAGGATGACCCGAATAAGATTGTTATAAAAGAATTCAAACTGCCTTCCTATCTTGCCTTGCTCATGAAAAACTAAATCTATCTTTAATCTTGTGATTATCTCTGGAAAAAAGAGACTACAATCATAGGAAGCAATAAAGGTACTTAAACATGAGGCAGCTATAAAATATGGATCATTGTATAACAATCTTCGGTCTAACCAGAGAGGGAATTTCTTTTCAACAATATCGGCATAATGATCTTTTATGTCATTAAATTCAGATACGGGCAAGTAAACTGAAATGGCGTAGCATTTATCTGTTGGAATAACTCTCGCCAACTCAGCAACCTTCTTATTTCTATCTTGTTCACTGAAGTTTAGAAATGAACCTTCACATTTAATAGCATCATGAGTTCTGTAATATTCTATTGAAGGAGGTGACTTGCAAACATTAGTCCAGCAGATCTCGACTTCCTCCCATATCCCAACAGGAGCTATGATACCAGATAAAACAAATGTGCTTTCATCTCCGCTATCCTCTATAAAAGCTCGTAAAGCTAACATCAGGCTTGCTCGTTTATAACAAGAAGACATTCCACAATAAAGCCATCGTACACCAATACCCGCTAATGCGCCTTGCAATTCTTCACTGTCAGATTGGGCACATTGGTGCTTACGTGCTGAATGTAAACCTTTTTTATTGCTTTGTAAAGTTAATAATTCCGAAACGTTTTAACCGAGTCATCTATGTTTTAGATAAGGTGTACGGTATTTCCAGGAATGAGATCCAGGGGATGGTTAACGATTTTTTGGCTATGCCGGGAGTGGAGTTGGTTCACGAAATTGATCTCGTCACCGTCTTCGACTTCTGGCCGGAAACCATATCGGATTTCGGAGATGCCATCGTGGCTTCTCTTGCAACTCTCTACAAGGGGTCCGTTATCCTGACTTTTGACCTTAAATTCATCCACACCCTCAAGAAACTCGGACTGGCAGTCGAAAAACAATGAAGCGCACTGGCTTAGACCACCTCGTCAGGGGAGCAACTTTAGGCTCTCCATGACGTCCTTTGCCCTGATGTTTCCTTTGCACCCCATCTCGCTAAAGAGATCAATCGTCTCCGAGAGAGTGAGGTTCAAGAGCGCAGCCGCTTCTCTCAGGGTTAGTTTTCTATTTTCGTAGGATTTGGCCACATAGTACTCAAAACCCATTCTGGCCAACTTTCTCAGGGAGCTCGTTTTTTCAAGTTTCTCCGACCGGGCTACGTAGTCGATCGCCTTGTCGATGTCCTCGGGGATCCGGATCGATTTCACTTTCATGATTTTCCCTCGAGTAAGAGTTTTGTCATGCTGTATTCCTCCTCGCTGATGAAAGCTGAAAGCTTTTCAAGCCAGTTCAGTCCATTCACCCGATCAATGACATCCTTCTTGTACAGCAGATAGATGAGAAGCCCAGGCAGAATAAAGGGAATATCGGCTGCCCGAAGGATTCGGATAAGCTTTCCGTCGTCGGTTGCAATGGCGCCATAGTTCCCTCGCTTGAAGCTGACGATTAAAGCCTGGTCTCCTTTGGGATAGCCCGGCAAAGTTTCCTCCGCCAGAGAGATCAGTCCGTTGTTGATATTTCTCTCCACTGCGTCAGCGTCAGGAAGACCTTTTCTTCTTCCGGCATCGACGACTTCTTTCTTAACGATACGTGGGATGAAGACCTTTTCTTGTTGACAAACGGATTCCTTCAGCCCGGCCTTGGTCAATTTGATCAGACAATCAGCATCCATGAGGATCTTCATGTAATACATTGTAATCTCTAAGCTACAAAAGTCAAGCATGGCCCCCCAATCGATGGTGTCAGGCGACGGAAACACGGTGTTTTCTCTTCCTCCCCTCGACCACATTTTCTCCCATCGTTCTAACGCCTCCTCCAACGATCTATCCTTCCGCAGAAGACTTCCCACCTTTCTGATTCCCTCACAGATCGCGACAGGGCTACGCTCAAAATAATCGGCCACTTCTTTCACCCTATAACCTGATATCTTCCTGGCCAAGTACTCTACCAACCCCCCCCAGCGGGATACCATTACAGGAAGTTGAAAAGTCCCGAATCAGCCTTAAACGAGCCGTCGAAATTAAGGGGGGTTTGCCTTCAATTCCTCATCGACCGGTCAACCATCTCCACAGGGGTAGGAAGGTGACCCTGGCGGCTCCGCTCGGGATCATTTCCTTCATTTTTCTTAGCCTACTGCACAAAAATTCCATAATTTGTGCAGTACAGTTTTCTTTTTGCTTAAAATAGGAGAATGTCAACTTTCCTTTGGCTTCCGGGGGTTGCCTGACCCATATCTTTCCTTACGATATAATGAATTTGTAAGGAATCTGAGCGTGGGGTTTGGCAACCCGTGCTTTTGCGAGATTGATCGAAACAGGTATCAATCTCCAGCAGTTCTTCCAGCGAGCAGCGATAGCGTTCTTCGATATCCTTGAGTATCCGGAAATACCTTTCGTAATGGGTTTGAGTTATTCGTACTGCCCGGGCCCCAGGATCAGGCAGAAGAGATTTCGGAGAAAGAGGAGTCCACCCTTTCAAGGACGAGGCTGTTTGTAGAGGAGTGATTTGGCGTTGCCCCGAACGACTTCTTCAAACGGTACAGCCTCTATGCGGTCAGCAATTCTGTAACGTCGGCTTCCGGGATAAATGACCAGTATCCGCTCAAGCCGCAAATCCTGAAGAGCGATTTTCATGGAAGGTGTTAACTTCGGTGCATCCACGCGTTTGATCATCGCAAATCAGCACCATGAAAAATGAAAATAGGATTTTCGATTTTCATGGTTATTTGAACAGAAGGGTGTTTTTCCGTCAAGAGGAGAGGTTCGGCGTGCTGTCCAGCAGATATCCCGATTCAATTCACCCCTCCTTCCGGTATCGCGAGATTCGGGGGACGAGTGACATAGGGAGTAAAGTACCTTCACACCGCTTGTTAAACACTGCTAACGGTGTCTTGGTCAGGGGCCTGGTCAGGGGACAGCTTGATTAGGGGACTTGACACCGTATCCTCAGATCTGTTAAGGGGAGATAGTTTCAATCGGTGGTACCCAGGTTATGGGAATCCCGTGCGTCTCGCAGGAGACAAATCGGGGACGGACCCGCCGCTGTAGTCCTGATCCCGCCATGATATGAGTCAAGAGGCGGGATAAGTGCCTTAACAAGAAAAGCCACTGTCCTGAACTCCGAGCTTGAAAGGTTTGCTGTGAGCTCTGAGCTTGCCGAAGAGTCAAAGGGATGGGAAGGCGAGTTAAGGCCGGGAGAGTCAGAAAACCTGCCTGGGTATCCTTCACGAAGAAGGTCTTCGAGGAAAAGACTGTGAAGGGTGCATGCGGGTAAAATCCCCAGTCTTCCATGCGGAGGCTGGGGATTTTTTTTGGACCCTTCTCCCCTGCCCGCGCCTGTCTGCCCATCGGCACATCAGGTCGGTAAAAATATTGAGGCCCCCGTAGGAGGGCCGGGGAGGCGCTTATGAAACGTTTCATTTCTTTTGCCACTTCTCTCATTTTTCTTCTTCCTTTTCCTCTTTTACTTTCCGCCCAGACCCAGACGGAGTCCGAGGAGGTCACCCTCGATGAGGTCGTTGTTACGGCCACCCGGGACGCTGAAGAGATCCGAAAGATCCCCGCCAATGTGACCGTCATTACCAAAGACGAGATCGAACACTCCGACGCTCAAACGATCACCGACGTGATGAGGGATGAGGCCGGAGTGGTGGTCAGGGATTTTTACGGGACCGGAAAGACTGCCTCCGTCGATATCAGGGGCTTCGGCGAAACAGCCCCTTCGAACGTTCTCGTTCTGGTGGACGGAAGAAGGGTCAACGAGATCGACTTAAGTGGTGTCGATTGGAGCCAGATTCCTCTCGATCAGGTGGAACGTATCGAAATCGTCCGGGGCTCCGGAAGCGTCCTCTACGGTGATAATGCCGTGGGAGGCGTCATCAATATCATCACGAAAAAGCCTGCGAAAGCCTTCTCCGTCGGAGCCGAAGTGGCCGGAGGAAGCTATGGCTACTACAAAGGGAGCAGTACCGTGAGCGGAAAATGGGGCCCTCTCTCCGCCATCCTCAACGCCAGTTACAGCTCGACAGACGGATATCGAGACAATGGCTTCTGGAAGGGCAAGAGTGTCGATCGGGAGAATGGCTTCTTGAAGGCCAAGAATGTCGGTGGGAAGTTCGTCTACGATCTCACGGATGCAGTCAGTCTCGACTTCAGCGGAAATCTTCACAGCGACGATGCAGGGCTTCCGAGCGGTCTCACGAAAGCGGAAATCATCAAATTCGGAAGGCGGGCCACCCTTCACCCCGACGATCATGCTGAAACAGATGATGGGTATGGCTCTTTCAGGGTAAAGGCGCGGCTATGGGATTTCGGTCGCATCGAGGCCGAACTCTCTTACCGGAATCGGGATGTCGCGGATGACTTTGCCTCTTACAGTTTCAGCGACAAGAGAAACCTGACGACCTGGGGATTCACACCGCGCTACATCCTCGAAAAATCGATCTGGGACCACCGCAATAAGCTCACGGTGGGAGTCGATCTCTACAAATCGGAATCCGATGTCGATTCGGTGTCATTCGCTGGGCCGAACCGGGCTGAGGTGACGAAGAAATCCCTCGGCTTCTATGCATTAAATGAATTTTCTATCCTCGAAAGTCTGATCCTCTCATCGGGGTTCCGCCAGGAAAGGGTAACCTTCGAACTCTTTGAGAAAAGTCCTTATCTCAAGGATAGTGTCAAAGATCGGGAACCCGCCTGGAATCTCGGTCTCGACTATCTCTTTGGAAAAAAATCGTCTGCCTTCCTCAGTGTTAAGCGAAGTTTCCGCTTTCCTGTCTCGGATGAGTTGATCCAGTTCGTCTTTATCCCTCCTAATCTGGAGGCCCGGGTCAATCCTGCAATCAGGCCTCAAACCGGCAATCACTACGAAACAGGAGTCCGACATGCGTTTACCGACCAGATTGAAGGGAGCCTCACCTTTTTCTGGATCGATCTCAAGGACGAGATCTTTTTCAATCCTTATACATTCACCAATGAGAACATTTCAAAGACCCGACGCCAAGGATTGGAGGCAAGCATGAAAACCAGACCTTTCCCATGGCTCACCCTCTGGGGAAACTACACCTATACCAGGGCGCTCGTTGAGGAGGATATCTTAGACTCCGATGGAGTGGTTAAGGCCAGACCGGGGAATGAAATTCCAGGAGTGCCCAGGCATAAGGGATCGCTCGGGTCGGATGTTGAGCTCGGAAAGGGATTTCTATGGAATTCCAGGATCAATATTGTCGGCTCTCGCCGCTTCATCAGCGACTTCGCCAATAACGTCGAAAATCTGGATGGATATTACACCTTCGATACGAAACTTTCATACACATGGAAAGGGCTAAAAGCCTACGTCGGGGTCAATAACCTGTTCAACCGGAAGTACTCGGAGTTTGCAGTCGTCGACTCTCTCGGAAAGCAGGTCTTTTATCCATCGCCGGAGCGCAATTTCATTGGAGGGATCTCGTATACGTTTTAGTCGGCTCAAAGGTGGATTCGCTGCGCTTAACCCACCCTACTTCTGTCTGATGAGATCTTCGTGTAGGGGCGATCCTGCGTGATCGCCCTTCTTCCGGGCAGACACTCAGGTCTGCCCCTACAGAACATATGTGTGCGGACACCGATCGCAGACGCGGTCAAAGTTGTTTTCCCTATAAGAAGGGTACAATGCTTTATCCTCCTCTCGCAAAATGTTACAAGGGAATGTTCCCATTTAAGTTATCGACGACCTCGTACATCTATCCGGATCACATTCTCCCGAACGTGGCGATGCTCGCCCCATCCCTCGATGAGATCGAATTGGTCCTTTTTGAGAGCAAGGGCCAGGATAACTTTCCCAGTGATGGGGAGATGAAGGCCTTGCTCGAACTCTCCCTTCGTCGGGAGGTTGGCTTTAACGTCCATCTTCCTATCGATATCTATCTTGGAAACAGGAGCGAGGAGGTGAGGAAGAGCGGAGTCTCCACTGTCAAAAAAGTGATCGAGAAGACACTTTGCCTAAACCCATCTGTCTATACCCTTCATTTCGATCTGAGAGATGAGAATGGCCATCAGGAAACCGATATCGATGGCTGGCAGAGGCGGATCATCCGAAGCGCAAAAGAGATATTGAAATCCGGTATCGAGCCTAAACGGATTTCGATCGAGACCCTTGGATATCCATTTGAATGGGTTGAAGAGATCGTAAGAACATTTGGGTTTTCCATCTGCCTCGATATCGGTCACATCTTGATCTCCGGCCAGGACCTGCAGTATCATCTCGAAAAATACCTTCCTGATGCCTCTGTCGTCCACCTCCATGGCCTGGAAAACGGAATCGACCATGTAGGGATAGACCGGCTGTCCGAGCCCGTTTCAGAACGCATCCTGTCGCGTCTTCGTGACTATCATGGCATCGTCTCGTTGGAGGTCTTCTCGATCGATGACCTTCAGAGATCCCTTCTTTTTCTGGAGGAGAAATGGCTAAAAGAATGATCTTTATCACCGGAGGATGTCGGAGCGGGAAGAGTCGTTTCGCCCTCCATTATGCGAACGAACATTATTCCAAGAAGATATTCCTTGCGACTTCCGAGATCCTCGACGATGAGATGGCCCGGCGCGTGGAGAATCACAAGAGAATGAGGGGGCCGGAATGGAGGACGATCGAGGAGCCCGTCGAGATCGTTGAAACGATCAGGCAATCAGGGGAAGGAGGGGCTGTTATCCTCCTGGACTGTATAACCCTCTGGCTTTCAAACCTTCTGATAAAATGGAACGACGCGACCAGGATAATGGAAGAAGTGGACAGACTGGCGAAAGGTCTTCAGGAGAGCCCGGCCTCTTTTATCATCGTTTCAAATGAGGTGGGGATGGGAATCGTCCCGGCTGACCCCTTGGGACGCAGATTCAGAGATCTCTCTGGAATGGCCAATCAGAAGATTGCCGAAGTGGCGGACACCGTGGTCTTTATGGTTTCCGGGATTTCACTATTTCTGAAGGGGGGAACGTGAGAGCTTTTCTTCAAGCCCTCTCATTTCTTACTCTCCTCCCGTTTAGCCGGCGAGGTTCATCGGAAGGGAAGGCTCTCGCCCGCTCGATGGCCTTTTTTCCTCTCGCAGGCCTGTTGATCGGGATTTTCGTTGTTTCCGGTAATTATCTCCTCTCCTTTCTCTTCCCGAAACCCCTCGTGCTCTGGCTCACGCTCGGATTTCTGGCCCTTTTGACGGGGGGCCTCCATCTGGACGGATTTGCTGATACCATGGACGGTCTGGCCTGCCGGGGAACAAGAGAAAAAATCCTCGAAGTGATGAGGGATAGTCGAATCGGTGCCTTTGGCGTCATCGGCCTGATCTTCTTGATCGGTGCCAAGTACCTTGCCCTGGATCAGACTTCGAATTCTTCTCTTCCACGCTCCCTTCTCTTGATGGCCGTGATGGGAAGGAATGCCATGGTGTTGGTCTGCTACCGATCGCCCTATGCCAGATCCGGTCAGGGGTTAGCAAGACCCTTCGTCGAAAATCTACGTTTCTACGAACTGGCCTTTTCAGCTCTTTCAGCCTTTGGAATTGCTCTTGCCCTTATGGGGGCCAGCGGAATTCTGGTGTTCATAGGAATCGGCCTATTCAGCCTTGGGTATCGATTTGTCTTCATAAAAAAACTGGGAGGGGTGACGGGTGATGTTTTGGGAGCGGCAAATGAACTGGCAGAGCTTCTATGCCTTCTCCTTCTCCTCATCCTAAAACAAATCCAAACATGAGGTGAGAATCTTGGAAAAAATGAGGGAGACGATCGCAAGCATCAAGGCTCTGGACGAAAATGCCATGGCCGAGGCAAGACGGAGGCAGGACGATCTGACGAAGCCGCAAGGATCACTCGGGCACCTTGAATCTCTTTCCATTCAGGTCGCCGGGATGAAAGGAAATCCAAGGCCTCGAATGATCCATAAAGTCATCTTCACCCTGGCAGGAGACCATGGTATCACGAAGGAGGGCGTCAGCGCCTATCCTTCCGAGGTGACTCCCCAGATGGTCTATAATTTTCTTCGAGGAGGCGCTGCCATCAATGTCCTGGCCCGGCAGGTGGGAGCCCGGGTCGTTGTCGCCGACCTCGGAGTGGCCACGGTTCTTGATCCCCACCCTGACTTGAAAAACAGGAAGGTGGCCGCAGGTACCCGAAATATGGCGAGAGGGCCTGCGATGTCGCGGGAGGAGGCCATCCGTTCCATTGAATCGGGCATTGAGCTGGTAGAAGAGGAATGGTTGAAGGGGATCGATATCCTCGGAACGGGTGACATGGGAATAGGAAACACCACACCTTCGAGCGCCATAACGGCTGTCTTTACAGGCGCCGATGTGTCAACCGTCACCGGGAGGGGAACAGGTCTCGACGATGAGGGGTGGAGACATAAAGTAAAGGTCATTGAAAGGGCCCTCGAAATCAATCGTCCTGACCCCAAGGACCCCCTTGACGTTCTTTCCAAAGTCGGCGGGTTCGAAATCGGAGGAATTGCCGGAGTCATCCTGGCCGGAGCCAGGTACCGTATCCCCGTTGTGCTCGACGGATTCATCTCGGGTGCCGCGGCACTGGTTGCCACCTCCCTTTCTCCAGAGGTTAAGCCATACCTCATCGCCTCTCATCAATCCGTCGAGCAGGGGCATAAAACGATCCTGGAATACCTCGGCCTGAAACCTTTGTTGAACTTAGGCTTGAGATTAGGTGAGGGAACGGGTGCTGCCCTGGGAATATTTCTGGTTGAGGCGAGCATCAGGATCCTCGACGAAATGGCCACTTTCTCTGAAGCGGGGGTATCCGAGAAGACATGATTCGAAAGGTGCTTCTCGTTCTCTTCGTCACTCCTATTCTTCTTTCTTTCGCGGAGGGGAAGGAAAGGCTTCTGATCGATGAAACAGGGAGGAGCGTGAGGATCCTTGATTCTGCGAAAAGGATCATATCCCTGGCCCCCAATATTACGGAAATCCTCTTCGCCCTGGGGCTGGATGAGGAAATAGCAGGGGTCACGGACTATTGCGATTACCCAGAAGCCGCTCTGCGCAAACCAAGGATTGGCGGATTTTCGAATCCGAGTATTGAAAAGATTGTTTCGCTGAAACCGGACCTGATCATCGCGACCCGGGATGGCAACCAGGGAGAGACCGTAAACCGCTTAACCGAACTTGGATTCTCTGTCTATTGGATCGATCCAAAAGGCTTCGACGGAGTGATCACTACAATAAAAAATGTCGGAGACCTTGTTGGTAGACAGGAAGAATCGAAAGAGATCATAAGAAAAATGGGGGCAAGGAAGGAGAAGATCGTCGCCCATACGCGTCTTCTTCCTAAACCTCGGGTCTTCTTTCAGGTCGGGGATGCCCCCATCGTCACCGTGGGAAAAGGGACCCTTGGGGACGATCTCATCCGTCTGGCAGGAGGATGGAGCATTTCGGAGAATGAGACGTTGAGCTACCCCGTTTATAGTATGGAAACCATCCTGTTGAAAGCCCCAGAGGCGATCATCATCAGTTCGATGGACAGTAAGAAGAACTATCCGGACTTGATTAAAAGGTGGGAGAATTGGAAAAGTATCCCCGCCGTGAAAAGGAATGCGATCTATGTTGTCGATTCGAATTTGACAGACCGCCCCACCCATCGGATCGTGGAGGGATTGGAGGCCGTGGCGGGGATGATCCATCCGGAAGCCTTTGGGAAGAAGCGATGAAGTTTTTCGTTGACAGGCCTCTTTCTTTCTGGTTAGTATAGACTAAATCCAAAAGGAGGTGGGGCTATGAGAAGGATGTTTCATTTTTCGTTATTTTTCTGTCTTCTTTTTCTGGCATCGGCAATGTTTGTGTTCGCGGCGGATCCCATTATTCTGGGCGTCCCAACCTCTCTCAAGCTCATTGAAGGCGCGGAGGGGAATAAGGCCGTGATCCTTGCCATCGAGGAGATCAATGCGAAAGGAGGCGTAAAGGTTGGAAAGGAGAAGAGGCTTCTCAAGGTTGAATCCCTCGATATCCGGGACGGGGAGCCTGGGGTTCCGACCTCTGAGGCTCTGCTTGGAATTGAAAAACTGATCCTGGATAAGAAGATCTATGCCGTCGCCCTGGGCAATTTCAGATCCGAAGCCCTCCTGGCCGCGATGGATATCTATTCGAAGTACAAAATCCCCAATGTCAACTCCACAGCGATGACGCCACTGTTCCAGCAGAAGATCTCGAAAGAACCGGACAAGTACAAATACTCCTTCAGAAACTGCCTCGATGCGGTTTATCTGACGGGCTATATCAGCGGTCTCATGAAGGAGATCAACAAAGACTTCGGTTACAACAAGGCCTTCATCATTACCCAGGACGTTCTCTGGGCTGCTGGAACGGGCGCTTTGATGGAGAAGTGGTTCAAAGAGAATGGCTGGACCGTCCTCGGCTTTGAGAAGTATCCAACGGGTGCTTCTGATTTCTCATCGGGTTTGATGAAGGCCCGGTCCGGCGGCGCTCATGTGATTCTGCCCGTTTTTGATATGCCCACGAGTGGTATCCTTGTGAAGCAATGGAGAGGGATGAAGGTTCCTTCAATGATGGCGGGCTTTATCTCTCCGCTGGCCGGCTCAAAGTCATGGCAAACCTTTGAGGGTGAAATCGAAGGGGCCATGAATGTGACCTTCGAAATAGGCCAGATCCCTGTAAAAGCCTATTTACCCTCCACGAAATTCTATGAGGCCTACAAGAAGAGATGGAAGGACGAGCTCCAATCAGGACATGCGGTGTCACCCTCCTACGATGCTGTCTATATTCTGGCGAACGCCATAGAAAAAGCGGGGACTCTCGATGTAGACAAGGTGGTAAAGGCGATTGAAGAAACGGATATTGCCGGTGCCGTGGGGAGGATAAAATTTGATAAAGGACACCAGCTTGTCTTTGGAAGTAACCCCATGAATATGGCCATGAGCGCCGTAGTGCAGTGGAAAAAGGGCAAGAGAGTCATCGTCTATCCCGAATCCATCTCCGAAGAGAAGATGGAAAAGCCTCCCTGGATGTAGTAGAAATCTCTATGAGTAAAAATCCATTAGCAATGGTCAATTAGCAATGATCAATTAGCAATGGAACCATCCGCTATAATTTCCTATTTTCAGTTCCTTTGCTGTATTGATCATTGTACATTGACCATTGTCCATTGATCATTGATGGGTTAAGGCCGAGTTATGCTGATCTATGCCCTCATCAACAGTGCAATCCTTGCCCTGATGGCCCTCGGTTTTAACCTGACGTTTGGTATCAGCGGAGTGGCTAATTTCACGTATGGAGCGATCTACGTCGGCGCGGGCTTCATGACGTGGACTTTCATCAATATCTTCCACTTGCCGTACCCGATCTCTGCCATTTTAACGATCCTCATTATCGGCATCTCAGGAGTCTACATCTATCGACTCGTCCTGAAGAGGATCAGAGGCCTCACCATCTCCGAAGTCATCGCCACGTTCGGAATTGGGCTGGTCATCCTCGAACTGCTCCGCTACATCGGCTTCATCGGCTTCAATTATTCTCTGCGGCCTTTCGTAAAGGGGTCGATCGAGATTCTTGGCACCTATGTCGATATTCAGAGAATCCTGATCATCGTCTTTGGGATCTTCCTGATCTTTCTTCTCTACCTCTTCACCCACCACACCAAGGTCGGCCTTGCCTTCCGGGGGATTGCCCAGGAGGAGCATACTTCCCTCTCCCTCGGGATCAATCCCGACCGCATTGCAAGCTACAGCATGGGAATGGGCTCTGCCTTGGGCGCCTTTTCCGCCATCGCGATCCTCCCCCTCGGAACGATCACCGTGGATGGAGGGTATGATGTGCTGATCAACGCCCTCTCGGTCTGTATCGTGGGAGGATTGGGGAGCACATTCGGAGTGATCATCGCCAGTTTCATCATCGGTTTTGCCCAGACATTAACAGCCATGTACCTCTCTCCTCATTGGGTCATGATTGTGAGCCTTCTCGCCATCCTGGTCATTCTGGCCCTGAAGCCGTCAGGACTCCTCGGCCACCAGAAAGAACTGGAGGAGCGAGTTTGAAAGAGCACGCCAGACGGGAGCGAATCGATAGAGGAATCAAGGCTCGGTCGGACGACGTCTATGCCCTGCTCTCCTACAGGGAGATGCTCTACCTCATCTTTCCCCGGGTCGTTCCAGTAGTAGGATTGGCTATCCTCGCCTACTTTCTTCCCCTTTACTGGAAGAAGGTCGTTATTCAGGCCTGCATCTTCGCGATGCTTTCGATCTCATGGGATTTCCTCTCGAGCTGCGGGATGCTCTCCCTCGGCCAGGCACTCTTCTTCGGAATAGGCTCTTATATCGCTGGAAGCCTCAACCATTTCTTCAATATCCCGGTCTTCCTGACCATTCCCATTGCAACCCTGGTAGGAGGTCTTTTTTCTACCATCCTCCTCCTTCCCGTGATCAGGCTGAGAGGCATCTACTTTGCCATGGTGACATTGATCCTTCCCCTGATGCTCATGAGGATGATTGAGGCAACAAAGATACTGGGAGGCACAGAGGGGATCACCTCTCTCAGCCCACTTCCGAACATATGGGTTGAGATCGTCTTGAGCATGGGTGGCATGTGGTTCGTCCTCTTTTCGCTGAGGAGGTTTATCAGCTCCGATTACGGGCTCATTTTTGTAAGCATCCGGGATAACGACAGGGCTGCCATGGCTTCCGGTATTAATATCTACTCGTTTAAAGCTCAGGCCCTCTTTATCGGCAGCAGTGTCTGTGCGTTCTGCGGTGCCTTCTTGACCCACGCCTATATGTTTACAGGAATGCCTGTCTTCGCTCTCGATTATTCGATTCTTCCCATCGCAGCCAGCGCCATTGGTGGCATTGGAACCCTTGCGGGCTCCCTGGTGGGTGCACTCATCCTTGTCCCTCTCTCGGAGTACTTAAGAGAGTTTTCGACATTAAGGATCGTCTTCTACGGACTCATCCTGGTGATCTGCGTCGTGGCCTTGCCTGAAGGGATCTTCCATTACGCGTCAAGGAAATATACCCAGATCGAGAGATGGGTGAAGGTGGAATAGATGGCGATTCTCGAACTTCAGGGCATCACAAAGACCTTTGGAGGCATCAAAGCCCTCGACGATGTGGCGATCGAGGTGAAGGAGAATACCCTTCTCGGGATCATCGGGCCAAACGGCTCAGGGAAGACAACCCTTGTGAACACCGTCAGCGGTTTCATCAAGCCCGACCAGGGAAAAGTCCTCTTCAGGGGAAAGGAGACTACGGGATTTCCTCCCTACAGGGTGGCGAATATGGGAATAGGAAGGACCTTCCAGATGGTGAAGCCCTTCTCCCATCTCCCTGCATTCAAGAACCTCATCGTCCCCCTTTCCTCCAGAAGGGTCAGATCGCAGGCCGGCGGTGGCTACGGAGATAAAGATGCCATTGCCCTGGATGTGCTGGAAGAGGTGGGCTTTGAGAGGGATTCCTCGGTCCCCTACAAGACGGCCAGCGTTCTTCCCCACGGCTACTTGAAACGACTCGAACTTGCGAGATTGATGGCGATGAAGGCCGATCTTTACATCCTCGATGAGCTCTTTTCGGGCCTCTCCATTGCTGAGGTGACGAGTATCATCCCCATCATCCAAAAGATTCTCAAAGAAGGTAAAACCGTCATCATGGTAGAACACCGGCTGAAAGAGCTCTTTCGAATTGCCGATAAAGTGATCGTCCTCAACTTCGGGAAAAAGATTAAGGAGGGGCTCCCCAAGGAGATCATGGAGGATGAGGAAGTGCGCAGGGCTTATCTCGGAGTGGAGGTTTAATAACCATTTAGCGTTTTGAAAAGAAACGCTAAATGGCATTGCAAAATGGAAATTGCAAATTTTAGTGAAAAGAACTCGTTATGAAATTTGCACTTTGAACTTTGCATCTTGCATTGAAGTATAGGCAATTTTTCAAAGACCTAACCGGTCACGAGGTTTCAATTTGCTAAGAGTCGATAAGCTTCTTGTCTTCTATGAGAATGCCCTTGCGATCAACGATCTTTCGATCCTCGTCGAGAGGGGAGAGATTGTCGGAGTCATCGGCTCGAACAGCGCCGGCAAAACCTCATTGATGAATACCGTCTCCGGACTCCTTCTCGATACGAAGCTGAAAGAGAAGCGCAAGGGTGGCGAGAGGATCACCCTCCTCGGTCGCATCTCTTTCCTCGACCAGGACATCACGGAGATATGGCCCGATGAGAGGGTCAAGATGGGGATTGTCCTCTGCCGGGAAAGACATCCCGTCTTTGTAGAAAGTGATGTGGAAGAAAATCTCAGGATTGCATCCTACCTTTCCAAGAAGAGTGACGTGAAAGGGATGATCGATTATGTTTACAACCTCTTTCCTGCCCTTAAAGTGATCCGGAGAAGAAAGGCGGGCTTCCTGAGCGGTGGAGAACAACAGATGCTCGCCATCGGCATGACCCTGATGGTAAAACCGAAACTTCTCCTTCTCGACGAGCCCCTTCTGGGGCTGAGCCCCGCCATCCAGGTGAAGTTGATCGATGCCATTGTGAAGATCCGGAATGAAGCTAATGTGACGATCCTAATTTGCGAGCAGTTTGCAAGGCCCATTCTTCCTATCATCGACCGGGGCTACGTCCTCGAAAACGGGATGATGACTCTCCATGGAACCGGAAAGGAGTTGTACGAAAACCCTGAAGTGAAGGCCGCCTATTTTGGGGTTTAAGGTTGGAGGCTGGAGGTTTGAGGCAAAAACAAATTCAAGTTTCGGGTTTAAGACAGAAGTAGGGTGGATTAAGCGAGGAACAATGTAGGGTGGGCATTGCCCACCAGACGACGAATAGATCCAAACCTATGAAACGGGTACCTATTTTTCTCCTCTTTCCATTTCACATTTTGTATTTTGCATTTTGCATTTTGCATTAGGTTTTTTATGGGCGTTTATCAGTCATTCGTTGAGATTGTTGAAAAATACCGGGACAAACCCGCTATTATCTATCTCGGAGAGAAGATCTCCTACGGGAGACTACTCCAGTGGGTGGAGGGGTTTGCAGGCGGGCTTCGCTCTCTCGGAATGGGAGAGGGAGAGAAGATGATCCTTTATCTTCCCAATACGCCTCAGTGGGTGATCGCCTGGCTTGCCATTCAGAAGATCGGTGCCATCGCCTGCCCTATTACCCCGATCTACACCTCTTACGACCTGAGATATATCAGCCAGGATTTAGGGGCGAAGACGATCGTCTGCGCTGACACGAATTTCGGCTATGTGAAGGAGCTGAAAGAGGAAGGCCTTCTCAAGAATGTCATCATTGCCAAAATAGGGGATCTCTTGCCTTTTTACAAAAGGCTGATCGGAAAGGCCTTTGATCGGATACCGGAAGGGAAGTTCAAGGAGGAAAAGGGTGTCGTTTCGTTCAGGGATCTCCTGAGGACGAGCAACGGCGCAAAAGAGGCAACGTCTCAGGAGGGCCAGCCCATTGAAATCCTTTACACGGGCGGAACGACCAAACATCCGAAGGGCGTGCCCATCAATCATGCGCTCTTTATCGAATCGATAAAAGCCCAGCTTGAGGTCGCCTATCTGATTGTGCCTCCTCCCACGAATATCGTTCTTCAGGGAGGGCCCCTCTTCCATATCCTTGGACAGGTCTTTGGGCTGGGACCCCTTTGCGTTACAGGCGATACCGTGGTGATTATGCCGAGGGTGAACATCGACGCCTTCCTTTACGCAGTCGAGCATTTTAGAATCAAGACCTTCTTTGGGGTTCCCGCCCTCTTTCGCATGATTCTCGAACATGACCGGCTCGATTTTTACGATCTCTCTTCCCTCGTCTACTGCTTCAGCGGCGGGGATGTCCTTCCCCTTGAGATTGCGAAAAGGTGGAAAGAAAAATTTGGAATCGAGATCTACCAGGGCTATGGAATCACGGAGACCTGCGGAGGAGTGACCCTCGACCCCATTCAAGGCGACCTCCCGCCGGGAACGGTCGGCAAACTGCTCCCCACGAAGAAAGTGAAGATCGTTGATGAATTGACCCTGAAAGATGTGGAAACGGGAGAGGCCGGAGAACTCTTAGTTCACTCCGACCACATGGTCGATCACTATTTGAACAAAGAGGAAGAGACCAGAGAAGCCTTTGTAACGATCGGCGGCCTCTTATGGTACAGATCGGGCGATGTGCTCAAGGTGGACGAGAAGGGATTCTACTATTTTGTCGACCGGACCGCTGATACGATTAAACACAAAGGGTACCGTGTCTCCGCTTCCGAGATTGAGGCCGTGCTCCAGGAACATCCAACTGTATTGAGCGCCTGTGTCGTAGGTGTGCCGGATGAACACGTCGGAGAGAGAATAAAGGCCTTTGTGGTCCTGAAAGCGGATGTGAAAGGCATCACGGGCTACGAGCTGATTCGCTATTGCCGGGAGAGGCTCGCCTCCTACAAAATCCCTCATTACATTGAGTTCCGTGATATGCTTCCCAAGTCCAAGGTGGGTAAGCTCCTGCGGCGTGAGATGCGCGCCGAAGAGCGCAAACGCTTCGAAGAGACCGAATAGGGTTCTATCCATCCCATGAATCCAATCGGGGTTGCATTCGTTCATGGCAACGTTCTTGCAGAAGATAAAGCTTCTGAGGGGGCTGTCTACAGGTGAAAGGGCCTACGCAGGTCCAATCCTTGTAACCGTAGGCGTAACGCGTCGCTGTAATCTTCAGTGTCTGGGCTGCCGCTATCATTCTCCCCTGATTCACATCCCGCCGCCAGAAGACCCCGGGATACTGGATATTCTCCCCGATCTATTCGAGAAATTGTGTCAAGAACTCACCTCCATGGGTACTGGCAAATTGGTTCTCACGGGAGAAGGAGAACCCTTGCTTCATCCTGATCTCTTCGACTTCATCTCTACGGCCAAAGGAGCCGGGTTTCACGTTACCCTCTTCACGAATGGTACGTTGCTCGATGAGGTTAAGACCCAGGCCCTTATTGATTCCCGTCTCGATGCTTTAATCGTGAGTCTTTGGACCTCCTCGCCTGAGGAATATGAGCAGAACTATCCGGGAACGAATCCGGATCATTTTAGAAGAGTTGTCGAGGGCCTGAACCTCCTTTCAGCCTTCAAGGCTAATAGAAAGACCCCCCTCCCCTCCGTTATTCTGTATCACCCTATTAACCGTTACAATTACGAAAAGATCGCTTCCATCGCTGAACTGGGGCACGCAACCGGGTGCAGTGGCCTCCACTTCGTCCCGTTTATAACCCATAGCGGAGAATTGGCACAGCACGCCCTCTCCCCGGTAGAAGAAAAGAGGTTATGCCACTCGTTAATTCAAATGAAGCAGCGATTGGATTCAGTTCACATGAACCATAACATTGACGAAATCGTCCTGCGGTACAGAATTGGTGAAGCCGTATGGGAGATATTGCCGTGCTACACAGGTTGGTTTCATGCGCGCATCAAGGTGGAGGGCACGGTTTTTCCTTGCGCGCAATATCATTTGTCTTTGGGTTCTCTCGAAAAGACCAGTTTTCGAGAAATCTGGAATAGCCCGGCCTATCGAACCTTCAGACGTCAGACCCTCACACGCAGGGGGCTTGCCTCCGTCGCCAAAAACTGTGACTGCGGTTTCTGCTGCTTTGTTAGCGATAATAACCGCATCCATCAAATATTCAGGCACCTTTCCCCCTTTCTGCTCAGGGGAAAGGCGTGAAACGGAACGGAAGATAAGAAGATAAGATGTTTCTTGATCTGATGCTCAAAACCTCTAAGGCCATTCATGGCTTGTTCGCACAAGAAATGCGGATGACATTCGATCAAATTCCTTTCGAATTTCAGCGGGTATCTCTCAAGAAGAGGATCAACTGGATCCTTGCTGGAGCTTCGACCCTCGCAAAACCTGAAAGGGCATGGGGATGGCCCACCCAGGTGATGATCGAACCTACCACTCACTGCAACCTGAGGTGCGCCCTCTGTCCCGTCACGACAGGCATGAACCGCCCAACAGGGCATATGGACTTCAAGATCTTTAAGAAAGTGATTGATGAAATAGAGGACTACGTCCTTTTTATCATGCTCTGGAACTGGGGAGAGCCTTTTCTTAACCCCTCTATCTATGATATGATTTCCTACGCTAAGGAACGAAACATCAAAGTGATGTCCAGTACGAACGGGCACCCCTTTGCCAGGGGAGACCATCCGGACAGATTGGTTCGGTCAGGCATCGACGCTCTGATCTTTGCACTGGACGGCATCAGCCAGGAGACGTATGAGCGATATCGAAAAGGCGGGATGATTGAAACGGTTATCGCCGGAATCAAAAACGTTGTGGCGGCAAAGAAGGCGTTGAATTCAAGAACCCCTTATATCGACCTTCGCTTTATGGTGATGAAGCACAATGAACATGAGATCCCGAAACTGAAGGATTTTACAAAATCCCTCGGAGTGGATGGGCTGACCCTGAAAACCATGAACCCTTATGATAGGTCTTTAACGAAAGAAGATGGAAATGATTTCTTGCCTGAAAATCCTCACTATCAGCGTTTCAATTATGATCCGAAAACCCATCTGCCCATCCGTCGCAAGCAAAACCCCTGCAAATCTTTATGGGACAGCCCCGTGATCAACTGGGATGGCAAGGTCTCTCCCTGCTGCTTTGACCCACATAACCAATACGTTCTGGGTGACCTGACGAGGAACACCTTCCGGGATATCTGGCTGGGGGCTTCCTACCGCGAGTTTCGCCGTAAGTTTCGCAGGGATTGTCAAAAGGTGGCCCCTTGCTCCAAATGCACCCATGCCTTTGAGGGCGGTTCCTTCGTGGATTCGATTGTCGAATCCCACCTCGTGGGCCCGCCGTGAAGAAATAAAACCGCACCATGGAGGAGGTGCTACCGCTGGAGCAAGCGATGGGACGTACCAAGCCTCTGGTATCCGTCGTCATCCCGACGAGAGATCGACCACACCTGGTGGTCCGCGCCGTGCGGAGCGCCCTGGCACAAACCCTTGACCCGATTGAAGTCATTGTCGTCATCGATGGTCCCGATGAAGCAACATTCCAGATGCTTCGCCAGATCGATGACTCCAGGCTGAGGGTTCGAACACTGCCTGCGCGTCTTGGAGGAGGCGATGCGCGTAATGTGGGAGTCACGGAGGCCTGGAGCCAATGGATCGCCTTGCTGGACGACGATGATGAATGGTTTCCCCATAAACTCGAAGTCCAGTTCCAATCAGCAGAGCAGTCCTGTCATCGCTATCCTCTCATCTCCTGTCGGCTGATCGCTCGTAGTGAAGGAGGAGACCTCGTCTGGCCCCGAAGGTATCCGAAACCAGGGGAGATTCTGAGTGAGTACCTGTTCTGCCAGAGCAGCCTCCTGGCTGGGGAAGGACTCGTGCTTCCTTCCACGATCCTGACGACGCGAGATCTTCTGCTGAAGATTCCATTTGGAAGCGGTCTAACGAGACACCACGACGTGGATTGGCTTCTGCGGGCAAGCACCCTGGAAGGCTTCGCTCTCGAATTTGTGCCAACCTCTGAACCACTGGTGATCTGGCACATCGAAGAGAATCGAAAGAGAATCAGCAACACGACGGATTGGCACTACTCGCTGTCCTGGATTCAGGCAAACAGACATCTCGTCACCCCACGGGCTTACGCATCCTTTCTCATGACGTGGGCCAGCCTCCCTGCAGCCCGCGGAAGGGATTGGAAGGCGTTCTGGTTCCTTCCATGGGAAGCCTGTCACCATGGCAAACCCAAAATGATCGATGCCCTCGCCCACCTGGTCATCTGGCTGATTCCTTCAGGTGTGCGACGCCGGATTGCGGTTTTCCTGGAGAAAAGACACTGCCCAGGATTAGTGAGACATTGTTGATTGATAACACGATCGGGTGAAAGAATGGACAAGACGGAGACTGCTCCGATCACTGTGGTTATTTCCACCCGTAATCGAGGCGCCAGTGTCGTCAAGACGGTTCAGACGATCCTCAGGAATGATTACCCTTATTTTCAACTGAGGATCGTTGACCAAAGCGATGATGACCTGACTGAGATTTCTCTGCAACCGTTTCTGGACGACGTCCGCATCTGCTATATAAGAACTCCGGTTAAAGGCCTTTCGGCTGGACGCAATCTTGGAATCCGAGGCGCGGAGAGTGAGTTGATAGCTGCCACGGACGATGACTGCGAGACGCCAATAAACTGGCTTCGGGAATTAATAGGTGCTTTTACGGTTGACCGCCGCATCGGCGTTGTGTTTGGAAATATCTTACCAATCCCACACGACTCCAAAGCAGGATTTGTGATGGCTTATGTCCGGAAGGAGCCTTTTCTGGCCCGGAGTATACGGGAGAAGCATCGGGTGGAGGGTGCCGGAGCCTGCATGGGATTAAGGCGGAGTGTCTGGCAAAGGCTCGGCGGCTTTGACGAGATGCTTGGGGCTGGCGCACCTTTCAAGTCGGCTGAGGAGACGGACTTTGCTATCCGGGCCCTGATAGCAGGTTATTTCGTCTATGAAACGCCCACCGTGGCTGTCGTCCACCATGGATTTCGTACCTGGGAGCAGGGCCAACCCCTTATTCATGGCTATTTGTACGGTATCGGAGCGACGCTTGTTAAACAGTTGAAATGTGGACATGGGTCGATTGGGCAGCTTCTCTTTCACCTGGCCTGGCGATGGACTTTTGAACACCCGGTTGTAGAGTTCGGATTCTGCCCTCCCCGAGCGTTGAGACTGGTGGCGTTTGCCCAAGGGTTTATGGATGGAGCAGTGACCCCGGTCGATAGAGCGAGGGGTCTTTACAGGCAACCCAATAACCCAGGGAGGCGGCCTTCAGCCGACTGAGGAAATTAGGTTTTATACGGCTGAATGCCGGGTGCGGCATGGTCAGATCGCGATCTGCTCCTTTTCGTGTATTACTTACTCTGTATTAGTCATAGTCAATTTCTTGAAATTCTGTTAAGATTTTTGCGTGGTTTTTTTTCTGACTTGTTTAGATCATTTGAATTTTGGGCATTCGACCGGCAACGTGTCCCGGAAGGGGCACAGATGTAATGCTCTTTCATCTCCGGGAAGCTGCGCTTCCATTTGTTTCGAGTTTCGGATTTCGTGCTTCGGATTTGGTTGCGGCTACGCCGCGCTATGTCTGTGGTGAGATTTGAAATATCCTGTTTTCAAGGGTGAGGAGGTTGAAATGGGGAACAAAATCAGGGTCATCGTTCTCAATGAAAAAGACAATGTTGCCACAGCCCTCGAACGACTCAGCGTCGGCAGTACAGTCTCCGTGGAGGTTCGGGGCCTCGTTGAGAAGATAAAGCTCATATCGGACATTCCCATGGGTCATAAATTTGCCTTGTGGGATATTGAAGAGGGAGCGGCTGTAATTAAGTACGGGGAGCCTATCGGACGGAGCGCGGCGAAGATTTCTCGGGGAGAGCATGTGCATGTCCATAATGTGGCCAGTCAGCCGGGAGGAGGGGCACGATGAATTTCCAGGGTTATCGCAGGCCGGATGGAAAAGGGGGGACGAGAAACTACATCCTCGTTATTCCAAGTGTTGGTTGCTCACAGGGAGCTGCACAGGCTATTGCAAGAGGGTTGAAAGGGGTCACCTATCTGCCCAACATTTTGGGGTGCGGCCAGATAGGAGAAGACCCCATGCTGGTCAAAAAGACACTCGTTGGCTTTGGTATGAACCCGAACGTCTTTGCGGTTCTGGTCGTCGGGCTCGGATGTGAACATCTTTTTCCCGATGAGATCGCAAAAGGAATTTTGCCAAGCGGCAAGCGCGTGGAAGCGATATCGATCCAGGAGGTCGGAGGCACGAGGAAAACAATCGCCCTTGGGAAAAGAATGGTGAAAGAAATGCTTGAGGAGGCTGCAAAACTCACCCGTGAGCCGATCCCCTTGAGCGAGCTCATTCTCGGCACGGAATGCGGCGGGTCGGATTATACCTCCGGGTTAGCGTCGAACCCGGCAGTTGGTGCTGCCTCTGACATGCTGGTGGCTGAGGGTGGCACGGTCATCCTCTCGGAAACCCCAGAGTTGATCGGCGCTGAACATCTTGTCGCGAGAAGGGCAAGAACACCGGAAATGGCCAAACAAGTTCTGGAGGCAGTAGCCTGGTGGGAAAAACAGGCCATTGCATCGGGCCAGAACATTCGGGAAGCGAATCCTTCGCCGGGAAATATTGCCGGTGGCATCACCACCCTCGAAGAAAAATCTCTCGGGTGTATTTATAAAGGGGGAACAGGGCCACTCGAAGAGGTCATCACGTACGCATCTCACCCCACGAAAAGGGGTTTGGTTTACATGGATACGCCGGCACATGATATTGAACAGCTTACCGGTATGGTGGCTGCCGGGGCGCAGGTTGTCGTCTTTACAACAGGCAGAGGGACCCCGGCGGGAGCACCGATCGCACCGGTTATCAAGATTACGGCCAACAGGGACACCTACCTCAAGATGAGAGAGAACATGGATATCGATGTGAGCAAGGTCCTTCAGGGAAAGGAAAAGATAAAGGAGGCTGGAAGACGGATTTTTGAGGAGATGATCTCTGTTGCCTCCGGCAAGATCACAAAAGCCGAAAGACTGGGGCAGCGAGATTTCGCCATCTTCAAGGTCAACATCAATATATGAAGCGGATAAGGTTGCGGCTACGCGGTCCTTTTCAGAAGTACGCTAACCCGGTGAAGCCGGGCTATCCTCAATTCAAAAAACCCAAGAGTTCTGCGATCTCCACCGGGCCACCTTGCTTTGAAGACTCCATCACCGCCAGGGAGAGTGCCAGGCTTCGGATGTGCTCGGTCACATGCGTCTCCGGCTGTCGTTTCTCTCGGACGGCTGCCAGGAACTCCGCCAGGGCGTATCCCAGCTCGTTGCCTGGGATCGGCTCCTGGGAGAGGAGACGGGCATCCCCCTGGCCGTGGAGGGTGACCTGAGATTTCGCATCCAGGTGCAATGTCCCCTTTTCCCCGATGACCGTGATCAGACCCTCTTGGGGCGTTTCTGACCCCATAGACACCATGGTGCCCCCGTAGTCCACGACCGCACCGCCTCGCATGGTGAGGATCGCAGCTGCCGCCGAGTTGTTCTCGAACCAGCTCCAGGAGGGCCGAAAACTCAACCCCATGACCCGCGTCACCTCGTTACAGGTGAGATACCGCATGAGGTCGAAGTGGTGGATGGCGAAATCCAGGAGGAAGGGCTCCGGCATCTTCTCACGCCACCCGCCCACCGTCTTCCGGCGGATCTGCTGCCGGCACTCAAACATGATATGGCCGATGCGGCCCACAAGCCCTTCTCGGATGCCCTGGCGCAACGACTGAATATGGGGACGCCAGCGATAGTTCTGGTCGACCATGACCATTTGATCGGGGTGTTTCAGCGTTTCCTCGTAGACGGCCCGAGCCCCTGCCATGTCCACGGCCAGAGGCTTTTCGCAAAGGACATGCCGGCCGGCCTCCAGGGCTCGGACGGTGGCCGCTGGGTGCAGGCTCTGGGGGAGAGTGATGATGACGATATCTGCCTTTGTATGATCGACTGCCTCCTCCCACCCGGCGTAAATGGTCGCCCCAGTCACACCAAAGTCGCGTAGCAACTCCTCGGCCAGGCTCCGGGACCGCGAGGCGATGCCGACTACATCGCAATCCTCCCTTGCCCTCACGGTTTCCATCCACTTTCTGGAAAAGAAACCTGCTCCCAAGAGTACAAACCGGAAACGCGCCATAGTGTCCTCCTGTCCCCCAACTCATTTTACCACAATTTGAGTTAGACATGCCAAGCCATCGTTTGCCATTTTTTCTTGACACACCCTTTTGCTTTTCGTATATTCAACTCACCCAAAGCGAGTTCTTGTCACCCAAGATCAACATTGGAGGGCTCGGCAAGAAGCAAGGGATTTGATGATCATGGGATTTTCTCGGACATCCAAATTTGAGAGGGTGCTATGAACAGGCGGTATCCTGATAGACCTTTGGTGGGAGTTGGGGCCATCATCTTCAGGGGCGATTCCGTGCTCCTTGCACAGCGCGGAAGGGAGCCGTCCTATGGAAAGTGGTCCATCCCCGGAGGGTTGGTGGAACTGGGGGAGAGCCTTCAGGACGCGGTGCGAAGAGAAGTCCGCGAAGAGGTGGGGCTGGATGTAAGAGTGGAAGATCTTGTGGCTGCCCTTGATCGCGTGATCTTCGATGATACCGGGAAGATAGAGTATCATTATGTTCTCCTTGACTTCGTTTGCGAATGCGAAGACGGGGCGCCGCTTCCATCGAGCGACGTGCTGGATTGTGCTTATGTTCCTCTCGATGCCCTGGGGGGATACCCCCTGACGGAGGATACGGAAAAGGTGATCCGGCGGGCTTATTTAAGAAGCCAGGAGTGTCGTTACGGTATCTACGATCCTGACCGTTAACCGTTTGTCCTGGGTACTTCACATCGGGTAACACGAGACTATTGCGCTTTAGAGTTTGAGATATTTCACCCTACCTCGTTTGTTTGTTTCCAATCATAGGAGAGCCGATTGGCCCAGGACCCACGTCGATCATGGGTTGGAGACGGGATTTTGACTTGAAATAGACTCCATCACCATTTCCCCGATCATCTCAATAAGAGATTCCATCCCTTCAGGAAGGGCATTCTCGTCGAGCGTTGCCGATGCCCCGGTCCTTGTCCCTGTAAAGTTCGCGGTAGCGCTGGCCTTTCCCTTGCCTTCTATTCCGAAATCGGGGATAGAAATGTAGAATCCTATCTGCAACGTATATTTGCCCTTTATACTCTTCCCATCTTTACTCTCAGTACCGCTGAAACTGTTCTTCGTCAGGGTTACGTCTGTCACTTCAGCATAAATACCATACCACTCTAACGCTTCCGTCAAAGTTGTTTCCAGATAGTGCGCCACCAATGAAGGGGCCAGATACACCGTGAACTTCTTCTTTGGCTCTGTCCAGGTTCCATCCATACTGATCATATGGAAGGTGCCATCCGAATCAAATCTGAATGCGTCTGAAAAGGCAGCTGAGTCCGAACCGGAATGCCCTTTAAATGAGGCCTTTGCCGTGAGCGTACTATTGACGTCCCAGATCCCCAGAACCGCAGATGAGGCAAAATTAGAGGACAGGATCACCGAAAAAAGAACTACTGACACAATCGACATCTTTTTCAACATGTCTATTCTCCTTTTTTTTAGTAGTGGTGAAACTCGGCTCCCCCAGCCAGGTTTCTGAATCTCTTCAGGTTTTGTCGGAAATGGTCCTTTGTCAAGGGGAAACAATGCTAAAATCTCATGCCTGAAGGCCTAAAGTCTCCCAGCGCATTGAATGCCGGTCATGGATGGATAGCGGGGAATCTATGAAGGCCTGCTCAGACAGTGTCATCTAAGCAAGATTTATGCCGCCAGAAATACTTGACAACAGTTTGAAATTAAAGAGGATTAAGAATGAACGGTTTCTTTGTATGGGTAAATTCACTCAATATATAGCCACAAGTGCGTAATTTTACGCACACCCAGGATTCATTGACCAAATTGATTGATTGACAGAAGTTATTGACGAAGCTGACAAACTATAGTAAAAGGTAAAGAGTCGATCAGGGATTCAAGGAAGGTTTGATGAGCGTTGCCTCTAACCCCTTAACATAGCCTGGACCTTTTACGTTTTCCATGGAATGGAAAATGGCTACTGAGGCAGATCGGTGTTGAAAAATCCATCCTTCCAAAACTCAGGGAGATGGAAATCCCTTATCACCATTGCCTACCGTCGATTTCATTCTCGGCCTGCGGCGGTGGCGAAGCAACCCGAGACAGGAGAGCATGATGGCAAACGTCGCGATTGTGGGGGCCGGCCTGATGGGCACGGCGACCGCGTTTCCACTGTCCGATAATGGGCATTCGGTCCGGTTGGTGGGCACGCACCTGGACGGTGAGATCATTCGGAACTGCAAGGAGAGGCATTATCATCCGCGGCTCAAGCGTGAGCTTCCGTCGGGCGTCCGACCCTACTACGTGGAGGAGATCGCAGAGGCCCTCACGGGCGTGGACATCGTCGTCAGTGGGGTTAACTCATACGGCGTCCACTGGATCGGGAGAACGCTCGGCCCACACTTGAAACCTGGGCAGTCCATCATTGCGATCACCAAAGGGCTGGAGCTGACTGCAGCGGGCGATCTGATGATCCTGCCGGATGTGCTGGCCAGCGAACTCCCGGCGACCATCCGGGATGGCGTCAAGCTGGCCGCTGTTGGCGGGCCGTGCATTGCGGGAGAACTTGCCGGCCGCAGGCACAGCTGTGTTGTCTTCGGATCCAGGGATCAGGAAACGGTTGAAACACTCGCCACGGTCTTCCGCACCCCCTACTATCACGTCTGGACGACAACCGACCTGGTCGGGTTAGAGTTCTGCGCTGCGCTGAAGAACGCCTATACCTTGGGCGTCGGCATGGTGCTCGGGCTGCTGGAGCGTGCGGGGGGAGCCGATTCCGCCGACGCTCACATGCACAATCTCGCCGCGGCCACCTTTGCCCAGGCCTGCACCGAAATCGAACGGATCCTGGAGGTTGTAGGGGGGAATAGAAAGTTCGCCTACGGTCTGCCGTGTCCAGGCGATTTGTATGTAACCTCTGTTGGCGGACGCACTATCCGATTGGGAAAACTCCTGGGCATGGGGCGTACCTATGTCGAAGCACAAGAGATCATGGCGGGCGAAACGCTGGAGGGTGCCGCGATTGTCCGGATTATGGGAAAGGCGCTCCCCAGGATGGTCGAACGGGAGTTGCTGAGACCGGACGAATTGCCACTGCTCTGCATGCTGATCGACGTCCTCGTCGATGGACGACCCTTGAAACTTCCACTGGAGAGGTTCTTCGGGGGCATGGGCCGTGTCTGAACGAGGGGAATGGTTGCGACAAATCGGTGCTCCCGTGTCGAAGGGCGGGCAGGAGCCGTACGCCTTCTTTCAAGAGGGCGCGGAACGCCTGAGATTGGCCATGGCCGGAGAGCCCGACCGGGTTCCGGTCTTTGCCCAGATGCACGAGTTCGTTGCTGAGCATCTGGGAATTCCGCGACAAGAGTTCTTCACCAATCCCGAGATCATGGTCCCTGCCATGCTGGAGGTCCAGTCCGAATATGGCGTCGACGTGGTCTCGATCACATTTGACGTCTACAACATCGAGGCTGAGGGGCTTGGACAGAAGCTGGTCTGGGGCGACACCTTAATGCCGGACATCGACCGTTCGGAGATGCTCATTCGGAGCCGGGATGACCTGGTCCGGATCCGGACGCCCGATTTCGATTCGGTGGGCAGCTTCGGACGGGTCATTCGAATGCATGCCCTCTTCAAGAAACTTACTGGCATCGAACCGACTCTCAGCTTCTGCGCCCCCTTTTCGCTGGCAGCCAACATCCGGGGGATTGAAGCCCTGCTGCTCGATCTATACGATGATCCGGAATTTACAAGGCTCCTGTTCGATCGACTCACGGAAGAAGTCCTGGCCCCCTGGATTCTCTACCAGCGGAAACAATTTCCGGACGCGACACGTCTCAACGGAGCGGATGCCATCGCCTCCCCTCCGATCGTCAATCTCCCCATCCTCAAGGAGTGGGGTGCTCCGTACATCTTGAGGCTTCGCGAACTGTGCGGCCCAGAGGTCTCCGTAACCAACTGGGCCGGCGAGCGTTACCTTCGAAATCCGGAGGAGATGCTCGACCTGAAACGGACTGTCGGACCGGGTTCTCTCCTGGGACAGGATCCGGACGTGGAGGAGCTTGGTCCGGCTTTCTACAAGGAGTATGCGATACGCCACGATCTGCCGCTGATCTTGGGCGTTGGTGCCAGCTTCCTGGCCAACAGCAGTCCAGCGACCGTTGTCGAACGGGTTCGTCGCTACGTGCAGGTCGGTAGGAAGGGCGGGCGCTTCGCCCTCTACCTCTGCAACGTCGGCGGGTCCACGCCGCCAGAAAATGTGAGGGCCGCCATCGAGGCAGCTCACGAGTGAAGGGCGTCGTTACGTGATACGGGGTTCCGACGCGTCCCGATCATCCTTGTTCTGATTGATTTCTGCAACCAAGAGCACCCCCATCGTCCAATATAGAAGTAGATTTGAAGGGTAATCTTGTCGGTCAGATTTTTTCTTGACAGACTACCCCTTTTATTTTAATGTTGCCCCAAAATCATTCATGAGCACTATCATTTCATTACTTGTTCCATTTAAGAGGAGGGATATCATGAGAGGGAAGTGGAGTATGATGGTTCTCGGAGCAGTCCTGGTCGGGGCAGCAGTGCTCGCATTCGCCGGGATGGGTCAGGCCGCGGAGTTCAACTGGAAGCAGGTCCAGGGCACGGAGATCCGCTTCCTGGCCCTGCGGGCTTGGTTCACGGATCACTGGAAGGCCAACCTGCCGGAGTTCGAGAAGCTGACAGGCATCAAGGTTATCATCGAGGATTATCCGGAGGATCCCTTTCGACAGAAACTGGCGGTGGAGATGTCGGCCAAGAGCAAGGATGTCGATGTCTTTTCCACGGGGACGATGCGCGAGGGCCGGCAGTTCATCACTTCGGGCTGGTATGCCGACTTGACACCGCTCGTCAATGATCCCACGGCCACCAGCGCCGAGTGGGACAGAAACGACTTCATTGATGCGGTCTGGAAGGCCCTCCAGTTCGGCGGCAAGCAGGTAGCGGTTCCGGTCCAGTCGAACGTCCAAATCCTCTATTACCGGAAGGATCTCTTTGACGCCGCTGGGCTGAAACCGCCTAAGACGCTTGACGAACTGGAGGCGGCAGCGAAGAAGCTGCACAATCCGCCGTCGGTCTATGGGTTTGTGAGTCGGGGCCGGAAGACCCAGGCTCCGTACAGTTGGTCCCACTGGCTCTACGCCAACGGCGGGAGCTGGTTGACCCCTGATGGCAAGCCGGGGATCAATACCCCTGCTGCTATCGCAGCGACCCAGCAGTATGTCCGGCTGCTGCGCAACTACAGCGATCCGGGCGTGACGGACAACGGTCCCATAGAGGTACAGACCCAGTTCCTCCAAGGCCGGACGGCCATGATCCTGGACGCGGTCTCCTGGGCTGGAATCTTCAGCGACCCGCAGAAGTCGAAGGTCGTCGGGAAATGGGAAGGAGCCCTGGCGCCTCCCGGCCCGGCGGGCGTCACGTACGAACTGTGGGCCTGGAGCCTTGCCGTCTCTCCCTTTTCGGAGAAGAAGAAGGCCGCCTGGCTCTTCCTCCAGTGGGCCACAAGCAAAGAGATGCAGAGGCCCCTTCATCTCCGTGGCTTTCCTATGCCGCGCAAATCCCTCTGGATGGATCCTGAGTGGAAGTCGAAGGTTTTGCCCGAGTACTATCAGGCTGCCTTGACGCAGGTGCAGAACGCACGGCCCATTGGCCACCCGCCATGCGTGGCCTCACCCGAGATTACAGACATCGTCGGAATTGGCATCAACAACGCGTTGGCAGGCAAGGACGTGAAGGCTGAGATGGACGCGGCAGCCAAGAAGATGGCCGATGTCTTCGAAAAGACCGAGCCTAAGCGGTAATTCGGCGGGGGTTCTGGCGACTTCTGGGCGAGGCAGGACGGTATGACGTGGACCGAGGCAGAGATCCGGGAGGGCCCAAAGGAAGGGCCGGCCGCCGGGATCGGTCTTAGCCGCTGGGTGGACCAGCACATCTCGTGGTTCTTCATCCTCCCTGCTGTCCTCTTTCTCACGGCTGTCGTCGCCTTTCCTGTCGTTTACACCATCGGCCTGAGCCTTTTCCGCTGGTCCGGGGCTGCGACGCCGCCGACATGGGTCGGTCCTGGCAACTATGCGGACATCTTCGCCGGCGATGCCGGGTTCCAGAACGCCCTCTTCGTGACGGCCTATTTCACAGGGGTATCGGTGCTGATCGAGGTGACCCTCGGGGTCGGCCTCGCCCAGCTCTTGAACCGGGAGTTCATCGGCAAAGGGATCGCCCGGACCCTTCTCATCCTTCCCGTCGCCGGCACCCCAGTGGCCCTGGCCCTGGTCTGGCGCCACATGTACAACCCCTCCAACGGGATCTTCACGTGGTTCGCGGAGATCCTGCACCTTCCGCCGCAGCGGTGGCTCGCGGACGCAACCACAGTGATCCCCTCGCTGATCCTCTTCGATGTCTGGCAGTGGACCCCCCTGATCATGCTGATCACGCTTGCGGGGTTGGTCTCCTTGCCTTCCGATATTTACGAAGCGGCGCAGATCGACGGGGCCAGTCCGTGGCAGGCCTTTTGGCGGATCACGCTTCCATTGGTCCGGCCGGCCATCGTGGCAGCTGCCATGCTTCGCTTCATGGACTCGGTCAAGACCTTTGACCAGATCTACGTGACCACCCAAGGTGGTCCCGGCATCGCATCGCAGACGCTCAACCTCTACGTCTTCGACCAGGCCTTTCAATACCTCCACTTTGGCTACGCGAGTGCGCTGCTCATCGTCCTCTTTTTTATCATCCTCGCGGGAAACGTGGTCCTGGTCTCGCTTCGAGGAGGTCGGGCATGATCGGGAAATCTTTGGGACCGCGGCCGGCGCGAACCGCGCGCAGAACCCTCTTTTACTGCGCCCTCATCCTCGTGCTAATAGCCTTCATCTTTCCCTTCTTCTGGATGGCCTTCAACAGCTTCAAGACTCATGAAAAGATCCTCGAGTACCCTCCGGCCTTCGCCTTCTCCCCGACGCTTTCCAACTTCAGGAATGTCGTGTCCCAGACCTCGGTCGTCAAGTACACCTGGAATAGTATCCTGGTCGCCTTCGGGGCCCTCGGGGTGGGCATGGTACTGGGCCTTCCCGCTGCCTATGGGATCGCGCGATTCCGCCATCGGATGCTGGCCCTGGGCATCCTCGTCTGCCGGATGATTCCGGGTATCTCGTTCCTGGTTCCCTGGTTTATCGTTTTCCGATCCCTGGGGCTCCTCGACACGTACACTGGCCTCGTGATTGCCCATCTTGTCATTACAGTGCCCCTCATCACCTGGATCATGATCGGTTTCTTCGAAGAGGTTCCCGTGGAGCTGGAGGAAGCGGCCCGCATCGACGGCTGCTCGCGAGCCGGCGTGTTCCTTCGCATTGCTCTCCCCCTCGTCCGGCCCGGTCTCGTCTCGGCTGCAATCCTGGCCCTCATCTTCACCTGGAACAGTTTCCTCCTTCCCCTCATTTTGGCGGGTGTGAAGACGAAGACCCTTCCCGTCGTGGTCTATAGCTTCATCACATTCGACTACCTGGACCTGGGTGGCATCTACGCAGCATCCACCCTTGTGACCCTGCCAGTCATCGTCATGGTCCTCCTCGTCCAGCGCCAGTTTATCCGGGGGCTCACGATCGGAGGTGTGAAGGGGTGAGCAGAAGCCGGGGGATGAATTTCTTCACGGGGACTGGTAATGACTTAAAGCCTGTTTATAAAGTCAGTTTATTTGCCATTCCTGCCCCGGTCTTCATCGGGATAAACTCCAGCAAGAATCCAGAAGCAATCGAAAACAGTGGATTCCTGTTTTCACGGAAATGACAAAAGAAGACGATTGCGCCATTTATGGACAGACACTCATTAGACTCAATTATCGTACAGTGGTGATTCTCATCCAATCCGAAAGGAATGTCCTCCCATGGATTTTTTCTTTGAACCCAAAGGAATTGCTGTCGTCGGTGCATCCCCGAATGAGGGAGGTGGCCGCAATTTACTGACGAACCTCGCTCTGGGTTATCCGGGGCCGGTCTATCCGGTCAACCCAAAGTATGATCGAATTCTTGGACTCAAGTGTTATGCCCGGGTATCCGATATCGAAGGACCTCTGGATCTCGCTATCGTCCATGTTGCCGCCAAGGCTGTACCCCCGGTGTTGGAAGACTGTGTCAGGAAGGGGATCCGGGGAGCCATTTTGGAGTCCGGGGGCTTTGCCGAAGTGGGGATGGAAGGCCGCGTCTTACAGAACCGGTGCCTTGAAATTGCGCGCAAAGGGGGGATGAGGCTCTGGGGGCCAAACTGTATGGGGTTGGTGGACCCTTGGAAGCGATACTTTTTTTCTTTCATGAATACGAACCTATTGAAAGAGAGCTTGAATCCGGGCAGCGTTTCTCTCATCGTCCAGAGCGGTCTTCTCTCAGCAGGGTTTATTGCTACCCTGATGGGCAACAGGATTCTGGGGCTGGCCAAGGCCTGTTCCATAGGAAACAGGAGCGATGTTGAGGAAACGGAGCTTCTGGAGTATCTTTTGAAGGATCCCGAGACGAAGGTGATTGCCCTCTATCTGGAATCCTTCGCCAGAGGCCGCCGTTTTTTTGAGCTTGCAGCCTCATCGCGAAAACCGATTGTCCTGCTGAAAGGAGGGAAAAGTCCGCTCGGAGCAGAGGCTTCAGTTAGCCATACCGCTTCACTGGCTGGTAATTACGATCTCATCAAGGGAATTTTGGACCAGGCGGGTATCCATCAGGCGGATGATTTTTTTGAGATGGCGGATATAGCCCGAAGTCTCGATGCGGATTTTCAACTGAACTGTTCTTCCGGGGAAAAACCCAGGATGGCCATCTTGGCGTATAGCGGGGCGGCGGGGATCGTCACCGCAGACCATATGGAGAAATGGGGACTGACCGTGGCCCGTTTTTCACCGCAGACCCAGAAGCGTCTGGAGGAGCTATCTCCCCCATGGATGCCCGTCAAGAATCCGATCGATTTTTGGCCGGCCTTGGAGAAACACGATCCCGCGCTGGTCTACAAACATGCCATTGAAATACTCCATTCCGATCCGGAGGTTGACGGTGTTATCGTGCATCTATTTGCGGGAAGGGACATCTTGTCTTTGAACATGAGAGAAATCATGTCCGGGATCAAACCGCCTCGAAAACCCATCCTCTTCTGGCTGATAGGACCTGAAAAAGAACGAGAGCCTTTGCGGCTGGCTCTGGAGAAAGAAGGATACCCTGCCTTTCATGAGATTCAACGCATGGTTAAGGTTATGGCTGGTCTCTTCCGGCAGTCAAGAAAGAGAAACAGGAGCCCGGAGCTTTCTTCTCCTGATCTTCTGATCCCCGACTCTTTAAAGGAAACGCTTCATGAGGCGGCTAAGCGAGGCGGCGGAATATTGGACGAGCACGTGGCTAAAAAATGGTTTGGAGCCGTCGGTCTCAATGTTGTCAGGGAGCTTATCGCCCGCGATCTTGAGGGGGTGATACGGGCCGCAGAGGAGATCGGCTATCCCGTTGTGCTGAAAGGAAGGGCAGAGGGGCAAATCCATAAAACCGAGGCTGGACTGGTGAAGCTGAATCTCCTCACCGCCGATCAGGTTGAAGCGGCTTATCGAGAGATGCTCGGCTTAAAAACCAGACCGGAATCCTTCCTCATCCAGCCCATGCTTAAAGGAGATCTTGAACTGATTGCGGGAATCATCCGGGACCCCCAGTTTGGACCTTCGGCCATGCTCGGAATAGGCGGGGTCCGGGCAGAGATCTACAGGGATGTGGTTTTCAGGCTATTGCCCATCTGTCAGGAAGAGATATTTGAAATGGTTTCAGAGCTGAAGGGCGGGGTTTTGCTCAGGGGTTTCCGCGGATCAAAACCAGTGAATCTAAAGAGCCTGACGGATTGGTTGGTCAAATTGGGAGGGCTTGCCATGACCTTTGATCTAATTCAGTCGATCGATGTCAATCCCCTCCTCATCGTAGACGGAGAACCCATCGCCGTAGATGCCACAATGATCATTGGGTAGTTTTCGGGATGCTTGCCAATTAGGCGGTAAGGTTCAGAAACAGAAGGAGGTCTTCTGGTAGCGGATTTTACCCTCCACCATGGTCAGTTGAACCTTGATATCGTCATCAAACACCGTAATATCTGCCTTCATCCCCGGCGCAAGAAGTCCTCGCACATGGTCGATCTTCTGCATCCGGGCCGGATTGAGGGTAATCAGCTTGACCGCATCGGGAACGTTCAAGCCAACATGCCTCACCGCCACGCGCAAGAGCTGGTCCATCGTGGCCACGCTGCTGGCGAAGGCACTTCGGTCTGCGAGCTTGGCAACATCATTCCCTTCCTGAGCCGGAATCTCAAACACGCCGGGGACCGCGGATTCAACGATCACATCGAGCCCGCCGAGGGTGTATTTTCCGGGCCCCATGCCCGCAGCCATCATCGCGTCGGTGACCAGGCAGACCTTCTCCATCCCTTTGCATTTCAGCACGAGCTTCATCAGACTGGGAGGAAGGTGATGTCCGTCCGCAATCATCTCTGTCGTCAACTCATCGATCACTAACACCGCCTCGACCACCCCTGAAACCCGGTAGGCATCGATTCTCCGGACGGTCGACATTGCGGAGAAGATATGGGTTGCATGGGTATAACCGTTTTCAACCGCCTGGATCACCTCCTGGTACGTTGCATTAGAATGGCCTATGGAGGCCACGATTCCTCGTCTCCTCAGTTCCTGCCCGAGTTCGAGAGCTCCGGGTATCTCCGGGGCCGCCGACACCCGGATGATGGACGGGTGTTGGTCCAGGATCGGCAAATAATCTTCCGGTCTCGGAGGGATGATATACTCCGGATTCTGGGCCCCTCTCTGCTCCATGTTAAAATAAGGCCCTTCAAGGTGAACTCCCAGGATTTTAGCTCCCTTCAGCTCCTTGTCCATTGCCTTCTCAATACATTCCACCGCTTTGACAATTCCCGAAAGTGGACCTGAGAGCGTCGAAGGCAGGAAAGAAGTCACTCCCCCTTTGACCAGTCCCTCCGCCATTCGCGTCAAGTCGTTGAGAGAGGCAGACATCACATCGCCTCCCCACGAACCGTGAAGATGAAGATCGATAAATCCGGGGCTGATCCACATTCCCTGAACATCGATCACCTGAGCTTTTCCTGAAACCCTTATTTTGTCTGACGGCCCAATGTCCTTGATGGAGTCGCCTTCAATGAGGATCGTCCCCGGGTTGATCTGTCGGAATGGCGTGATGACTTTTCCGTTTGTAAGAAGTATGGTATCCCCCATGTGGATGGACTCCCTTCCGGCCGATTCATCTGCAAAATCGATTGCCGCCCAATCATACCGTATCCCGATTGCGGTGTCAAAAATGGAGCCCTACGGGTACGTACTTTTCTGTTGACTAAATCTTTTCCATCCTCTAAACTGAACCTTGTTGTGAACTCGGCCCTTGCGGTCAATGACGACCCTGATTTTTGAAGGCGGATCATGAGAAGGAGGTGAGAGGATGGACGCGATCGAAGCATATCATCAATCTGTTTCAGAGCTGTTCGAGAAAATCCTGAATTCGGAACAAGAGAGGATTCTAAAAGGGGCATCCCTCCTGGCCGATGCGATCACGAAAGACAGGCTGATTTACATCATCGGGACGGGCGGACATTCCATGATGGGAGCAGAAGAGATGTTCTGGAGGGCCGGAGGCCTCGTTCCCGTCTATCCCGTTCTCGATCCGGGACTCTCTGTGCTGAACGGTGCCCTGAGATCGAACCTCGTTGAGAGGATGCCCGGCTATATCGGGCCGATCTTGAAATATCACGGCCTCGCTCAAGGAGACATCCTCATCATTTGCAATGCTTACGGCATCAACTCAACAACCATTGACGCAGCGCTGGAATGTCGAAAGCTCGGAGTCACTTCGCTCGCCATCACCTCCACGGAATTCTGCAAGGGTGTCCCTCCCGGCCACCCGTCGCGCCATCCCTCGAATCAGAATCTATACGAAGTGGCTGACCATTACATCAATTGCTGGATGCCTTACGGCGACGCCGTCGTTTCGGTGAGCGGCGTGAGCCAGAAAGTCTGCCCTACTTCTTCGATGGTCAACCTCTTCACCCTGAACTGTCTTGTTGGAACCACCGTGGAAGAGCTTGTTCGGAGAGATGTAGAGCCTCCTATCTGGGCGAGCGCCAACCTTCCAGGAGGGGATGAGGCCAATCGCAAGCACTTTGAGAAGTACGGGAAGAGAATACGTTTCCTTTAACCCTATCACTTGAGACAGCCGGAGCCTCGTTTCCTATGGCCCGGGGGAGGAGGGAGGAGAGATGAAAAGGCGTGACGTATTGAAACTTGGAGGCATGGCCGTGATCGCGGGCGTGCTCGGTCCATTCGTGGCCGCCGAAAAGACGTGGACACAGCAGGTGCCGGCAGGGGGTCATACGCCCGTGCTGCGTGTCTATGCGGATGAACAGGGTAACTCGCATCTGGAGGAGCTGATGGTTGCGACCACACCGAGCGGGCAGTCTCGGTGGGCGGCGAAGCCCTTGCCGGTGACCGGCGTGGAGGTCAGAGAGTATGCGCCGAGCGACGTTGTCGACTGGCATACGGCACCGGGCCGCCAGTTCGCAATTACGATCGTTGGCGAACTCGAAGTCGAGGTCTCCGGCGGTGTACGTCGTCGCGTGCGCACCGGCGAGCTCGTTTTCCTCGAAGACACTAAAGGAAAAGGGCATATCACCCGGCTGGGCAAAACTGTTACCAATCTGTTCATACGAGTGACGGATGACTTCGACTTCGCCGCCTGGTCCCGCAAACAGGCTTAAGCCGGACCAGACGGACCAGCAGACTTTATCAACAAACTCTGACCGTATTGACAACCGGTGTTCCACGGGTTCCATTTGAAAAACATCTTATATGATGCTATATTTGATGCTAAATAATATGTTTCAGGAGGTACGTTATGTCGCACATAAGCCCTTCGGAAGATATCCGCTCTGTTACCGACCTGAAGCGTAACACTCGCGACATTCTTGACCATCTCCATGCCACGGGGAGACCGGTCATTCTTACGGTCAACGGCAGGGCCGATTCCGTGCTTCTGGATGTGCGCGTCTATGAAAAATACCTGCAGGCAGGGAATCTGGCAAAACTCCTCGCCCCGGCTGAACGGGAGGTGGAAAACGGCCGGACCCGTCCTGCCCGCGACTTTCTGAAAGAGTTCAAACGTGCCAACAAAATTCAGGGTTGAGATAACCGAAGCCGCCGAGGCGGATGTGGCCGAAACCTGGGAGTACATCGCCCAGGACAAACCCGATGCGGCAACCGCATTTATCCTGCGCCTGGAAGAGCAGATCAGGACACTGGAACGCTTCCCGGAACGTTGCCCACTGGCGCCGGAAAACGAACTGCTCGGCACCACCTACCGCCATCTGCTGCACGGTAATTATCGGACCATCTTCAAGATCGTTGGCTCCAGGGTGATCATCCTGCGGGTCCTGCATGGGGCGCGGTTGCTGGATACGGGGATGCTTGAGGAGTTGGAGAAATGATGGAAAGGGTCTCTTTCGGGACCTCGTTGTGAACACCATTTTTCCTCGACATTACAATTGTTGCATTTCTTGAAATAACTCCTCGCTTTTGGTATAGTTGGCCAGACGTCCGGATTGAAGCGGTCGTTCACATTTCCGTATCTTTGAAAGACCGAAAGGCTACCCGACTCATGTGAACTCTTCAGCAAGGTGCCTGAGTGGTTTCCCGGTACCTTTGGCAGAAGGCAGCCGGTGCCGAAGACAAGGATGCCCTCGCGATAGGACTTCAAGATTAGGGAGCCATAATCTCATGTCGCTCACGCTCAACAAACCCAAGCTTGATAACCTGGCCGGTGATATCTGGAAATCGGCCGAGCGGCTGCGCGGGAAGTTCAAGGCTTACGAATACCAGGGCGTCATCCTACCCATCATCGTCATCCGCCGGCTGGAGTGCGTGCTGCTAAAGTGGCGCGAGGACAAGAAGGCGGAGATTCGTGCCAGGAAACCCAAGGTCGCCGACAAGGAACTCGAAGCGCTGGTGAAGAAGTTGGAGCAAAATCCCAAACAGTCGCCGTACTCAAACAAAACCGACTTGACGCTTCGCAAGGTCTATGAGGAAGACCACACGCTCTTAGAGGAAAACTTCCGCAAATACATCAACGGTTTCTCGAAGAACGTTGACGACATCATCGAGCACTTCAATTACCGGGCCACCATCGGCACGATGGTGAAGAACAACCGGCTCGCCCCGATCCTGAATCAGTACAAGGAACTGGAACTTGGCCCGGACCAACTCTCCGGTCTGGAGATGGGCTACATCTACGAGGAACTGCTTCGGCGCTTCTCGGAACAAAGCGGCGAGGAGGCCGGAGAGCACTTCACCCCGCGCGAGGTCATCCGGCTAATGGTCGAGTTGCTGGAAATTCCCATCCCCGACCGGCACGTCTCCATCTACGACCCCGCCTGCGGCACCGGCGGCATGTTGTCCGTGGCCAAAGAACACCTGCTCGACCGGGCCGCCACACCCGCACAGCGAGACAACGTCGAGAAGTTTGTCACCGTCCACGGGCAGGAACTTTCCCCAACCAACTACGCCATCTGTCAGGCCGACCTGCTCATCAAGAACGATCAGCAGGCCAAGGTTTATCTCGGCAACTCCCTCATTCCTCACGACCGGCAAAGCAAAGAGCCGGGCGACCAGCTTCCTGAACCCAAGTTCCGCTTCGACTTCATGCTCAGCAATCCGCCCTTCGGCGTTACCTGGGGCGGTAAGGATGGCTATGAGGCTGAGGCGCGCAAATTGAAGAAGACCCGCTACCAGGCCGGCCTGCCCCGCGTGAACGACGGCGCGCTGCTGTTCCTGCAGACCATGCTGTGTAAGATGCAACCGCCGGAGAAGGGCGGCAGCCACATCGCTATCATCTTCAACGGTTCACCGCTTTCCAATGGCGACTGCGGCTCGGGCGAGAGCGAAATCCGCCGCTGGATTCTGGAGAACGACTGGCTCGACGCCATCGTCATGCTGCCCGACCAGCTTTTCTACAACACAGGTATCTTCACCTACATCTGGCTGCTACGAAACGAGAAGCCCGCCGCTCATCGCGGGCGCGTGATGCTCATTGATGCTCGCCAGCAGTTTGAGAAAGAGCCAAAATCGTTCGGCAATAAACGCAATCGCATCACCGACGCCCACCGGCAATGGATCGAGGATCGTTACCGCCAGGGCCGAGGTAAAGGCTACAACGACGAGCAGGTAAAGATTTTCCGTCGCGAGGACTTCGCCTACCACAAGGTGAAGGTGGTCTTCTGGCAGACCGACGAGCACGACCAGCCGGCCATCGTCACCGAGCGTTACGAGAAGACATTCGGCTCCGCGAACATCGCCCGGGAGCAGGCGTTCTACGACAGCGAGTTGAAGTTCACCGTCCGGCTCACTGATACTGACAGCAGCCGGACCGCCACGGTGAGTTTCAAACTTGAGCCGAAAGATAGTTTACCAAAGGTATTTGAGAATGTGGTTAGAGGGGCATTTGCCCCCTCACCCCAACCCTCTCCCTCCAGGGGCGAGGGAGCAAAGAAACTCCCCCCTCCCGTCATCCCGACCGACCCGAAAGCCTTCAAGGAGTTCATGAAAACCCTTCAGGTGGAAGAAGTAACCTGGACGCACCGGCACTACGTGCAGGATGACGAATACATCCCGTACGGCGAGGACATCGCGGCGTTCCTGAAACGGGAAATCGCCAAGCCCATCATCCGCTGGGAAGACAGCCCGCAGCTCGGCTACGAAATTCTGCCGAACAAATACTTCTATCGCTATCAGCCACCCACGCCCGCGAAAGATCTGCTCGCGGAGTTCTGGAAGCTGGAAAAAGAGGCGGAGAAGATGCTGGAGGGACTGGCACAATGAAAAACGCAAACGACCCGACTGTAATGACCTCGCCGGAATACCGGCAGTTCATCGAGGATCTGAAGACGCGGGTGGTTTCCGCACGCATCTCGGCGGCGCAGGCTGTGAACAACGACCTGATTCTGCTCTATTGGGACATCGGACGCGGTATCGTGGAGAAGCAACAGGCGCTCGGCTGGGGCGACGCGGTCGTCGAAATGGTCGCGGCGGACTTGCGGCGGGCTTTTCCACAGATGACGGGCTTTTCGCCGCGTAATGTGTGGGACATGCGCCGGCTCTATGCAAGCTACACGGCTCCTGAATTTCTCGCGCAGGCTGCGCGAGAAATCGATCATGGTGAAGGAGGTCAACTTCTGCGACAGGCTGTCGCAGAAGTTGACGGAGACAAAAAACGGCTACAAGCTGCAGCCAAATTGACAAATGAAACGGTCATCGAATTTCTGCGACAGCTTGTCGCAGAAATTCCCTGGGGCCAAAACCTGCTCATTCTTAACAAATTGAGTGATTTCGCTGCCCGCCTTTACTACCTCCAGGCCACCGCCCGATTCGGCTGGTCGCGGAATGTCCTGCTTAACCAGATCAAGGACAGAGCCTATGAGCGCGCCGTTGTGGAAAAGAAAACCCACAACTTCCCCCTCGGCGTGGCCGTGTATCAACTCCAGTCGAAATTGCCGGCGTATCTGAAGGGCAAACTGCCGACAGCGAAACAACTTGCCGACGTCGTGCGGGCGGTTCTTCCCGAAAGGAGCGCCCCATGACACGATACTTCCACGGCTATCAGCCGCCCACACCCGCGAAAGAATTGATGGCGGAGTTCTGGAAACTGGAGAAGGAGGCGGAAAAAAAGTTGGAGGGGTGGTCGATATGAGTAGTGTCCCGACAGGCTGGGCAAGCGATCGCCTCAAAGACGTGGCTGCAATCAACGCGGTTGCGCTGTCCGCTGGGACAGATCCCGACTACGAGTTCGACTACCTGGAAATCTCCAACGTCGACTATCACGGCATCGTTGACCCGATTGCCATCGAACGTCTTCGTTTCGAAGAGGCGCCGTCCCGCGCGCGGCGACGGGTGGCTGCCGGGAGCACTGTGATTTCATCAGTGAGACCCAACCTTCAGGCTGTCGCCTTCTTTCCGGATGCTCCGGCACACTTCGTATGTTCAACCGGCTTCAATGTCGTGGAGCCACAGCCGAGCAGGCTGTCACCGCAATTCGCTTACTACCACCTCATATCCGAGAATGCGCGCCAGTATTTCGAGGCGGCAGCTACCGGTGTCGGCTACCCCGCGGTTGGGGACAAGGAATTCAACGCCATAGCCGTCCCGCTCCCGCTCTTGCCCGAGCAACAGCGCATTGCAGCGTATCTGGATGCGAGTTGTGCGGCGATTGATGCGGCGGTGGCCGCCAAACGCCGCCAACTCGAAACCCTCAACGCCTTGCGTAAGACCATCATCACACGCGCTGTCACACGAGGCATAGAGGACAAGGCAACACTTGAACCCACTGGGAATGTATGGATGGAGAGCATTCCACGTGGATGGAGTCTGGTTTGCCTCAAGCGGATTGCCGACATTCAAACAGGGTTGACCCTCGGTAAAACATACGAAGGAGCACTGATTGAGCGCCCGTATCTCCGGGTTGCCAACGTTCAGGATGGACATTTGCACTTGGAAGACATTACACTTATTGAAGTGCCCGCCAACGTGGCAGCGCGAGTCGAACTTCGCGCCGGAGACGTTCTGATGACTGAAGGTGGCGACCTGGACAAGTTGGGACGCGGCTACCTCTGGAACGGGCAGATTCCGAACTGCCTGCATCAAAACCACATTTTTGCCGTTCGCTGCTTCCATCACAAACTGCGTCCAATGTTCTTGGCGTACGCAACAGCGTCCAATCATGGGCGTGATTACTTCGAGTCTACCGGAAAGCGCACCACCAATCTTGCATCCACCAACTCAACAAAGGTTGGTCTGTTCCCGATCCCTCTTCCACCAATCACCGAGCAGGACAAAATTTGCGATTTCCTCGATGCAAAGCTTATGGAGGTTAAGCGAATTGCCAGCGGTATCGAAGCTCAAATCGCCACCCTCACCGCCTACCGCAAGTCCCTGATTCACGAATGCGTGACCGGGCAGCGGCGGATTACGGAGGCGGATGTTACGCGGGCGCAGGATAAGCGGGGTCCAACATGAGTGCCGAGTTATCAGGACGGATCGTAACGCTGCGAATCCAACCGTACGAAAAAATCGTACGGTTGGAGAGGAGATCATCATGAGCACTGAAAATGACAACAAACTCGCCTTGTTCGAAGGTCGGCAGATACGAAAGGCGTTCCACGAGGGCGAGTGGTGGTTCTCGATCATCGACGTGATTGAAGTCCTGGTTGGAGGCGACCGGCCTCGCAAGTACTGGAACGACCTGAAAAGGAAGCTATTACTAGAGGGTTATGACCAGTTGTCCGAAAAAATCGGACAACTGAAAATGCAGTCCAGCGACGGCAAGTCCTATGCGACGGACTGCGCCAACACCGAGACCCTGTTCCGGATCATCCAGTCCATTCCCTCGCCCAAAGTGGAGCCACTCAAGCGCTGGCTGGCCCGGGTCGGCAAGGAGCGGATTGACGAGATCGAAAACCCCGAGCTGGCCATGGGCCGGATGCAGGAACTCTACGAAAAGAAGGGCTACCCCAAGGAGTGGATTGACAAGCGGCTGCGGGGCATCGCCGTCCGGCAGGATCTGACCGACGAATGGAAAGACCGCGGCGCTGCGACCCGTCTGGAATTCGCCATCCTGACCAACGAGATCATGCAGGGCGCGTTCGGCCTGAAAGTGGAGGAATACAAGCAGGTGAAAGACCTGGAGCGGGAGAACCTCCGCGATCACATGACCGACATCGAGTTGATCCTGACCATGCTGGCCGAGGCAACCACCACGGAACTGCACCGGGACCGGGATTCACAAGGTATGGCGCCGCTGAAAAAGGACGCCCAGGACGGCGGGGCAGTGGCCGGCAGGACACGCAAGGACATTGAGGCGCAGACCGGCAAGCCGGTCATCACTGACGCAAACTTCAAGCAACTGTCCGCCAGGAAACCGAAAAGGCTGAAGGCGGACGAGGACTGACCATGCCCAGGAGGAAAAAAGCCCCCGAGTTGACCTTTCAACAGCATATCGCGGATTTCCTCATCCGCGAGCACAGGTATGGCGTGCTCGAACAGACCGACATCACGGATACCGAGCATTTCATTGCCGAAGACCAGCTCTGGGCTTTCCTCAAAGCCACGCAGGGCGACATGCTCAAGAAACTCGCCGATGACTACGGGACGGACGCTCGGGACGAGGTGTTCCGGGCTTTGCGCAAAGAATTGGAGCACACGCCGCTCTGGATGCTTCTCCGCCACGGGCTGAAGGTGCGCGGGGTGGAGTTCCGGCTTTACTACCCCAAGCCCCGCTCCACGGAAAGCGCCGCCGCCAGCAAATACGGCGAAAACCGTATCACCTTTCGTCCCCATTTCTACTTCGACGAGACCAACCAGGAGATTGACTTCGTCTTCTTCCTCAACGGCCTGCCCATCGTTATGCTGGAAGTGAAGCACGAGAAAAACCAGACCGTGCATGATGCCGTCGCTCAGTTTGTCGCCCGCGACCATGGGCGGGAGATTTTCCATCATCCGTTCCTCTACCTGGCTTCCGACACGAGCGACGTCATGGCTGCCACAGACCCTCGCAGAGAACAGAACTTCCGCTGGCACAACACGGGCCTGACGAACACGCCGCAGACGGAAGGTGAATATCCGGTGGAGTTCCTCTACCGCGAGGTGTTGTCCAGGGAGCAGTTGCTCGAAGCGCTCTCTTTCTTTCTCATCCGCGTGCCGAAGCGTGAGGCAGAGGAGGACAAACAAGAGCGTCCTGCCTTCACCCTGTTCCCGCGCTACCACCAGAGCCGCACGGTGCGGAAGGTGACGGACGACATTTCGGCGCACTTCGCCGCGACGGGGAATATCGGCCGCAAGTATCTTGTCGACCATTCCGCCGGCAGCGGCAAGACGCTCACCATCTGCTGGCTGGCCGACCGGGTTCACAGCCTGTTCAAGCCCGGCACGAGTGAGAAACTGGTGGACCTGGTGTTCATCCTCACCGACCGAAAGTCGCTCGACACAAACATCCGGGAGGACATCGAGAACTTCACGCACCTGAAAGACGTGGTGGGGCTGGCGCGCAAATCTGACGACCTGCCGCGTTTCCTCAAAGATCGCAAGCCAATCATCGTCACCACCCTCCAGAAGTTCGCATGGGTGCTGGAAGAGATCGAAATGAAGCCCGAACTGAAGGAGCTACGGGTCGCCTTTCTGATTGATGAAGCCCACCGCTCTCAGGAAGGCCAGATGGCCGTGGCCATCCGATTACCGTTCCGCAAGACGGACGAACCCGACGCCGACACCCCCGAGCAAGACCCGGAAGAAGAAATCGCCAGGGTCATCCACGAGCACGACCACAACCAGATGTTCGTCGCGTTTACCGCCACGCCCGCCCCGGCCACAATCACCTTGTTCGGCGAGCCATTCGACACCTACAGCGAGGCAGAAGCCATCGCCGAAGGCTACATCGTGGACGTGGCAGCCAGCATCATTTCCTACAAGACGCTCTACAACCTGCATTGCCCGATCGTCCCCAGGCCGGGCGAGGAAAAGCTCTATCCCAAAGGCGTGGTGTCCAAGGCACTACAGAACGTCGCCTACCAGGACGACGGTCTCATTCAATATAAGGCCGAGGTGATGCTGCGTATCTTCGAGAAGGACGTGATGCCGCTCATCGGCGGACGCGCCAAGGCGATGATCGTGGCCACCTCTCGTGTCGCGGGGCTGCGGTATTTCCAGATCATCAAGGAAAAACTCAAGGAGCGCGGCGTTGATTACAAAGTGCTCTATGGGTTCTCGGACTTCGTTCATCCGGAGACCAATGCGCCGTTCAGCGAGCACGCGGTCAACGAGTTGAAAGACGGTGAGTTGATCGAGGACCGTTTCGAGGGCGACGATTACCGCCTGATGATCGTAGCCAACAAGTTCCAAACTGGTTTTGATCAGCCTTTGCTCGCCGGCATGTTCCTCGACAAGCCTGTCGTGGACCGCAATGCCGTGCAGACGCTTTCACGGCTAAACCGCTGCCACGAGGGCAAGAAAGATGTCGTGGTCGTGGACTTCACCAACAACGCCAAGACGATCCTCACGGCGTTCGCTAAATACCGCAAAGGCACGCCGTTCGAGCCGGAAGAACCGGACCAGGAGCTTTGTCTGAAATTGCACTCCGAGATTCTGGCTGGAGGTGTGTTCACGCAGAAGGATGCCGCCGATTTTGTAAAGCTCCTCGCTACGGGGACCGATGCCCGGGTGCAGTTTTTGGTCAACGCGCTGCGGACGCGCTTCCACACAAAAGTCACCAAGCTGGAAGAACGCAAGGCATTCGTTTACCTGCTTGCCCGCTTCGTGAAGAGCTTCCACTTCCTGACCTGCTTCTTCACTTATGCGCCGGAGATTAAGGAGTTTGCCACGTTTGCGGAATACGTCGGCCCGCAGCTTATCAAGGAAGGCGCCGTGTCGGAATTGATGAAGCAGATTCGCCAGACCGAAGTCATCAAGGCGGCGATCGAATTCCAAGGCGTGGAGCGCAGCGGTGGACCAGTAAAGTTGAAACCGGGAAAGGGCAAGAAAGGAGCTGGCCCGCCGCCAAAGAAGGTGTCCGTCCAAGACATGATCGCGGAGATTCGCGCCAGGTTCGACATCAGCGACGAGGAGGCCCTCTACATCAAGCAGGTCACCGAGGAAAAAGAAGCCGACCCGGCCATCCGCAGCACCGTTACAACGCACCGGGAAGACCCCATCTATCTCGAAGGCGCTTACCGCGGGCAGGTCAACGGGGAGATTCAGACGGCCTACGACGAGCGCGGACGCTACGAGGAATTATCCGATCCCAAGTACATGGACACCGGCGGCATCTTCGACATCATGGCCGTCACGGTGATAGAGCACCATCTCTCATTCGCGGCATGAAACTATGAGCAAGACCATTGACCAGATTCCCGAGGCCGACCGCCCGCGAGAAAAGCTTCTTCGCAAAGGCGCTTCCGCCTTGAGCGACCAGGAACTGCTGGCGGTTCTGCTGGGAAAAGGCACGCCAAAGATGGATGTCATGACTCTCGCCGGAAAACTGTTGCGGCTTATTGACGAAAAGGGTCTGAAGGTAACCCCCGAGGAACTGATGCAGTTTGAAGGCGTGGGCGATGCAAAGGCTGCTTTGATCCTTGCGGCGATGGAGTTCGTGCGCCGCCGCATCAAACCGGAAGGCGCGAAAATTGAAACCCCGGCCGACCTGCTGCCCCACGTCCGGCACTACGCCGACCGGAAGCAGGAACATTTTCTGTGCGCCACCATCAACGGGGCGAACGAAATCCTAAACATCCGAGTCGTTTCAATCGGTCTGATTGACCGCAGTCCAGTCCACCCGCGCGAAGTGTTCGCAGATGCGGTTTCCGACCGCGCCTCGGCAGTCATCGTCGCTCACAATCACCCCAGTGGCGGACTCGAACCGTCACCAAACGACGTCAACATCACCGCCCAGCTTAAGGCTGCGGGCGCAATCGCAGGCATCGAGCTGCTCGACCACATCATCTTCAACCGAACCGCATACTTCAGTTTCCTGGAAGACGGAAGGCTGTAAGAAGACGGTCCTGCCTCGGGAGAGCAATGCAAGTATCTGCCGCATCCTCTCGGTAACGGCGTTATAATGATCTTAGAGTTCTCATTCCTTCGAAAGCAGGGATTCGAGATTAAGGAGACTGGATTTCGGATCAAGTCCGGAATGACAACATTGTAAAATCGAGGGAGCGGGGTGATATGCAATCTGTCGAGGGACACGAGCGGGAATGAGAAAGAAGAACAAACCCAGGAAGAAGAGCCTGATAGATGACCTGATTCCATTGGTCCGGGAACTCCAACGGCTCAAGGAGCAGGGCAAGGCGCTCGGAATGTTCACCGACGACCGCGAATTGTTGGAGTGCCCGAAGTGCGGATTGTTCGAAGATGTGACGGCCGAGGGATTGCTGATAACCTATCCGAAAGCGAGCAAAGAAACGAAAGATTGTGGTCTGCGCTTCAAACCGGGAGACGAAACGACTTTCGAATGCCCGTCGTGCAGGACCAGAATTAAGGCGGTGATTTTGTGAGCACGCCTATCAGAAAGACGAAAGCGCCGTCGTGCCGGCGCACTCCAAAATCCATGGTGAGAATTGGGCTTTCATAGAGGGGCAGTGCGAGAGTTTGGGATCTTATAAATTGGCAGGCGGCGCCTGCCAATTCCGCCAAATCTGAGATTCTGCAGCATTGGCTGCCGAATCTCGACCAGAATAAATTTCTCACATAGCGTCTGGCAAGTTTCCGAGAAATCGAATTCTACAGACATTGTCTGTAGAATCTGGGAAAAAAGGATTTGCCCGATGGAAAAAAGGTATACAAAAGTTGGATAGAATAAGAAAGTGAAAGGCCTGCGAGAAAATGCCGATCGAACAGTCGAAACTGCAAGGCACCCCGGTCAAACGCAGACGAGGGGAACATACATCAATATTGATGTTGAATAATTATGGATTTCAGTGTAGAATTTTATGAGACTGAGACAGGGATATGCCCCGTGCGGAAGTTTCTGGACGAGTTGAAGGGTGGCGACCCGGATGATTTCGCCGCGGTGCTTGCCGGACTGGCAAAGTTGCGAAACCGACAGTATCACCGGGAGCCGCTTTCGAAGGCCCTTGGTGAGGGACTATTTGAGCTTCGCCATGTGGGAAAACTCAATACCCGTTTGCTCTGGTTTTTTGCGAAGAACCGCCGAATCGTCGTGGTGCACGGTATCCGCAACAAAGCCCGGGGCGTCCCGGACCGGGACATGGAAACAGCGCGTCAACGGATGCGCAATTGGCTTAAGAGAGTAGAAAGATGAAAAAAACCAATTTCGACCAATATCTCGAAGATCAACTTAAAGAACCGGCCTTCGCTGCCCGCTTCGAGCGCGCCGGCGAGGCTTGGGACGTGGCGCTGCAAATCGCCGCCCTCCGTCGGGAGGCCGGACTTTCCCAGAAGGATCTTGCGAAGCTTCTCAAGACCTCCCAGCAGCAGATCAGCAGGCTGGAATCCCCAGGCTACGAAGGCCACTCCCTGAGCACCCTTCGCCGCGTCGCCGAAGCCCTCCATGCCAGGGTTCGCGTGAGCATCGAACGCGAGGAAGCAGCTCCAAGCAGTCGTGTTGCCGAGGTGCCTGTACGCTATCATGCCCAAAAAGCACGGACAGCCACGAAGAGGCAGTAAATATGAGCGCGAAAGAAACATCCAAACTGGCCGTTTTCGAAGGATGAAGATCAGGATTGGTTCAGCATCTCACCTCCTGGATCCATTTGGCGAGATCCCCCCGTATCAAGTACGGGGCAGGCTCCTCAAGTCCGGGATGACAAGTCCGGTTCTTTCGAAACCTATTTTGGACAAGAGTGGGGCGATAAGTAATTTATCGAGAGGGAGGAAACCAATGTCAGAATTCAGAAACGTAACGGTAGTCAAGAAGGCGAATGTTTACTTTGATGGCAAAGTGTCCAGTCGGACGATTCTATTTCCGGATGGTTCGAAGAAGACGCTCGGGATCATGCTTCCCGGAGAGTACGAATTCGGCACTGCGGAGAAGGAACGGATGGAGATCCTCGCTGGCGACCTGGAAGTCCTCCTGCCTGGATTAGACAGGTGGAAGGCGGTGAAGGCGGGAGAATCGTTCGAAGTCCCGGCCCAATCCAAATTCAACTTGAAGGTTAAGAGCGTTACCGATTACTGCTGTTCCTATGGCAACTGATGAGTTCTCCGTGACGCCGGGGCATTGCGTGGCCGGAGGAGAAAACATGATGAAGCGCGATCGGCTGAAAAAACTTGCAGGCGATAGAAAATTCATCTCGGGCATCTACAACTACTGTGACCGGTGGTGTGAACGATGTCCCCAGACGGCTCGCTGCCTGACATTCGCGTCTCTGGAGGAAGATTCAGATCCTGAAGCGCAGGATATCCGAAACGAGGCCTTCTGGAAGAAATTGTCTGGAATATTCGAGGAGACCCTGGAACTGTTGAGGGAGTCAGCAAAAGAATGGGGAATAGACATCGAATCCCTGGATTCGACGGATGATATGGAAAGCATAAAGGCAAGAGACGATGCTGCAGAAAATCACCTGCTCTGCCGCGCCGCCAAGAGTTACAGCAAGACGGCAGAGGATTGGTTCAAAGAAAAAGAAACGCTCCTTTTTGAAACTGCAGCCGCTGCCAGAGAGGGAGTTGACCTCGATGAGGCCTTCGAGGTGATCCGGTGGTACCAGTACTTTATCTGTGCCAAGATCATGCGGGCTGTCCGGGGAGCGACCGAGGATGAAGAGGAGCAATCCGATGAATTCCCGAGCGACTCGGACGGGTCGGCCAAGATCGCCCTCATCGCCATAGACCGTTCGATTGCCGCCTGGGCAGTGATTCATACGTACTGTGATGAGGGAGTGCTCGATATCATCGCCTTTCTCGACCGATTAAGACAGGCGGTGGAGAAAGCATTCCCCAGGGCAAGGTCCTTTATCCGGCCCGGATTCGACAGGATCGATCAAAACGGCTGACAGGGCTACCCGAGTTTTCCCAGGATCCGGTTGGCGATGATCATCTTTTCAACTTCCTTGGTTCCTTCGTAAATCTCCAACACTTTTGCGGCCCGGTAGAAGCGCTCGATATCGTGATCATTGAAATAGCCATATCCTCCGTGAAGCTGTAATGCCTCGTCGACGACTTTCACCGCCACATTGCACGAGAACCATTTTGCCATGGCCACGACTTTCGTGTCCACGAGCCCATGATCGATCGACCAGCATGCCCTGTGGCAAATCGTCCTGGCAACCTCGATCAGGGTGGCCATTTCAGCGATCTTGAACTGGGTCACCTGGAAAGACCCGAGGGGCTGGCCGAACTGTTTTCTCTCTTTGACGTGCTTGACCGCCTGATCCAGGGCCCCCTGGGCGAGGCCGATTCCGTGGCTGGCGACATAGGCCCGGGAGCGATCAAAGAAGTGCATGAGCTGAACAAAACCCTCCCCCCCGTCTCCCAAGAGGTTCTCTTTAGGGACTCTCACGTCACTAAAAGAGATGCTGGCTGTGTCCGAGGCTCTCAATCCCATTTTCCCGTGCATCTTTTCGGCTTCGTAGCCTGGCCTGTTGGTCTCCACAATGATGATGCTATGTCTTTTTGATTTCGATTTGGCCTCGGGATGGGTCAGACAGAAGACAAGAAGGAACGTCCCAAGGGTCCCGTTCCCGATCATGACTTTACTGCCGTTGATGACATAGGAGTCGCCGTCTTTTCTGGCGCTGGTAATGGCAGAAGCCGTGTCGCTTCCAGCATCCGGCTCTGTGATCGAAAATCCCATGATCCCTTCCCCGGTCGTCAGGGGTGGAAGGAATTTTTTCTTCTGCTCCTCCGTGCCGAAGAGAAGCAGTTCTTCGGCCCCGAATGTCACGGAGCAGAGCTCCTGGCCCAGGCCCGGATCTACCCTCCACAACTCTTCGAGGATGAGCGCATGCTCCAGGAAACCGAGCCCTGCTCCTCCGTAGGCTTCCGGAATGAACACGCCGATAAAACCGAGCTCGCAGGCCTTTTTTAGAAGAGACCGGGGAAATTCCTCGTTGATGTCGCAGTCCCTGGCGATGTCCCGGAGTTCTCCCTCTGCAAATTCCCTGGCTGCCTTTTTGATGTCCTTCTGTTCGTCGCTGAGACGGAAATCCATGGGTTGTTCTCCGAAAATGTTTATAGGGCAGGGGCACCCGCTGCGCCAGAGCGACAGCGCGGCGAGAGCCCTACCCCTACAGTTCTCGTCGGGCAGAACATGTCCTGCCCCTACAATTACATAATCGCGCCGATGGAGGGAGTGAAAAGATCTGTGGGGACGCAACATGCTGCGGCCTACACCAAACGCTGTAGGGTTACTTCAGCTATCTCCCATTGAACTGCGGCCTTCTCTTTTCTGCAAATGCGGTAACCGCTTCCTTAAAGTCCTCCGTTGCCATGAGGGTAGACTCAATGTCATCTTCAAGGCGCAATCCCTCTTCCAGCGATAGACCAGCCCCCCTGATCATCAACTCTTTTGCATACCTTACCGCGAGAGGGGCCGCTTCGCATATGGATTCGGCCATCTTTTTTGCCTCCGCCATCAGTTCACCCGGTGGAACCACCTTGTTGACAAGACCGATCCGATAAGCCTCCCGGGCATCGATGGTCTTGCCTGTGAAGAGCATCTCTGCAGCCAGGCGTCTCGGGATGATCCGGGGCAGTCTCTGGGTGCCTCCTCCTCCCGGGATGATTCCGACTCTGACCTCGGGCAGTCCGAATTTGGCATTCTCTGATGCGATCATGATATCGCAGGCGAGACACATCTCGAGCCCTCCGCCTAAGGTAAGACCGTTACAGGCGGCGATAAGAGGTTTCCAGAGATCCAATCCTCTCAGGATGCCTGCTGGTCTCTGCCATTTCGTATGCTTCGTCTCCCGGACAAAAGGCAAGAACTCCTTCACGTCGACTCCGGCGCAGAACGCCTTCTCGCCAGTCCCTGTGAGGATACCGACCCAGAGCTCATCGTCATCGCGGAAATCCATGAAGGCACGGGTCAACTGTTTCATCCCTTCGATATGAAGCGCTCCCATCGCCTCGGGACGGTTGATCGTGAAAATGGCAATTCGACCTTCTTTTGTGTATTCGATCATGGCGATAGATAACTCCTTTCATCCTCATTTACTTAAAAGGTGGATTCGCTTCGCTTAATCCACCCTACTTTCTCTATCTCCCCTCTACCTTGACGGGAGAGGGCGAGGGAGAGGGTGAGTCAAAGCCCTTGCCCCCTCACCTCAATCCTCTCCCACGGGGGGAGAGGAGGTATTTGAGGTTATTTTCTAGCTAAGCGTCAGTGCATGATGAAGCCACCATCGACGTTAATGGCCTGACCTGTAATGCCCTTTGCGTCATCCGAAGCAAGGAAGACGGCCATGGCCGCAATCTCTTCGGGATCGAGCATACGGGCCTGGATGTTTTGTCCTTTCAGCCTTTTTTCCCAGATTTCCTCTCTGGTCTCTCCAAAGTGACGGGCCAGGAACTCAAACATCCCGCCTTCACCCTCAAGCATATCTGTCTTCGTAGGACCGGGACAAATGGCATTAACAGTGATCTCATTGACGCCGAGCATGCCCATCTCGAGAGCTACCGTCTTCGTCAAGCCGAGGATGCCATGCTTGGATGCAGCGTAAGGGCTGTTGAAAGGCTGAGCGCTTTTCCCGGCAATAGAGGAAATGTTAATGATCCGGCCGGTTTTTCTGGGGATCATCGTTTTGAGGAAGTACTTGGTTGACAGATAGGTTCCGACCAGGTTGATACGGATGACTTCCTGCCATACGTCGTCGTCATAATCGACCGTAAAGGCCCTCTCCTTCGAGACGCTTGCATTGTTCACCAGGATGTCAGGAGGCCCAAATCGGTCCAGAGTTTTTCGAACAAGGTTTTCAATGTCGGCTTTTCTTGAGATGTCCCCTGACATGGAAACAGCTTCGGTGCCAATCCTTATTGCCTCTCTGCATGTTTCTTCTACCTGGGCTGCCGTCCTGGCCATGAGGACCAGCTTTGCTCCTTCTCTTGCAAAGGCCAACGCAATAGCACGGCCGATTCCCCTGCCGCTCCCCGTGACCACCGCAACCTTGTCCTTTAGTTTCATATCAACCTTCCTTCACTGTTCCCTGATTGCCTACTTTGGGGAAGCCTTCTCTTGCTCCTCGGTCGCCAGAAGCCTTCTCAATATCTTTCCGGCTGCACTCTTGGGCAGGTCCTCTCTGAACTCGATCACGCGGGGACGCTTGTAGGCCGCCATGTTCTCCTTGCACCATTCCAGGATCTCCTGCTCTGTCACCTTCCCCACGTGCTCCGGCTTCAAAATGATAAAGGCCTTCGGCGTCTCGCCCCGGTACGGGTCGCTGATCCCGATGACCGCTGCCTCCTTAATGGCGGGATGGCGGTAGAGCAAGTCTTCAACCTCGGCAGGAAAGACGCTGTACCCGGAGCACTTGATCAGCTCTCTCTTGCGACCCAGAAGTTTGACGTAACCCTCCTCATCCATGAGCCCGATATCGCCGGTGTGGAGCCATCCATCCCTCAACATCTCCTTCGTCTCTTCTGGCTTATTCCAGTAACCCTGCATCATTGCCGGTCCCTTAATGGTGATCTCCCCTTCCTGATTCGGTTCCATCTCGCGCGTCCCCGTCTCAAGGTCCGTGATCTTGATATCGTTTAGCTGGGGAATGCCGACAAACCCTGGTTTGTAACGATATAACGGGGTGATCGCTCCACCCTGAGGCAGTGTCTCGGACATCCCGTAGCCTTCACCTAAAATCGCATTCGGTACCAGCTCCTTCAATTTTTTCTGGAGCTCGACGGATATCGTGGCTCCTCCGGTCCAGAGACACCTGAAGGAGCTAAAATCGTAATCGTTGATATTGGGGAGGGAGAGAAGGGCAATAGCCATGGTGGTGGCCCCGACCCAGTAAGTGCACCGATAATGAGTAATGGCTTGCGCAACGACGTCAGGGATAAACCGCGAAAGAACGACAATGCGTCCGCCGGAAACAAGCGGAGTGCACATCAACTGTTGCTGCCCCATGGTATGGAAAAATGGGGTCACACTCAGGTACACATCCTCTTCGCGGTGGTGATACCAGTGCGCTGTTCCGATACTGGCATAGGCAAGGGTGTAATGGGAAATCATGGCTCCCTTGGGAATCCCTGTTGTCCCGCCGGTATACTGGAAGAGGGCAAGGTCTGTCTTCAGATCTGTTACGTTGCACATGGGACGCTCCGGCGCCCTTTGAAGGAAGGCCGCAAAGGGGAGGGTATCCGGGAAGGATCGACCCTCTTCCTTTGCCTCAGGCGGAAGTGGCAGCACGGGTCTCTCGGGCAGATAATCTCTCAGAGAAGTGAGGATCACATTTTTTAACGTTGTACGGCTCCGCGCTTTCGCTAATTCTGGATACAGATAATCGAGACCAAATAGCGTCTCCGCCCCCGCATCATTGATTTCATATTCCAACTCGGCCTGCTTGAACATGGGATTGACCGGGACGACGATACCTCCTGCCCGCTGCGTCCCGAAATAGGCAATGACAAACTGGGGGCAGTTCTCCATGAGAATCGCAACGCGATCCCCTTTTTTCACTCCCAGATCAACCAGGCCGCAGGCTGCCTTATCGATCATTCCATCCAGTTCCCGGTACGTCATGTCCCGGCCGTAGAAACTGACGGCGATCCTTTCGGGTGTGACGGTTGCCCATTCCCGGATGTACTCGGAGGCAGGCTTATCCACCTCAAGATTCTTGGGAACCCACATAGGCCAGACCTTATACCATCGTCTCTCCATTTCGACCCCTCCTTAATATGCAAAAAATCCTTTCTTCGCTTTCTTGCCTAAGTACCCTGCTGCTACATATTGCTTGAGCAAAAAGTGAGGCCAAAAGCGAGGACCCAATGTATCCTTAAAATGGTTCAACCTATCCAGCACCCAATCCAATCCCTTCTCATCTGCCCAATGGAGAGGTCCCCCAACACCTTTTTCATCACAGGGGAAGCCCGTTCCCAGTACCATCGCTCGATCGATATCCTCCGATGTCGCTATCTTTTCCTGAAGGCAGTAGATCGCTTCATTGACCTGTCTCAGGATCAATCTCTCCGGTGAGAACTCCGTATTCCTGATTCCTGTGTCGTCCTGAATCTTTCTCGCGATTTCAAAAAACTCGTCATCCGCTTTTCGATTTGCATAAATCCCTTTTCCCGATTTGACCCCGAGCCGCCCTGCTTGAAAGAGTCTCTCAAAAAGAAGGGGGACAGGAAACCTCTCTCCATAGGCCTCGTAGAGGATGGGAAAACCATGAACGCCCACATCAATTCCCACCATATCGTTCAGCGCGAGAGGCCCCATGGGAAAACCACTCTGTTTTAGGGATTCGTCAATTTCCTCGGGCCGTGCGGCCCCTTCCTGGGCAGCCAGCATGGCCTCCCCTGCATAGGGCATGAAAATCCGGTTGACCAGAAATCCTGGACAGTCCTGAGCCGGGATAGGAACTTTCTTGATCCTTTTTGCAAAGCTCATGCAGGAGTCGATGGTTTCATGTGACGTCTGAAACCCTGGAATGACCTCAACCAGGCGCATCCGTGGAACCGGATTGAAGAAATGAAGTCCCACAAACCGCTCGGGGGACGAAATGGCAGCCGCCATTCGAGTGATCGGAAGCGTGGACGTATTGGACGAAAAAATGGTTTTGCGGGAGCAAAGATCGTCGAGCTTCTTGAAAAGCTCGGCCTTAAACCGAATATCTTCGAACACCGCTTCTATAACGAGGTCTGCATTTCTAACACCCTCCATCTGAGTCGTTGGATGGATTCTCGCGAGAATCTGTCCCATCTCCTGAGCCGAGAGCTTCCCTTTCTCCACGTTCTTGGCAAGACCTTTTTCTATTTTCTCAACCGCCCCTTTCACCAGGGCATCTGAAACATCGAGCAGAAACACTTCGAATCCCGCCTGGGCCGCTACCTGGGCAATGCCCCCGCCCATGGTGCCTCCGCCGGCAATTCCTATAAGATTTATCTCCATGTTGTTCCTCCGATGATGCAGAAAATGATTACACAGATTCAAAGAGCGATTACACCGATAATAAATAGACACCGAAGCAGGAGGAATTAAGTGACTCGCCGCGCTCGCCGTGTTGACGCACTATCGCAGCGGGCTGACGCTCTGGCGCAGCGGGAGCGAATCCACCTTTAAATTGGAAATGGGGCGATCATCCCGCGCCTCGCGCAAGATCGCCCCCACGAAAAGCATGCCGTCTAACGAACGGTTTTCAAGTCTTGCCGGAAGCCGGCCGGCCATGAGCACTTGTTTAGAAAATGTGCTCTTTTTTGATCCACGGCGGATACCAGCGATAATACTCGGGCGGATTCGCCTTCTTCAGCCCGTCATAGGTGGCCTTCGCCAGTTCTATCCCTTTCCTCTTTCGATAGAGCTTGACGAGCTTCTTTTGCTCAAGGGAAGTCAGCAGTCCGTCCAGTGTCTCATCATCGACATCACACAACCGCTTCAGATCTCCCCGGCTCATATAGAGTCCAGGGTTCACCCGGTAATCCTCCGCGAGGAGTTTCAGGAGCTTCTCTTCATCCATCTGAGACTGCTTCACCGGTTTCCCCGATACCGGAACTCCGAGCTCCGGATGGATTGTTCGATGAGGCCATTCCAGATCTTTCTCCATCTGCCTGAGCCCAAGTCGATAAATAACGAGTCTTATTGCCTCGCTGGTGCCACCCGCGATCTGATTGGTTTTCGCTTCTCTGAGAAGCCTCTCAAGGGGATAGAACTTGGTGACCCCATCGCCTCCCATGACTTGAATTGCCTCTGCCATGGCTTCTATGGAGATATCCGTAGTGAAAACCTTGCAGACGGAAGCCTCCACTGAAGGGTCCTGGCCGAGATCGAAGAGATAGGCCGAATAGTAGGTTGCCAGCCGGGAGAGCTTCAGTTTCAAAATCAGGTCAGCAACCTTGAGCTGGTTATTTAAGAGATCGAGGGTCGGCCTGCCAAACTGGATGCGCCTCTGTCCGTACCCCACCACGGTTCGGACGGCCGTGTGGAACGCACCGAGCAAGGAAGCTGCAACAATGACCCTCTCAAAATTGAGGCCCGACGTCATGACCCTCCATCCCTCTCCTTCTTTACCGATCCGATTTTCCACGGGCACCGGAACGTCATCGAGGTCTAAATATCCGTTGGGCGTATTATCGTAACCGATGATCTCGTTTATCTTCTCCACACTGAACCCTGGCATTCCTTTCTCGACAATGAAACCCGTAAGATGCTCGTGGCGGGCTATTTTCTGAGGGTCCTCACTTGTCCTGGCGTACAGCATATACCGGTTGGCCGTTCCCAGGCCGGTAACAAACCTTTTCTTCCCGTTAAGTATATATTTATCTCCCTCCCGCGTGGCGGTCGTCTCAAGGGCAGAAGCATCCGTTCCAGCAAAGGGCTCCGTAATGGCAATCGAACCCAGTTCTCCTCGGGCAATCCTTGGAAGGAATCTTCCTTTCTGTTCTTCGCTCCCGAATTCCCTGATCTGGTGGAGCCCTCCCATCATGGAGGCCCCACAGATGTAAAAAGCCCCGGGAAGGAGACTCAGCACCTCCATGGCGATGGCAGCTCCCGTTGCACCCAGGCCTTTTCCTCCGTAGCTCTCTGGGATGCCGACGCCAAGATATCCTTTCTGCGCTACCTTCTGAAAGACGTCAAGGGCAATCTCTCTTTTCCACCATGTTTCCTCAGCCTCTGGCATCAGGTCCTTTACAAACGCTTCGATTTCTACGGCCAGTCTCTTCTGTTCCTCACTCCACCAAGGAAATGACTCCATCCTGATTCCTCCGTAACAACTTTGTTTCTTTCGTTTTTCTATTCTTTCTGGTTTGTCTGGTTTATTTCTACTCCGACAGATACCCCATCCCCCTCCTAACCTCCCCCTTGAAGGGGGAGGATTGGAGTTTGGACCTCCCTCTCAAGGGGGAGGATCATAGGGATTTTCCTCCCCCTGAGGGGGAGGGACAGGGCGCCACCGTCCAGAGCCATCTTAATGACGCCAAGGTCAGTACTGGGACTCTGGCGCCGGACGGTGGGGGTGGGGTTAGATGGCTTATGTGCCTGACAAACCAAACAAACTGATTACCCGGTTCTCTCAATAATGATCGCCTGGCCATGTCCGCTGCCACCACAAAGTGTGGCCAACCCCTTTTGCAGACCCCGTTTCTCCATTTCGTGAATCAGGCTGACCACAAGCCTGGCTCCCGTATTTCCGATGGGATGCCCGAGGGCAATCCCTCCTCCGTTCACGTTCATGATGTCACGGTGTAGCCCTATCTCCCGTTCTACGGCAATACAGGGTGCAGCAAAAGCTTCGTTCATCTCGATGAGCTGCATCTCTTCAATCTTGTAGCCGGTCTGCTTCATGAGCTTCCTCACTGCCGGAATCGGTCCGATGCCCATGATGCGCGGGTCTACACCGACAGCTGTGCTTCCCACGATTCTCCACCTTCTCTGCAGATTTAATCGATCCGCCAGCTCTCTCGAGACGACCAGGATCGCTGAGGCGCCATCGTTAATGCCCGAGGAATTCCCCGCGGTCACCGTGCCATCCTTCTTGAAAGCCGGCGGTAATTTTGCCAACCCCTCAAGGGTCGTCTTGGGGCGAGGATGTTCGTCGGTATCGAAAATTCCATCCGGTTCTCCGCGCTTGCCGGGTATCACAACGGGGACGATCTCATCCTTGAAGCGTCCTTCTTCAAGCGCCTTCTTGGCCCGCATCTGGCTGGTGAAGGCAAACTCATCCTGGTCTTCCCTAGAGATGTGATATTCTTCGGCAACGTTTTCCGCCGTCAGGCCCATAATAAGGCCTGTATGCTGATCAAAAAGACCATCCCACACGCCATCTGAAAGCTCCTGATGTTTCAATCTCAGTCCCCACCGCGCGCCCTTGATCGAGTATGTGACGTTGCTCATACTCTCGCCCCCGCCAGCAACAATGGCATCGGCCTCTCCCAGGCGGATCGCCATAGAGGCGATGCGAAGGGCTTCCATGGATGAACAGCAAGCCCGATTCACTTGAACCGCAGAGGCTTGCGCAGGAAAGCCCGCTTTCAGAGCTGCGCAACGAGCAAGGCCGTTTTCATCGCTCCGAACCATCACCGCACCCCAGTACACATCAGCAATCTCTTCCTTGGGGAAGTTCACTCGTTTACACACCTCGCCCATCACCAGACTTCCGAGTTCGGTATGAGACACATCTCGGAGAGCACCTCCGAAGTCCCCAATCGCCGTTCTCACGGCAGACACAATAATAGGATCTCTTTTGTCCATACCCGTTTTCCTCTCCTATTCACGGCGTCACGCCGGAAGTGAAATTTATTCAATTGGACATATTTCCATGCCGGTGGCACATAAGGCAGATTTTTCACTTTTTCAAAAGGCAATCTCTTTCTTTCTTTCCTTCTCCTCTCTTGTGAGCTGCAGAGGGGCTTCGCATATCCTGCAGGATTTGCGTCTCCGGGTGTTGATGACCTTACACCGGGGGCACCTGATCTCGATCTTATCCCTGATCCAGCGCGTAATCCCTTCGGGCATGAAGAGGATCATCACGATGATGATGGCCGTAAAAAGGGCCATTCTTATTTCAGGAACAATGACCAACAACTGCATGGAAAGGAAATAGAGCAGGTAAGCTCCTACGACTGGCCCGTATATGGTCCACGACCCTCCAAAGACCGTCCAGATAAGAGGATAGATTGAAAAAAGAAATTCCAGAGTCGAGGGACCGACCACCTTCATCGTATGGGCATAGAGCCCTCCGGCAATGCCTGCGAAAAACCCGCTTAACGCAAATGCAAGGATTTTATACCTGACGGTGTTGATCCCGCTTGTCCGGGCGGAGACCTCATCTTCCCGGATGGCAGAAAAGATGATTCCCGTCCGGATCATCCGGCTTCGGCTGTCGGTCAGTTTCCACATGATCCCGACACAAATCAACATGATCACGAGACAGAGATGATAACGAAAGGTAGGAGATTCGGAAATGGGGGACAGACCAAAGAGTCCCAGTTCACCTCCGGTAAAATCAGGAAAGAGAAAGACAATCCCCTGTAAAATGACCGGCACCGCTAACGTCACAATCGCCAGGTAGGGGCCTCTCAACCGGAGGGCGGGAATAGCAACAACGACTCCGATGACCACCCCGGTTAAGGCACCGAGCGGTATGGTCATCCAGATCGGTAAACCGAGTTTTGAGCTGAGGATGGCTGAGGTATAAGCGCTTGCCCCAAAAAAAGCGCCATGGCCCAAATTGAGTTGTCCTGAGAAAAAGAGAAGATCCCAACTGGCAGCGAAGAGAGCGAAGATCGTACAAAGGGTCAGCACATTTTTTAAATGGCCACTGATGTTCAGAAAGCCTACGAAGAAGAGAAAGAGAATCCCGATGGCCCCCATGGTCCTGCCGGGGATGACAAGGACTTCTCCCTCCACGGTCTTATAAAAACGCCTGAGATAATACCGCATCTCTATAACCTTTCTTCTTCAAAAAAGGCCCCAAACAGGCCTTCGGGTTTTATCGATAGCACCACGACCATCACCAGTAAGGCAACCGCACTCTTGATGAAGGCCCCATTCGGAAGCCAGTTAACCACCGCCACTTCGGAAAAAGCCAGAAGATAAGCTGCGATAAAACTCCCCTTGAGGCTGCCCAGGCCTCCGAGGACGACGCAGGCCAAGACCATGATGATGGGATGGAGCCACATCAACGGCTCTACCACATAGATCGGGGAAACAATCACGCTGGAGATCGTCACAAATCCAATCCCGATGGACATGGCGATCAGAGAGACCTTCTTTTCACTGATGCCCATCACATTGACAATTTCTCTGTCCTGAGAGGTCGCCCGGATGGCAATCCCGGTTTTCGATTTCGAGAGGAATAGCCATAAACCGACGATGAGAAGGATGCCCACGCCAAAGGCCAGAAAGTGTTGATTCAAGACCCTGACGCCGAAGAGCTCCCGATATCCTGGAATAAAAGGCGGGACCCTTCGGAAAACGATTCCGAAGATCGATAGGATGATTTCCTCAAAGAAAAAAGCTAAGGAGATGCTGACAAGGACCACAACGATTTCATGGAAACGGATGGGCTCCAGCAGGAATTTGTAGGTCATCACGCCGATGAGGGAGGCGGCCAGGACAGCCAGTATGGCAGAAACGAAGATGTTCAGGTGGGCCGGGGAATAGAAAACGTAAAAAAAGTAGGCTGCCAACATGTAAAAGGATGTGTAGGCCATATTGACGATTCTGGCCGCTCCCCAGATGAGAGAGAAGCCGAGAGCTAACACGGCATAGACCGTCCCAAGGACAACTGTACTAATGAGGACCTGCATAGAGACTCTCCCTCTTTCAGTGTCAATTCGGAGGTAAAGTTACCCGTAGCTTAGGGAATGATAAATCCAACCAAAGATATTTGAAATTTTGCAACTTTAGTCCCCTCCCCCTCCGATGGGGGAGGGTTAGGGAGGGGGTGGACAAAAGGAATTTGGTTCCCCCTCCTCTTCATCTCCTTCAACCAAGGGAGGAGAGATTCCCGGGAACATCTCTTAAGTGTGAGAGATAAATTCTCAGACGACACGGTGTAAGAATCTCATTCAGATACAGATGTATTCATCCAAAGAGAAATGAGATCATCGGTAGCCGCAACTTTTAGGTTGCGTTATTCTCGCAGGCCAAAGCCTGCGGCTACCATTCATGGGTGTAATTCTGTCTCAGATTCACTCTGCCGGGTGGTCCCGTTTCCTCTCACTTGTTCTTTTTCCAATAGTCTACCACCCAGGGCGGAAGCTTATATTTTTCGGCCCCTTCGTAGTTCACGCCCTTCCATCCAATCGGCCAGACGACCTTGAGTTCTTCCGGGCCACGCCATTGATTCACCACCCAGGTATTATATCCCGGACCAAACATGAGACCATGGGGAAATTGCTGATCTCGTGGATAGAAAGCCATCCTGCCATAGGCGCCTTTATAGTCTGTCTTCTCGATCTCCGTCACGACCGCGTCGGAGCTGATGGTGCCCGCTCGCTCCATGGCTTCCTTCAGGATATAGATCGCATCGTAGGTCACGGATTCGTATCCGGGAAAATCACTGAATTTCTTCACGAACGCATTCCAGAAGGGGATCGTTTTTTCAGTCAACCTTGCAGGACCGATCCCGGTCATCGACGTGTTGTACTTGCCGTATCCCCCTGTTGCTTCCCAGTAGCTTTTTACTAACCCAATGGCGTCTCCTCCGATCAACGCGGCCGGGATTTGAAGCTCGCCCCATTGCTTGCCAAGGGCAATTCCCATCGTACCCGACGTTGCTTTAAACAGGATCTGAGCCCCCGCTCCCTTGATCGCAGCCAGCTCGGCGCTCACATCACTGGCCATGGCAGAGGGTCTCCAGATTCCGACGACATCAAGGCCCAGCTCCGGGGCCTTTGTTTCGATCAACTTCACGATGGGATCTGCCCACTGGAGTTTGTCAACCAGGATGGCAACCTTCGGCTTCGAAATCCCGATCTCTTCTCTTACGATCTTGGCGACGTCTTCGAGGTGACCGACAAGGACCTGTCCCTGGAAGGCGGAACTAATGGTACACATGAAATAGTACTTGTACTTGTTATAATCCTTCGCAATCCTCAGAAGGAGCTCCGGGTGAACCGCGCCGCAACCCATCAAGATTTTCTTGTATTTCATGATCACGTCCTGCATGGCAAAGGTCGATTCTGACCTTTGTGTACCAACGAAAAAATCAACGTCCTCGGCAGCCCGCTCCACCGCGACAACCGCATCGGAAACGCTGGCCAGCTCATTGGTGTCGATCTTGACGAGCTTGATGGGTACCTTGACGCCTTTCAAAGACACCCCACCTGCTTTATTGATTTCATCCAGTGCCATGGTGGCGCCGCGCCAGTGATTCTCTCCGGGAATAGCCTTCATCGGACCCGCGACGCCAATTCGAATCTCTTTCGGAGCCTGCTGTGCCACCCCCCCGCTTGCCAGAAAAAGAAGCAAACTCAGACTCACCACACCTATGATCCATCCCTTTCTCATCGTAACGCCCTCCTTTCTGTTGAAGTGTCTTCTGTCAATAAATAGTCTCATAAATACCTCCTCCTCCCTCCGACACCGTGTCGTAATCCGTTTTTGTCATTGCGAGTCCCGCTAAGAGCGGGAAAGGGAGCGCGGCAATCTCACCATTTTCCGTGCCTTTTGAGATTGCTTCGGTCGTTTCTCTCCCTCGCAATGACATTGCGACACAGTCCCTGAGGGAGAGGGGGAGAGGAGATCATAAACCTAAATAGGTTTTCCTGATCCGCTCATCGCCCTGCAATGCCTCGGACGTCCCTTCGAAGACGACCTTGCCCTGCGAGAGGACGTAATTTCTGCGAGCCAGGGCGAGGGCAAGGCCTACATCCTGTTCCACCAGGATCATCGTCACCCCTGTCTGATAAACGTCCTTGATGCGCTTGAAGACCTCCTCCTTGACCAGAGGGGCAAGTCCGAGGGAAGGCTCATCAATTAAGAGAAGCCTGGGTTCAGACATCAAGGCCCTGCCCACAGCCAGCATGGTCCGTTCTCCGCCGGATAGGGTTCCCGACATCTGCTTTTTCCTTTCCTCCAATCTGGGAAAAAGCTTGTACACTGCTTCCAGCCTTCGTCTTACCTTCTCTTTTTCTCGGATCAAGAAAGCACCTGAGATTAAATTGTCAAAGACCGTTAGCTCCCGGAACGGTCTCCCTCCTTCCGGGCAGAGGATTAACCCTTTTTCTGCCCTCTTGTGAGCTGGCATCGGATTGATCGGTTCACCGCCAAACAGGATCCCCCCTTCGATGATGATATTGGAGACCTCCTTGCGCATTCCCCTCTTCATCTCCCTCTCCCAGCTCATGAGCCCACAGATGGTTCGAAGAAGCGTCGTCTTACCGGCCCCATTTGGACCCACGATGCTCAGGAGTTCTCCTTCGTGAACCCCTACGCTCACTCCATCCAATACCACTGCTGTATCATAGGCTACGGTGAGATTCTTTACCTCAAGAAGCATCCTGATCTCCTCATGACCGAACCCCTACATAGACTTCGATGACCCTTGGATTGTTCACGATTTCGGAAGGGGTCCCTTCTGCGATCATTTCGCCATAATTGAGCACGATGACCCGGTCGACGATTTTCATCAGCTCCGACAGCTTATGTTCCACGATCAACATGGCGGGGCCTTCGCTGTGCAACCGTCCAAACCTTCCTCCTTTGTTGAGCCTCTTCAACGATTTCGCCATCAGCTCTGTCTCCTGGGGATCGAGTCCCGCAAAGGGCTCGTCCAGGATGAGCAGCTCGGGTTCCGTGGCGAGGGCGCGAGCGATTTCCAGTCTTTTTAAATCTCCATGGGAGAGAATCGAGGCCCGTTCCTTAGCGAGATCGGAGATCCCGCAAAACTCCAGTGCATCCATGGCCCTGCTTTCTATTGTCTTGACCCATTCCCCTCTCTTTCTCCCTGAGCCAAGGCAACCGATCATGGCATTGGCGATGATCGGCATCTCCCGAAAAGGTCTTACCACCTGATGGGTCAGGGCGATTCCTTTTTTAACGATATCCCAGGTGGGTTGGCCAATGATATTTTCGCCTTTGAATCGGATCACGCCGGAATCGGCTTTGAGCATCCCGATGATGAGCCGCACGAAGGTCGTCTTTCCGGAGCCGTTTGGACCAATGAGCCCGACGATCTCGTCTCGTTCCATCCCAAAGTGGACATCCTTGACCGCTGTCAACCCCCCGAAAGATTTCCACAGCCCTTCAATCTCGAGAAACGATGCCATCTCAGGCCTCCCTCTCCTCTCTCAATTCCCTCCTCGAAACCTTTCCGACATCCGTTTTCGGGATCTCCCCTCGAAATTCGATGATTTTGGGAACCTTATAGGCGGCCAGTTTTCCCTGGCAATGACTCAGGATTTCCTCCTCCGACAGCTTTCCTCTCGCATCCGGCTCCAATACCACGACCGCCTTGATGTTTGCACCGACTCTTGGGTCTGGGACCCCGATGACGGCTGCTTCCTTAATCTTAGGATGGGTTTTCAGGACTTCTTCAATTTCTCTGGCAAAGACGGAATAGCCCTTATATTTGATCATGTCTCGTTTTCTATCGTAGAAATGAAAGTAGCCCTCGTTATCCATCTTCCCCAAATCGCCTGTCTTCAGCCATTTTTCTCCCTCCATTTCGACAAAGCTCTGTTCTGTTTCTTCGGGTCTTCTCCAGTAGCCCTTCATGACCTGCGGCCCCTTTACCAAGAGCTCCCCGATCTCCCCGGCAGGCACCAGTTCTGCCTTTTCAGGATGGGCGATAGCGATCATGGTATTGGAAAAGGGAATCCCGAAGGAACCGCTGACGGACCGTCCCGTGGGATTACAACATATTCCTGAACTCGTCTCAGTCAATCCATAGCCTGAGTGGATGACGGTGCCTGTCCGCTTTTCCCAACTTTTCGCGGTTCCCTCAAGGAGGGAGTCGGCGCCGCTCATAAGAAGCTTGAGTCGTTTCCAATCGACCCTGGACGTCTTGTCGTAATCTTTAAGCATCTCGTACACGCTCGGCACACCTAAGAAAAACGTCACACCATATCTGTCTACCGTGTTCAAGATGTCGTCAGGGTCGGGGGTTGTCAAAACGACAAGAGTAAATCCTCGAATTAAGCCGCTAATCAGGACAGTTACCTGACCGAAAATATGATAAAAGGGCAAATAGGCAGCGATCGTCTCTTTCCCGTCTTCAAGATTTCTACCCTTTTCGAAACTGTAGGACCAGAAGGCCTGGCACATCAAATATCCGGCGAATATATTGTGATGGGTCAGCATAGCGCCCTTTGGAAGTCCTGTCGTGCCGCCCGTATAGGAGAGGAGGGCTAAGTCTTCCCTGGGATTGATATCGACTGCAGGGGGACTCGGTTGGTTTTTTCCGATCAACTCCTGAAACCAATAAAGGCCTTCCTTCTCCTGGGTCTTGATGACCGGGATATCCATTTTCTGATAGACTGCCTTCAATACATTCTTTCCAAAAAACTTCTTGAACCCGGGCAGATACTCGCCAATGCCGGTCAAGATAATCCTCTTTAACTTCAGACCCGTCTTCTCCACGTAGTCATAAAGGATGTCCTGGCAGATAATCGTCTCGGCCTGGCTATCTTCAATCTGGTCTTTAATCTCCGGAGTGACATAGACCGGACTGATGGGTGTCAGGATGGCACCCAACTTGAGGGCAGCAAAATAGGCGATGGCGAATTGAGGACAGTTCAGAAGAAATAAGGCGACACGGTCTCCCTTCTTAACCCCGAGATGATGGAGTGCCGTTGAGAAGCGATCGACTTGATCCTTCAGTTCAAGATAGCTTATTTTCTTTCCATAAAAAATAATCGCTGTCTTATTTTTCCATTTCTCCGTAGCCGCATCAAAAGCCTGAGCCAGCGATACACCGGGAATATCAAGGTCAGGGGGAAGTCCCTCCGGGTAGAATTTGAGCCAAGGCCTTTCAAGGTAGATATTCTTGCCCTTCCCGTCCTCTTCTGTCATGGGTGTCTCCTCCATACCCGAGGCTCCTGCAAAAACTGATTCGTCTTGAATCCGTATTTCTCCCTCCAGGGATCCCTGAGAACTCGATCCAGGATGAAATCCGTCAGATAGGTATGAATTTCTCTCACCTGGTAGCGTTGTTTCAAATTCCATCCTCTTAAAGGTTCGAAGGCCAGGAGATAAACAATAAGGTTGGCTGTCAAAAAGGGATCTTTGACCCTGAACATTCCATTTTCGACGCCCTTCAGCAGGATGTCCTCGAAATGCTTCACCAGCCCGTTATCTCTTTCGAGGATCGCTTTCAAAAAATCCCTCGGAAGGGATTTACTTTCTCTGTACATGAGAACCACCATATCCCGATGGGTATCGCCCACCTCAATCATCTTCTCGATAGCACACGTCAACTGCTCAAGAGGGTCTTCAATTCCAAGAACTTTCGATTCCTCGATGTTCCTGGTGCACAAAGAATGGAAAACGTCAAAGACCAAACAGAGTATGTCTTCCTTTTTCGTTATATAATCATAGAGGCTTCCGATGGTAATTCCGGTAGCTTTCGATATATCCCGCATATTGGTCTTAAAGTAGCCCTTCTTGATAAACAGCTTCGAGGCCCCTTCAGCAATCTGGAGGCGCCTCTTCTGCACCAGATCATTGTTTTTGATTTGAGTTCCGAACTTGCCGTTTTTCATCGTTTTGGTCACAACCTGAAATATGGAGAAACAAACGAACATTCGTTTGCCATTTCTATCAAATCCCAATAGGCTTGTCAAGATAAAAACGAAGGAACCGTAATCCCCGCACTCATTCGTAGGAGTAGAGCCCCGGACTTGATCCGGGGCGGAGGTCTTCCGCCTGAAGGCTCGACTCCTGGGAGAAGATTCGAAGTGTTAATAGCGGAGTTTTGGCTAAGCTTATGAGGACGCCTAACGTCCTCCTTTCCCGGGAACCTGAGGAATTGCGGAAACCCGGAAACAACGCGTAGCGTCGGCATTTATTGCCCACGTAAGCAGTAGGACCGGTCATCCTGGGCTTGCCAGGACCGACCACTTATACCATTTTCACTTTATCATGGAATCCAATTTTTCAACGATGGATCGGGCGCCCTGGATGATTTCCTCAATAACCTCTCTGACGCTCTTTATATCGTGGATCAATCCCACGCACTGACCGCAGGGGATGATCCCTGTCTCCAAGTCCCCTTCTACGTAAGCCTTCAGGCTCATCTGTCCGCTAATGATCGTCATCAGTTCTTCTAAGGACGCCCCTCTTTCTTCCATGGAGAGGGTTTTTTCGGCGGCGCTATTCCTGAGCGCCCTGACCGCATTTCGAATGGAACGCTGAATCATCATCGTATCGGTCTCTCTTGCTCTCACGAACCACTCTTTAAGCAATGGATGAGCAGGACATTCGTGAGTGGCCACAAAGCGTGTTCCCATGACCACTCCCTCCGCTCCCAGGGCAAGGGCCGCGAGAAACCCTCTCCCGTCCGCAATGCCGCCTCCTGCAATCACAGGAATCTTCACCGACTCGACTGCTCTCGGAATGAGGACCATCGAGCCAACGTCATCCATCCCCGGATGTCCTCCGCATTCGAATCCGACAATCGTCACAGCATCAGCGCCAATCGACTGTGCCTTCTGCGCAAAACGAACGGAGGGAACTTTGTGGATGATTTTGATTCCTTTGTCCTTCAATTTTTGAATAAAGGGTTCCGGGCTTCTTCCCGAAGTCTCCACCACAGGCACCTTCTCCTCCAGCAGGACTTCGAGAATCTCTGCTGTTCTATCGCCCTCGCTCAACTCGGGCAGCATGGAGAGGTTCACTCCAAAGGGCTTTGGGGTCATTCCCTTCAATTGACGAATCTCTCTTCTCAGACTTTCCCGGTCTGGAAAGGAGAGGCTCGAAATCATTCCCAACCCGCCCGCCTCCGAGACTGCCGAGGCAAGCTGTGCTGTGGCAAGCCAATGAAGCCCACCCTGAATGATCGGATAGTTGATACCGAGGATCTGGGTCAATCGTGTTTCAAACATGGGACCTCCTTAAATCGCCTCATCACTCATCCACCCTGAAAGGTCAGAAAGCCGAGGCTGGATCGGTATACGATAATAGGCCCCAATCCAGCCTCGAAGCGCGATTACTCTTTATAGGGTTTCCATCCATAATCTTCAGGCTTGTAATCGAGTTGTTCCGCAGGGATCACTTGAATGGGCTTCAGATAAGGATGGTCATAATATTTCGTCTTCTTCACCACCTGGCCTACGATCATCGGCTGTATGAACTGATGGTCTTGTGCGCGCATGAAGCCAGTCCCCGTTGGCCCATTCCATTTCATCCCCTCAAAGGCTTTGATGACCTTCTCTACGTCGAGGGAGCCTGCCTTCTTAACCGCCTCCGAATACAAGATCACTCCCTTATAGGCGTACCAGACCTGTTCTACGGGCCAGGTTCCACCTGACTTCTCGTAGAAGGAATCCTCCAATTTTTTCGCCTCCGGAGTCTCAAGCCCCGGTATAAAAGAGGCAACGCCAAAGTTTCCCACAGCCTCGTCTCCCGGCATCGCCGCCTGGGCGTTGATATCGGCCATGAGGATACCCGCCACTGGAATCTTGAGCCCAAGGCTTCGTGCCTGGGTCATGAGCGTGATGAGGTCGGTTCCCCAGTTTTGGGTGAGAATATAGTCCGCGCCGGAGGCCTTGATCTTGGAGATGTAGGGGGCAAAATCCTTGTTAAATATGGGATGGAAATCGTTGCCCACGATCTCGGTATCCGGAGCAATTTCCTTAATGAATTTCTGATAGTAATCCGCAGCGTCATGACCTGCAGCATAGTCCATATTAATTATATAGACCTTCTTGAACTCTTTTCGCTTACCCAGGTACATGGCCATCGTTCTTGCCTGGATCGCGGTATTCGCATCGGTACGGAACATGTAGGGCTCAAAGTCTCGCCCGGTAATGTCCACAGCAAAAGCGGCTACAGGGACATAGATCTTCTTGTATCGAGGCATGGCTTGAGAGATCGCCAGCGCCACGGCCGAAGAGGACCCCTGAAAAATGGCCTCACATTTGTCGGACTGAATCTGTTTTCTCAGTTTCTGAACTGCAATCTCCGGTTTCATCTGATTATCTTCGACCACCAATTCGATTGGGCGTCCCAGGAGGCCACCTGTTTTATTGAGCTCTTTCACCGCTACCTCGACGCCGAGGAGAAATTTATCCCCGTTCGATTTGAAAGGACCTGAGCGAACATCATTAAAACCGAAATAAATTGGTTCTGCCGCCTGGACCATGGTATGTCCCAGCATTACTCCCATCAAGACCAACAACAAAACGAACATCTTCTTCATAGCGTTCCTCCTTTGTTTTGTTATTTATGGTTTGGATAAGGGCAAGGGTAAAGATGCCGGTTTTGTAAAAAGTAAGGTCAATAGGCCTTAAATCTTTTGCTCTCACCTGCAGGGAATGGTTTGAAACCGTTCCCTACGGACCGAACAGGCTTCTTAACCCTAACCCTATCCTTTGCCAATAAAATTGTGGAGCGGGTCTCCCTTCTTGTATCGCTCTTTTCACCTCCTTCCCCTCAGACTTACAGATACCTCTCGCGGATCTCATCTTAGGTGTCCATTTTCCTTCTTCAATTTTGGACGGCCTTTTTGAATCGCCTCAATGGGAGAGGGTCATTCTTTCATGATATGGATGGCTTCGTCGCTTATGTCCAGTGCTGCCTCGAAAAAGGCCTCGGAAAAGGTTGGATGGGCGAAGGTCATGTCTTTGATCTCCTCTATCCCGATTTCGTGCTTCATGGCCATGGCACCCAGGTGGATTAATTCAGTGGCCCTTGGCCCAAGGATGTGGACACCCAGGATCTCGCCGTATTGGGCTTCTGAAATGATTTTCACCATCCCATCCTGTTCTGAAGCTGCGACGGCACGGCCACAACCGACGAAGGGGAATTTTCCAATTTTAATCTCTTTGTATTTCGCTTTTGCCTCTTCTTCGGTAAGACCGACGGAGGCTGCCTCAGGATAGGAATAGAGGCAGGTCGGGATGAATCGGTAATCCATCTGGCGGTCTTCGCCCAGGAGATTCCTGACGGCAGTCTCCGCTTCAAGGAACGCCTTGTGGGCGAAGAATCCCTTCCCAGCCACATCTCCCGCTGCATAGACCCCCGGTGCGCTTGTCTTCATCCGCGAATCGACCGCGATGAAGCCATCTTTCAGTGTGAGCGATGCCTTTGCAGCATCGAGCCCATCCGTATTTCCACGCCTGTCCCCCACCACCAGCACTTTCTGAAATTCCAGCTTCTCCTCTTTGCCCTTTTGGATGATCCGAAGCGCGGCGGAGTCCTTCTCTTTCGATAAATCGGCTGCGACGATCTGGGCGTCCGTCACTATTTTTATCCCCCTTTTGGTCAGCAAGCCTCTGTACCGGACCGAGATCTCCCGGTCCATCTTCGGTAGGATTCTACTCTCCTTCTCGATCACAGTGACCGACACTCCGAACGTATTGAAGAACGTCCCAAACTCCACCCCTCGCTTCCCTCCTCCCACGATTGCCATGCTCTGGGGGAGTTCCGTCATATTCAGGGCTTCATCACTTCCCAGGATCCGCCGTCCGTCCTTTCTGAGAGGGGGGACTTCCACAGGAACCGCTCCTGATGCGATCAGGATTCGATCCGATTCCAATTGTCGAATGACCTTCCCTTCCCTCTTGACCGAAAGCGTTCTGGAACTGACAAAAGAAGCATCCCCCTGAATGAGCGTGATGGAATCACGGGCCAGGAGTCGCCGAATCCCTGAAACTACCTGACTGACAGCGTCGGTCTTCTTTCCCAGAGCGTATTTAAAATAGGAAGCCGTCTCCTCCCTATTCTTGACAAAACCGGTTCCCGCAAGGTGGTGCCAGATGAAGCCCTCATGGAGCAGTGCTTTAGTGGGAATGCATCCCCGATTGAGACATGTCCCTCCCAGCTCAGCTCTTTCAATAACCGCGATGGAGCAACTTTTCCGTGCGGCAAGAATCGCCGCCAGGTATCCTGCTGGCCCGCTTCCTATGATGATGAGGTCAAACTTCTCGATTGACGATGCCATGGAATTTACCTCTTTCCAATTCGTATCATTAATAATATTCCTGTTTCAGACTTCGAGATACTTTTTTCGGATCTCCTCTTGCCCTCTGAGAACCTCGGGCGTCCCCTCCCATTGGATCGTTCCCTTGCTGATGATATAGATCCTTTGAGCCAGGCCCATGACCAATTGAAGTTTCTGCTCTACCAGGAGCACGGTTGTACCCGAGGCGTTAATCTGCTTGATCACCTTGCCCACAACCTCCACAATGATCGGCGCCAGACCTTCTGTCGGCTCGTCCACCAGGATGAGTTCCGGGTTTCCCATCAGTGTTCGCGCGATCGCCAGCATCTGCATCTCGCCACCGGAGAGGTGTCCTCCCTTTGAGCTCTGGCGATCTTTCAGAATCGGGAAATGCTCATAACACCGATCAATTGTCCATCCATCCCGGATCTCCTTTCCGTACTGACCCGGTTTGATCCCCATGATCAGGTTCTGGTGAACAGTTAAGCTGGGAAAGATCCACCGCTCTTCAGGCACAAACCCGATCCCCCCCATAGCGATCTCGTGGGTTTTTTTGCCAGTCGTTTCCAATCCTTTGTGTCGGATCGACCCGCTTGAAGGTGGCGTCAAACCCATGATCGTTCGGAGCGTTGTCGTTTTGCCCACGCCGTTTCGACCCAGAAGGGCGACGATCTCTCCCTGCCGTATCTCCAGAGAAATATCGAATAGGACATGGCTTTTTCCGTAGTAGGTATTCACCTCATGAAGCTGTAACATCGCTAATAATCTCCAAGGTAGGCTTCCTTTACTCTCTGGTCCTTCCGGATCTCATCCGGAGATCCCGTGGTCACCACTTTTCCGTATTGCATCACTGTGACCACATCCGCGAGGCTGAAAATCACCTCCATGTCATGTTCGATAATCACAAGGGTCTTTCCCTTGGTCACCCTGTCAATGAGTTTGATCGCCTGCCGGGTTTCATCCATCGACATCCCTGCCGTTGGCTCGTCCAATAAGATGAGCTCCGGATCGGAAGCGATGGTCAGTCCTACCTCCAGGCCCCTCTGTTCTCCGTAGGATAAAAAGCCGGCCGGAACATCCTTTTTCTCCAGGAGTCCAATCTGTTCGAGGATGGGGAAGGTCTCTTCCGTCACGTTTTCCCATCTCTTGAGGTTTTTCAGAAAGTTAAACCGGATGTGGTGTTTGGACATTAAGACGGTGTGGATATTTTCGAAAACGGACAACTGTGGAAAGACATTGATAATTTGAAAAGAACGGGCGATGCCTAACCGGCTGATGCGGTAGGGAGACATCCCTGTGATATCTCGCCCTTGGAAGAGGATTTGCCCCTGGGTGGGTTTGAAGCGGCCGCTGAGAAGATTGAACAAGGTTGTTTTCCCTGCGCCGTTGGGTCCAATGATCGCATGGCGCTGGCCCTGGCCGATGGAAAGGCTGACTCCATTGACCGCCATCAGGTTTCCAAAATGCTTGGAAAGATCAACCATTTCGAGAATCATTCCGTCTTCCATCTTCATGAGCCCTTTTCGATGTTATCCCGGCTGAAAAGCCGATTCTTCGTTTGGAGAATCAAACCCGCAAGCCCATCCGGGGCATAGATCACCAGAAGGATAAAAATCGCCCCTTGAATGATGGCCCAGTGCTCCGTGAGGGTGCTCAAGGCGTCGTTGAGATACGTAAGGAAACAGGCGCCCAGAATAGGCCCCCAGAAGATACCGCGCCCCCCCACGAAGGCGAGGAACAGAATCTCTCCTCCTTTATCCAGATTGATGATCGCAGTGGAGACAAATTCCTGAAAGGAAGAGGCCAGAGCCCCCGCGACCGAGCAGAAGAAGGCCGCGATGATGTAAACCAGGAATTTCGTCACATACGTATTGTAGCCAATGAAGCCTGTCCGTTCTTCATTTTCCCGCATGCAGTTATTCAGTCGGCCCAGAGGCGTCTTGGTGAAAAACCAGCAGTACAGGATACAGAGCACGACGATGATGACCACGAAATAATAGAAGTTCGCCGTGGGAAACATGTCAATGGACCCAAGCCCGGGTATGGATAGGTTCGGACGTTTCATGGCCAGCCCATCCTCGCCACCCGTTAAGGGACGCCACTTCTCGGCAGCAGCATAAATCAGTGCATTGAACGCCATACTGAGCAAGGCAAATGGCAATCCACGCAACCGGGCCAAAAAGAATCCGAAGAGGACCCCCAGCAAAGCACCACAGATGCCTCCTGCCAGAATACCGGGAAGCAAAGAAAATCCGAAATGCTTATAGACAAGAACTGCGGTATAGGCACCGATGCCAAAATAGGCCGCATGTCCGAACGAGAGCAGTCCGCCCTGGCCAAAAAGGATATTGTACCCGATGGCGACCAGGGAATAGATGAGCATCGTGATGACAAGGCTCAAGCGAAACTCCGAGACCAGTTTGGGCAAAACTGCCAAAAGAAGAAAGAGACCGGCGAAAAACAAAATATTCCATATCCGGTTGGGGCTCATCTACTTTTCTCCTAATAGACCTTCCGGTTTGAGAATGAGAACTGCCGCAAGGAGCAAGAATTCCAGAAAGAGAGAAAATTGGGGTAGAAATAGAACGCCAAAGGATTGAAGTTCCCCGATCAGGATCGCTGCCAGCATCGCCCCCTGGATCGAACCCAATCCACCCACCACAACCACGACAAAGAGGTCAACAAGGATCGCCCCCCCCATACCCGGATGGGTGATCAAGTAAGGGCCACCAATGACACCGGCAATGCCTGCGAGCCAGGATCCCACCCCGAAAAGGAGCGAGAATATCACGGGCACATTAAAGCCGAGCGCGGCGACCATCTCTTTTTTCGACACGGCAGCCCGCACGATGATGCCGATGCGAGTCTTAAACAGGATCAGAAATAAGAAGGCAAAGACCAGCAAAGATACCACCAGGATGAAGAGACGGTAAGTGGGATAAGACCCACCCAGGAGCGATAGGGATCCTGAGAGAAGAGCCGGAATTTTAACCTTGAGGGGCTCCGTGCCCCACAGGATTTTAACGACGTCCTCGAGAATATAGGCGATCCCGAAAGTCAATAACAACTGGGGAACATGACCGAAACCGTATAATTTCCTCAGGAAAACCCGCTCGACAAAGACACCGATCAAACCCACCCCCAACGGAGCGAAGATCAAGCTCAGCCATAACTGTCCGGTCCATGCCAGCACGGAAAAGGAAAAGTAAGCGCCGAGCATATAGTATGCCCCGTGAGCGAAATTGAGGACATCCATCATCCCGAAAATCAGGGTCAGCCCCGAGGCGAGAAGGAAAAGGACCGCCCCGTAAACGAGACCATGCAAAATTTGGATCGCCATCATATCCACTATCTGCACGCAATTTCCTCCGCTTTTCTGATATCCCGCAAAACCTGGTATGCTGATTACACCGATTCATCCGTAAGCGACTAAGCAGCCCGGAATTAATCGGTGGTCATCTATTACGATTCTTCCATCTTCACCAGTATCTTAATAAGATCATGGGATGCGAGCAGTCGCTCGAAGCCTTTTTCTACGATATCGGCCAGGGAGATGACGCCGGATATCAATAGATCCGTGCGGATCTTCCCCGCGGCCAGGAGAGGAATCACCTCCCCAAACTCATTATAGCTGCCAAAAACCCCCTTCAGTTCGATCTCTCTGTGCAACAGGTTCAGAAAATCGACGGGCACTTTCTGTTCGTGAAGTCCGATCACCAATACTTGACCGCCGCTCTTGACGCAATCCATGGCAGTTTGAAATGCAGACGCTACGCCGGCGCAGTCAAAGATAACGTCCACGCCGATGCCACCTGTGAGGTCGATAATACGCTCCTTCAAACGCTCCCCTTCGGAAATCGGGTTCAGGACGACATCGGCGCCTAATGCTCGAGCCACACGGCCTTTTTTCTCGGATATTTCCAACACGATGATCCTGCTGGTCCCCTCCATCTTCAGGAACTGCAGGACGCCGAGACCAATCATCCCGGCTCCAATGATCAGTGCGCAGTCTCCAGATCTGAACCGAGAGAGCCGTACACCGTGAAGGCCTATGGAAAGGGGCTCGATCAGAGCCGCTTCCTTCGCCGCCAAACCGGAAGGCAACCGAAACAGTCTTTGACCGGGATCCCTGACCTTCACATATTCCGCATAGGCGCCGTCGTTGCCTGGGTTAAGGCCAATGACGCCTTCCCGGCGCTTGGGGCAGAGCGAATATTGCCCTCTCCTGCACCAATAACAGCTTAGACACGTGGCGGAGGGCTTCACGACCACCCGGTCCCCGGGACGGACCACGTAAACATCATCGCCGACTTCGGCTACGACACCGCTGAACTCATGGCCCATTACCGTGCCAACCGGAATGACGATGCCGGTCTGGTAACCATGAACATCGGAGCCACAGATGCCGCAATAGTCAACCTTCACCAAAACCTCTCCCGACTGGATCACGGGTTTCGGCTTGTCCTGAATCTCTATCTTTTTCAAACCAACGAGTGCTGCGGCTTTCATCGTCGACATCCTGTCTCTGCAGGCGAATTTAGATATTTCTGCCTGCTGTTTGTCTTGCCAACAAAGATTTGATCTGTTTGCTCACTTTCCTGCTAAGACCTGCCAAGTGCTCTAAATGTCGGGCAGACCGCAGTGCCTGCCGGCCGGTTGGCTCAATACTTATTGGGGAGGTTCGTTCAATTCTCAACCTTAACTTCAGCCTCAGCCTTAACCTTACGTTCTTAGACTTTTGTCTTTCCCTCAACGGCCTCAAGAATGATCCCGTCAGGGTCCCTGAAATACATGACCAAAAGCGAAATGCCTTTTTGAGGACTGCAGTGGACCGTCACATTGTTTGCCTGAAGTTTCTCATAAAGCGCGTTGATGTCATCCGTCTTAAAGCAAACATGAGCAGCCCCGATGTCACTCGCCTTGTGATTCTCCAGTGATTTTCCCCGGGGAGTGTACTCTACCAGTTCTAAAATTCCTCCGCCAATGCCAAGGTACACGATGTGCTGCTCCGTCCCCGGACAGCCGGTGATCTGATCGCATACCGGCCCTTTGTACGCCACTCCTGCCTGGACCGAATCCCAGAGAACTGTCATCCCAAGAACGTCCCGGTAAAAGGCAATCGATCTCTCCATGTCACTTACGGTAAAGCATGCATGATGGATGGTGCTAATCATGGTTCTTCTCCCCTTCTATCCACACCAATCATCCCTATAAACAAATCTGGCTTTAAGGTAGGGGCAAACCCCTGTGTCTGCCCGCAAGCCACGGCGATCACATAGAATCGCCCCTACAAAAGCATCGCTCATGGAAAAACCATTTCCATGGGAATACAACCGTTAAGTGCCGGCATAGACCCCCCGTGAAACGTCACTGTAATCGGGATCGATGTCCGTACATTCTTTTTCGGCGAAATGAATGGCTTCTTCAAGCTCTTTTGCCACCCGCTGCTCTATCCCCGTATATTCATCCTCAGTCAGTTGTCCCTCAGAAATGAGTTCTTTCCTAAATCGGAGGATCGGATCCTTTTTCTCTCCCTCTTTCTTCTCTTTCTCGGTCCTGTAGTTATCCGGATCACTCATCCCATGGCCTGTCCACCTGTGAATGATGCATTCCAGGAGGGTCGGACCCTTTCCGGCTCTTGCCCTCTTGATGGCTTTGTCGGCTTCTTCGTAGATCTTGCGAACATCATTCCCGTCGACCGTGACCCCGGGGATCCCATATCCGGCAGCGCGGACAGAGAGCCGGGTGACCCCGCCTGTCGCCTTTTTGAGGGGCACAGAGATGGCCCATTGATTGTTTGCAAGAAGAAAGATGACCGGCAACCGCAGGGCTGCAGCCAGGTTGATCCCTTCATGAAAATCACCCCGGTTGGACGCCCCGTCACCAAAAATAGTGACCACCACCCCTCCGCTCTTCTTCATCTTCAGGCCGAGGCCCACGCCTGCGGCGAGGGGAATGACGGATCCAATGATGCCCGGGGAGGGAATGATCCCCTTGGACAGATCCCCATACATATGGGAGCCGTCGGGAGTCCTTCCTGCTCCATAGCTCTCCTTCTTGCACATCATCCCTGCAATCATATCCTTCAGGCTCCACCCCTTCATCAACTCCGGCTCTTTCCCACGGTGGGAAAGCGTGATGAAATCCCCATCCCCCAGACCATAGCACGCTCCCACGTGGACCGCCTCCTGGCCGAGGCCGGGATGGAGAAAGCCCCGGAGTCGACCCTGACGAAAGAGCACCATCTTCCGCTCTTCGAATCTTCTTCCCAGCACCATCCAGTAAAGCATCTGCTTCAAATCCTTTTCTGAGAGCTTCATTCCATAACCTCCTCGATTAACGCATCTTCAGAATCAAGACCTTCGGATCTTCAAGATGGGTCTTCATTTCCCTGAGAAACCTTGCGCCAGAAGCCCCGTTGATCACCCGGTGATCGAAAACACCGGTAACCATCATTCTCTTTCTGATCTCGATCGATCCATTGACTACCGAAGGCTCTTCTCTCACCGCCCCGATGCCAATGATCGTTGTCTGTGGCTGAAGGATGAGTGGCATCGCTGCGTATGCCCCAAAGGGTCCAAGATTGGTCAGAGTGATCGTTCCTCCTTCCACGTCTTTAGGATCGAGCTTTTCAGCGCGAGCCTTTTCCGCCAATGTCCGTACCTCTTCGGCCAGTTCCAGAATCGATTTTTCCCGTACCCCCTTCACCACCGGTACGACCAACTTTTCCCCGAGGTCTACCGCTACCCCGATGTTCAGATCCCTCTGTAAGACAAAGCCATCTTCATAACAGTAGGCATTAATTTCCGGTGACACATGAAGAGCCACCTGGACCGCCTTCATGATGAAGGGAAGATAGGTCAGCCTGACCTGACCCGGCCCTCCTTTGGCGGAAGCGATCAGCGTTGCGATCTCCGTTACATCGATTTCCATCAACGTACTGGCCTGAGGGACATTGCGTGCGCTTGAAATCATTCGATCGGCGATGACCTTCCTCCAGCCTGTAAATCTAACCTTCCCCTGTTCCTGGATTCTCTCCGGAGGTTTCTTGACCTCCGGTTCAATGGCTTCTTTCTTCTGAGAAAAACGTAAGACATCCTCTTTGACGATCCTTCCTCCCGGTCCGCTCCCAACTAAAATCTTGGAGAGGTCGATCCCTTCGCGTCTCGCCACGGACCTCGCTAAAGGAGATATCTTTCTCCTCTTTCTTTCCGGGCCGGAAGGTCCTTCTGCCGGGAGGGCGGCTTTCACCTTCTCTCCTGTCTGTGCCACTGTGGCCAAAGGTTTCGGTCTTCTTTCCATTGCAGGAACGACCTTTTCCTCTCCTTCTCCCTGTATTACGCCTAATACCTCCCCGATCGGAACTGTCTCCCCAACCTCATGCTTTATCTCGATGAGGACCCCCGTCCACTGCGAAGGAATTTCGACCACGACCTTATCGGTTTCGACAGAGACGATCGTTTCCCCCTCCTGAACTTTTTCCCCAACGTTTTTATGCCACTGGACAACTGTCCCTTCCGTAATGCTGAAGCCGGCTTCTGGAACCTTTATCTCGTAGAGCATTCGTCTTGCCTCCTAACTGATTACAGCGATTATGACACGATTACACGGAATAGAAATGAATTGGAAAATAAGGAAAAATCTGTGTAATCATTCTTGATGAATTCGTAAAAAGTCGAAAAGGGCTAATGACCGTCATTCCGGCGAAAGCCGGAATCCAGTGATCTTAGATAGTTGTGAAAATACTGGACACCGGTTTTCACCGGTGAGACGACTTTTTACGAGATCATCATTCTTTGGAATCTGGATAATCAAGGGAGCGACTCTTTTCCAGGGCTCTCTAAAAATCGATGAGCTCTCGGGCGGCCTCCATGATTCGATCCAGGTTCGGCAGATACAATTGTTCCATCGCCGGAGAATACGGGATTGGAGAGAACAACCCGCCCACTCTTTTAACCGGACCATCCAGATAATCGAATCCCTTATCTGCCAGAAGGGCGGCGATTTCCCCTCCGAATCCTCCAAACATCGGGGCCTCATGGACGATGATCGCCTTTCCTGTCTTCTCAACGGACCTTAAGATGATTTCCTCATCAAGAGGCAAAAGCGTTCTTGGATCCACCACTTCGACACTGACTCCGTGTTTCTCCAGAACATCCGCCGCCTCCAGGGCCCGCTGCACCATCGCCGAGTAAGTGATGATGGTGAGGTCCTTTCCCTCCCGCTTCACGTCCCCCTTGCCAATCGGGATGGTATATTCTCCCTCCGGGACAAACCCTTTCAGCCTTTTATAGAGAAACTTGTGCTCCAGGAAAATAACGGGATCGTCATCCCGGATCGCCGATTTAAGGAGCCCCTTTGCATCGGCCGGAGTGGACGGCAAAATGACCTTCAGTCCGGGGACATGGGCAAACCAGGCCTCAAATGCCTGGGAATGCTGGAGTGCAGCTCCCGCGCCTGCTCCGTAGGCAGACCGATAGACGATGGGGACGCCCACATCACCCCCCATCGACCAACGCATTTTTGAAGCGAGATTGACGATCTGGTCCATGGCGATGGTCAAAAAATCACTGTACATGATTTCGGCGATGGGGCGATACCCGGTTAACGCAGCGCCGATGGCACATCCTGCGATCGCTGACTCCGAAATTGGAGTATCGATCACCCGTTCGGGTCCGAACTTATCGAAGAGGCCCCGGGTCGCCGTGAAAATACCTCCGCCATAGCCCCCCCCGACGTCCTCCCCCATAATGAATACTTTCTCATCCCGCGTCATCTCTTCCATCAGGGCTTCATTAATTGCTTCAACGTAAGTCATTTCTCTCATAAAGCTCTCCTCTTCGATGTACCGATGTAAAAGTCCTGAGTGTTCCCTGTCGTTCGTCGGTTCCTATACATCTTTATCGGTTTGGCGGGCAATACCCGCCCTACGGGTCTGTTTTTTGTCGTTACGCTATGCGCCATGCTCGATGCGCTATGCGACTTTTTGGTAATTGAAGGGTTCATACCATGGCCGGAAGATATTGTCAATCATTTTTTTGTATTTTCCACAATACTTGGATTATTGTAAACAATTTTTTCTTGACAGATCAAACGATTCCATATATGATTCACTTCGTGAGAGGACGGAAGTGAAAAGAGAAATGGTACCGAACAATTCCGCAGAGCGCCAGAAGATTGTAGAAGATCTTAAGGCCGGCATTGCGAGCGGCACGTTCAAACCGGGCCAAAGGCTCGTTGAGGTCCATCTCTCCGAAGTCTTTGGCGTGACGAGAAGTAAAATCAGAGAGGCCTTGAGAAAGCTTGAGCAGGACGGATTTGTCAAGATCATTCCGAACGTCGGCGCCACCGTCGCCGAATTTTCCCAGAAGGATATTGGACATATTTACGACCTGATGAGTGTTCTGGAAGGCTTGGCGGTCAGGGTGATCACCCCCTTTTTGACAGAGGAGCAGATTAAAAAGATGGAGGTCCTTATTCATAAGGTGGAAACCGCTCACAAGACCACCCAGTTTTATGAACTCAACAACCGATTTCATTCCTCCCTCATCGCCTTGACTGAAAATGATCACCTGATCAAGCTTGCCGAAAATTTCATGTTCAGAATAAGATGCCTCAACCTTCAGTGCCTCTTCAGCCCTGGACAGATGGAGGCATCGGTGAAAGAACACCGGAAGATCTTTGAAGCCATGAGAGAGAGGAAAGCGGTGAAGGCCGAGCAGCTCATGCGGAATCACCTCGTCGGTGCAAAGAACCGCCTGATTAAATTCCTGAACAAATCCCTCTAACCGAAAAATACTCCTCTCCCTCTGATCTCCTAATTCCTCTGAAGATCAGGATTCATGAATACAAAGAATAACCGTACTTCTCAAACGACGGTTCATATCCGCTCCATCTCCTTCAGAGTTCTGGAGGAAACACGGGAAGTCCGCTAAAAAGGGGATGTCCCTTCTTGTTCTCCACCCGTGCCGCCCGCATTGCCGCCGCTTTGTACCTGTCAAAATCGGCCAGCGCCAGGATAGAAAGCTTTTGGGCTTCGAGTGAGCCTTCCGCATGAAGCGTGAGCACATCCTCATAACAGGAGGTGAGATCCCGAATTAACTTAGCCATGCGAAGCCTGTGCTCCGTGGGGATGCCTTCTTTTCCCCCTAAGTATTTATCCAATAGATCATGGATTTCAGGGTTCTCGTAATCCTTCGACGAAGGACAGGTGACCGTAATGCCGCCTGCGATATCCTGAATATATTTCGTTGCCTGATGCCAATTGTCGGCAAAGTAGAATTTGCAGATATTTGCATACATGGGGTTAGGATACACCAGATCCGAATCAGGCTCTGTGATACAATGTTCGCATGCAGCTCTCCCAATGACCTCAACGGCCTCTGTATACACCACCAGCCAGGTAAGCTTCTCCCGGATATGCGGGGCCTTCTCCACGCCGTTGTATTCCGCCATCAGTGCGGCAGCTCCGGTGAAGAGTTCGAGTTCCATGGCTTTATAGGTCTCGGCGCTAAGGCGATGGAAATTTGCAAACATATAGGCTACCTGCCCTGCAAAATCCCACTCCCCCTTTAGAAAGATTCTTTCATTCGGGACAAAAACGTCCTCAAAGATGATCGTGGCGTCATTGATATAGACAGACCCAGCAATGGGATGGTCAAAGAGGTTGTTGGCCTCATGCACTTCCGGCTCAGCAGAAATCATTGTGATCCCCGGGCCGTTGACCGGGACTGCAAAGGATACGGCGTAAGCCTTGTCATCCTCTCTCATGGCACGACATGGGGCTATCAGGATCTCGTTGCAAAGCGGTGCCTGGCTGATATGGGTCTTGGCCCCTCTGACAATGATGCCATCCTTTCTTTCCTCGACGATTCTCACGTAATAATCCTGGTGGTTTTTTTGCTGAGAAGGCCGGAGGCTTCGATCCCCCTTGACATCGGTAAGACCCATCGCAAATGACAGATCGTTCTTCTGTAAATATCGTCGATACGCCTCGACGTTCTCGGCGTAATGGGTGCCATACTTTTTATCAATTCTCTGACTGACGACCGTAACGGCATTCAATCCGTCTTTTGCGACAAATTTGGCTCCCGGCGGCTTGCCGAAACAAACCCTGGCCCAGAGCTTAACGATCTCTCTCAATCTGAGTAAATCTTCCCTGCTCCTTTGGGGCATCAATACAAAACTGACTCGGTCACCTTCTTCATTTTTTTCAGTGATAAGATCCCGGTAGCGAGAATCATTCTCGAGGACATAATCCATGGCCACCCAATTCCTGCAAATGTTTAGAATAGGATGCTTCGTCACATCCTTGACCCTCTCTCCGTTGCAGTAAACAACCCGACCGTCATTCAAGCTCTCGATGTATTGTTGTGCTGTTCGAAGCGTCATACCATCCTCCTCCTATGATGTCATTTCATAAACCCGGTAAGATATTCATCCTGAGGTCGCAGAAAGCGCGAAGGCAGTCTCTTTTCCAATCATTCCAACGTTCCAGTATTCCATTATTCCGGGATCTTTCCATTCTCAACTGATCGTGCAACCCCCATCTACAAAGAAGGTATGGCCGGTGATGAAATCGGATGCTCTGCTCGAAAGAAAGATCATTGCTCCTACAAGGTCAGAAGGGAGCCCCAACCGGCCCATCGGGATGGTCGCCAGGATCGATCTCTTCTTCGCAGGGTTGGAGAGGACGGCCGCGCTAATCGGAGTCAGAGTGAATACGGGTGCAATGGAATTGACCTGGATATTCTGCTTTGCCACTTCTACGGCGATCGTCCTCACCATGGAATGAATCCCGCCTTTGCTCGCAGTATAATGTGCGGAAAAGGGCCTTCCGATCTGGCCGGCCACGGATCCCACAAGGATGATCTTTCCCGACCTCTGAGGAACCATGAGCCGCAGGCTGTGCTGGGCGAGAAGGAAAGACCCTTTAAGATTGACGTCGATGATCTTATCGAACTCCGCCGGATCGATCTCATCGATCGGGGTTGGCCGGGCGATACCCACAAAATTGATCATGATGTCAAGCCTTCCAGAATGCCTCGAAACAGCCTTCATCAGCTTCTCGACGGAACCCGGTTTTGTGACGTCGACGACCTGGGACCGCGGCTCAATCCCATTCTCCTTCAGCCTCTTTGAAACGTCCTGGAGGCTGGCGGAGCTGATATCGGCCAGGAATAAGGTCGCTCCGGACTGGGCCAGCCCAAGGCATGTCTCGCCTGCAAGGCCCCCGCCCGCGCCCACAACGAGGGCCACCCGCCCGGAAAGATCAAAAAGCTTCTCATAGGACCCCGATTCCTCTTTCCTTTTTCTTGCCATTCCATTCCCTCCGCAATGTCTCGGTTTTCTATGATCTACGTGTTTTCCTTCAATCTAAATCAATCCGTGCCACATACAGATTTCACGGTCTGTCGAAACGGTTCCTGTTACCCCCTGGCTGTCCTGGCAGGCCAGAAAGAGGGTCGCCTTCACCATCATCTCCGCCGATTGCCATGACGACTTATCAGCATCCCGGAGCCAGTACCTCATGCCCTCCGTGTCCACCACCCTGTGCGGCTTCACGGCATTCACAGCAATATTGTACTGCCCTACTTCCGTAGCCAGTCCCCAGGTGAGGCGGTCAAGTCCGGCCTTAGACACAGCATAAGCGACCCCTGTAGGAACAGTCCCTTCATCTCTCTCATCCGCTGCAAGGGAGGAGATGTTAATGATGCTGCCGGATCCCTGTTTGATCATGGCCGGAAGGACAGCCTTTGAACAGAGAAAGGCTCCGATCAAATTGACCCTGATGACCAATTCCCAGCGCTTGAGGGGCGTTTGGAGTATGGGCGAATAAAAGGCCACGCCTGCATTATTGACCAGCACATCGATGCGGCCGAACTTCTCTAACGTTCCCTGGGTCATCTGATGGACACTCTGTTCATCCGTTACATCGCACCTGACCGCAAGGACATCGTGTCCCAGGGCCTTTATCTCTTCCGCTGTCTGATAGATCGTTCCCGTTAACCCCTTATTCTCAACCTCGGTTCTCGCTGCCACAACGACCCAGGCACCTTCTTCGGCAAAACCTACGGCGATCGCCTTCCCCAACCCCCTGCTCGCTCCGGTGACAATGGCTACTTTTCCATTCAGTTTCAAATCCTCTCTCCTTGCCCTAACGATTCTCCATAAGGCCTGCGGCCTTTGGCCGAACATTGCCCCGATGGGCTGAGGCTATCGAAGAACTCCCAGGCCCCTCAGCACAAAATCCCTCAACAGTGCTTTGCTGTCCTCGATGGACTTATCCCTTAAAGTCCACCCTCTTAAAGGGAGAAAGACGAGGAGGTAGGCGACCAGGCTCGCCAAAAACTCCAGATCGCCCTTGAGGGCTTTATGCTTGTTCAAGGCCTCAAGCTGCTCTCTCCAGAAGCCGATGACGTTTTTGTGGTCCATCTCCAGGACGACCCGTAAGTGCTTCTTATCCAGGTATTTGCTTTCCGTGTAGATAAACTGGAGCAGTTTCCTATTCTCAACGGCAAATTCGATGGTGTGATGAAGAGCCCGATTCAATCGCTCTCGCGGGTCGTTCATTTTTTCAATGCCGGACTTTTTCAAATGGTCGCGCCAGACCGCCTGCATATGTTCGTGAACCAGATACAGGACGTCATCTTTGGACGAGATGTAGTGGTAGAGTTGCCCCATGGACATGCCGCAGGCCTTGGCGATCTCCCGAATCGTCGTGGGATGGTATCCCTTTTTGAAAAAGATTCGACAGGCGCCCTCCACAATCTGTTTATGTTTTTTCTCTACGAGGAGGGCTTTCTGCGTCGAAGCCATCCTGACCTTTCCTGGACGTTTTCGGGGTTGGGTTCTTCCTCTGGGCGTTTTCCTGGCCGCCATCCTGAATCCTCTCCCACGGGGTGCTGATCTATAGAGCAAGCGCTCGCTCTTTTATATCAAAGTCCATCTTTTCTGTCAAGACTTTTTTTCGAACCTTTTTTCTAACAGGCCGACATCTTCCAGCAGGAAAGAGATAAGCGAAGTGGCAAGAATGGAAAACCCAAGATAAGAGGTCCCAAGGTTGCGAAGTGACCCGGACGGGATCGAGGAGATCAATCGTGCCGGCCAAGGCGAAGTCCGGACGCGAGCACGATCATCACCACAGCGCACAATCCGATCGGCAAGAAGACCGAGACGGGTACCCTGGTGATGTCCCACACAAAACCGCTGAGAATTGGGATGGCCACGGCGCACGAGTAGCTGATCGTGAACATCCCGGCAGAAACCCGGTGCACATCGTGCGGCTCGCTCAGAAGCGGAGGGAGGACGAGAATGAGGATGAGCAGGGTTGCTATGACGAAACCGAACAGGCCTGCGATCGCGACCACCCATTGGCCCGGTGCGAACCCAAGGCCAATCAGGCTCATCAGTACGAGCACGCCGCAGACGACGTAGGACCCGCTCCGGCGTGTGAGCCGGTCCGCGACAGCCAGCATCAGGAACGAAGCCGGTAGTTGACACAGGTTGAGCGCGGTCAGAGACTGATCGATCAACTCGGTGCGGCCGGTGTGGTGGAGGTAATCGGGAAGGAAGAAGTTCGTGCCGAAGTAAAGACTGTTGACACATCCCAGGATGAACCCCAGTCGCCAGATGAGGGGATTCTTCCAGTCCGGCCACCAGGCGGCAGGCGCCGCGGAACTCGCGGAGGTTGATCCACCCTTGCGCGGTGCAAGGGCCGCAACCAATGCAGATGTGATCAGGACCGGCAGGGCCCACATCACCAGACTTAGACGCCATCTTCCGCCGAGGAGTGGAAGAACAAACGGACCCGTCAGAGACACGGCCAGAATTTCCCCTACCAGCAATCCATTCGAATAGACCGCCGTGCCAAAACCGATTCGACGGGGCAACCAGTCACGGACAACCCGGGGGAGCGCCGGTTGCATGACGGAAATGCCGATGCCCATCAGAAACGTCGTTCCGTAGAGGAGTGCCGCATTGGATGCCGCCCCCCGCAGAGCCGATGCGATAGCGGTCAGCAGCAAGCCGGCGACCAGGGTCAGCACAGGTCCATATCTCGAGATGAGCAGCGATCCTGGCACGGCCGCAGCCGCAAAGAGGAGGGAGGGGAGAGCCGTAAGGACGCCAACCCCCGCCTGCGAGAGGTGCAGGTCCCGGTGAATCAGGGGAATGACCGGCGGGACCGCGAGCACCGTGATTCGCAACCCGATCCCCGACAGCCAGAGCAGAATGAGGGCAGTCAGGAATTCCTTGGAGGTGCCACTTCTCCTGGCATATTCTTCATCGTGCATTGAAAGAGTTCCGACCTGTTTCGTTGAAAACACCCTTTACCCTACTGTGACAAAAGCTACCTTGCCGCTCAAATTAAACAGGTCCTTTACGTTCATGGGATAACCCTCCGGGTAGAGGCGCCGCGGCCCAATAGAGTTAGCCAGAGTAGTCCAGCACCCTGGAAAGCTGTCCCAACGAATCCTTATGATCAGCTACCCAATTTACAGACCTTGACCGTTCAAACGATTTTTTTATGCCTAAAATAAGCGATCTGATCTTCAGTATAACCCAATAATTTCAGCACCCTTTCGGTATCCTGACCCAGAACAGGTGGTGGTCCTTGTACCGAGCATGGGGTCAATGAAGCTTTTATAGGGCAGCCAGCCAATCTTATCTTACCGGCGATAGGATGCTCAACCTGCACAATCATTTCTCTTGCCTTTATTTGTGGGGAATCCACTACCTCCTTCATATTGTTTATCGGCCCTGCCGGAACACCAGCCTTTTCTAATACGTCTATCCAATAGGCCCTTGTGTTTTGTTTAAATATGCCACATAGAATGGTATTCAGTTCTTCCAAGTTTTCTACTCGCAATCGATTGCTGGCGAAGCGATTCTCTTTAGAAACATCGCCTATCCCCAGGACCTGACAGAGCGCATCAAATTGCTTGTCGTGTGGAGCACACACGGTAAAGTACCCATCCATTGCTTGGTAAACTTGAAAAGGGGCAAGGGCTGGATGTTTTGTTCCGAGTGGTTGCGGTATCTCCCCTGCTATCGTGTACCTCATAAGTGCATTTTCCAATAAGGCCACCTGACAATCGAGCATGGCAATATCCAGGTATTGTCCCTTCCCTGTCTGGTCGCGAACGTGTAGAGCGCCCAATACGGCTATTGTAGTATAGAGCGACGCGGCTATATCTCCAATAGAAAAGCCGACCCGCACAGGTTCACCCCCAGGATTACCTGTAATGCTTATCGTTCCTCCATAACCCTGTATTACCACATCATAAGCCCCCTTTTCTCTAAAAGGACCGTATTGCCCAAAACCAGTTAAGGAAGCATAGATGATGCAAGGATTCATCTTTGCCACTTCCTCATAAGCAAAACCCAAGCGCTCCATTACGCCCGGTCGAAAACTCTCAATAAGGACATCTCCTTTCTCAATCAACCTTCGCAAGATTTCCTTTCCTTCCTCCGTTTTTAAATCCAAGGTGATTCCCTTCTTCCCTCTATTGATACTTAAAAAGTATCCAGCTTCCCCTTTTATGAATGGACCTCCGGCGCGAGAATCGTCACCATCGGGTGGCATTTCAATCTTGATTACGTTCGCACCCATGTCCGAAAGGATCATTGTGCAGAAGGGTCCGGCAAGATGCCGGGTGAGATCCACCACAAGTATATCTGAGAGCATCCCTCTCATCTGTTTTCCTCCTGTCTTCCCTATTCTTCACTTTTCAGCCTTAAAGCCTCGGGAAAGGCTTTTCCTGTGCATCCCTGAAAGGCAATTAGCCCCCATTGAGCGCAAACCCCGGCCGCCATATCTACGGCTTCGCCCGTAACCGCTTTCACAAATTCCTTGTCACCCAAAGGCCAGGGATTGGGGGATTCTAATCGAAAACCGTCGTTTTTCCAAGATGCCTGCTGCATAGAAATCCCATAATAAGGTCAGGATGGGGTTTGATAAACAATGGTCCTGGACCTTGGGTACATATACACCCTGGGAGGAAGCATGTCAACCGTTTCTTTCGGATCGGTTTGGGGGAGAGCTTTCTTTAAAAGGGGGCGCATTTTTTCGCATTTTCCCCTTGACAGGCATTTTCCCATATGATATTTGATCAAATATCATGGAACCCATACGTCTGAATCTCCAAAAAATTCCAAAACGGACACTCCGGCAAATTATTTATGACAAACTGAAGCATAAGATTGTCTTTGGTGAAATCTTGCCCGGTCAAGTAATGACTCTGCACGGTCTCGCGAAGGAATTTGGGGTGAGCCTCATGCCTGTCCGGGAGGCCTTATGGCAGCTTGAATCCGAGAAGATTGTCGTCATCGATATGAATAAGAGCATCCATGTCAATGCATTAACCCGAAGGGAAATGGAGGAAGCTTTACAATTGAGATTGATGCTGGAGACAAGGGCAGCCGAGATCTCTTGTGATCGACTGACCGAGAGCGACTTATCCAAGATGGCGCGCATCCTGGACAGTATGGAGCTTTCTCTTGGCGACCCGGAGAGGTACCTGGTTTTGAACAGGCAGTTTCATTTGATGATCTATTCTTGCGCTGACTCACCCATGCTTCTTCAACTCATCAATTCCATATGGGCTCGGATTAACCCGTATAAGCACCTGATCGTCGCAAAACGCGGAGATCCATCCATCTCCCTGAAATGCCATCGGAATATCCACGCCGCATTGATGAAAAGAGATAAAAGGAAGTTGAATCACTGGCTCTATCAGGATTTGGAACTGGCGAATAAACTCATCCAAAAGAATTTTGGGAGTTTTATCGAGAAGAGGAGGTAAGAGAAAATGAGACTGACGGATGTTCGGATGGAGAATTTGAAGTTGATACTGGACAAGATGTGCCGGGTTAAACCTGGGACCCATCTTCTTGTTTTCGCAGATGATTATGCCCGATCGATGACCTTGGCTCATGACCTCATGGAGCTGGCCAATGCAATGGGAGCAGAAGCAGTCATGGCTGTATTTAAAAGACGCACCCACCTTGCGGAGGAACCGCCGCCCAGTGTTGCTGCAGCGATGAAGTCAGCAGAGGTCATCGTGGGCGTGACGGAGGGACCGGAGATAGCCCATTCCACTGCAAGAAAAGAGGCCACGGAGGCAGGTGTCCGGAGATGTGTCTTTGTGGATCCCATTGATGGGGAGGACCACTTACAAAAGCCCATCACCCTTAAAGACCTGGATCTCATAAAAGAACGAAGCGCCAGGCTCTGCGAGATCGAGAACAAAGGGAAGAAAGTAAGACTCACAACTCCCCATGGAACGGATCTTACCTTTAGCATCGAGGGCAGGCCGACCATCTCTCTGTCTCCTTTGGCCGAATCTCCTCTCGTTGTAGCTCCTTTTTATGCGGAGACAGCCATTGCACCCGTAGAAGGGACAACCGACGGCATCATCGTCATTGACTCCTTCGTCCAGGGATGGGAAAGCATGTTGCGGAGGCCAATCCGTTATGAAGTGAAGAAAGGAAGGGCCTTGGTGGAAACCGTTTCATCCGATATTCCAGGGGACGCAGAGAGATTCAAAAAGACACTGGTCATGGACAAAATGGCAAACAACTGCGCAGCAGAATTGGGGATCGGGACAAGCCACATGATCCCTGGCACCCCAATTGGACACGTCACCGATAAAGCGAGGATCGGGCACGTTCACATCGCCGTGGGAAGGAATTATGACCTTGGCGGAACCTCAGACAGCATCATCCATCAGGATGGCGATATGACACAGGCAACGATTACGATCGATGGTGTTACCATTATGGAAAACGGAGTGCTGAAGATCTAAAGAAGGGTCATAAACTTCACGATCACCAAAGGAGGCAGGCTATGAGAAAGAGGTTGGTTTTATTTGTGTTGATCGGGGTTATGCTGGGGTACAACGCCGTTGAAGCAACAGAACCCATTCGAGTAGGGTTAATCAGCGTTCGCTCCGGCCCTTTCAAGACGGATGGAGACCGGTATGTCAGGACTGTCGAGGCAGCGTTTAAGGAGATCAATAAGGCGGGAGGCGTCCTGGGGAGGCCGCTCGAATTGCTGGTCGAAGATCATCAGATGAAACCCGAGATCGGGGTCCAGAAGCTTAAAAAGATGGTCTTATCTGATCAGTGTGAACTCATCCTTTCAACCTCGTCCGCGGGCACCTCGATGGCATTGGCTCAAGCCATGCCGCGATACAAAAAGATCATTATGCCCGTGGGCGCTTTTCCAATGGATCTGACGACAAAGAATTTCAACCCATATGTCTTCCGAACGGATATCAATATTGGAATGATGATCAAAGCCCTGGCAGTATTCGTGGGGACGCAAAAGAAGGAATTTAAAAAGGTGTACTTGCTCAACATGGACTATGCAACAGGTCAGGATGCAGCGAAATTCTACGAGAAATTCATCAAGGAAATCGCTCCGGATACCCAGATCGTGGGTAACGATTTTCATCCCATGTTTAACAAGGACTTCGGCCCCTACGTCAGTAAGATCAAGGTTTCCGGCGCCGACTACGTGCTCACGATCGATTGGGGAACCGATCTCACTCAACTCCTGATTCAGGGTCGAAGCCTTGGGTTGAAAATCCCCTTTGTCTCCATCCTGGGGGGCGATACGAATGTCTTATCCGTGTTGCCTGGCGATGAGGCCGTAGGGAACTTTGCCGTGAATTCCTATACCCCGGGCTTCGACAGCCCGGAGGCAAGAAAATTTGAGGAATCATTCTACGCGAGTACGGGCGGGCTCTGGCCCGAAGAGCAGGTCTGGTATGGATACAAAGGAGTGATGATGTACGCCGAGGCGGTCAAGAAGGCAGGCTCCCTCGACGTAGACAAGATCATTAAATCTTTTGAAACCCTCAAGTGGAATGGACCCACGGGGACCGTAACCATGCGCGCAAAAGACCATCAGGCCTTCCAGCCCATGGTGATCAGTCAGGTGGTAAAGAAGACGAAGTATTATGATTTTCCTTATTTAAAGCCCATTCATGTTGTCCCCGCTGAGCAAGTCGACTATAACCCTGAAGATTTCGGGTGGAAGCCTTATCAGGAGGAGAAATAGTATTCTTTGGGAGGGAAATATGGAAACAAGCAGAGAAGATATCTTGAAACTGTTCCCGGAGATCAATGAAATCAAGAATACTGAGTTGAGAGAGAAGGTCATCGACGCATGGCTCATCGCTCTTAAGGAGGGCCAGTGGGAGGGGATTGAAGAGTTCCCGTGGATTCCGGGCCGGGCAGAGTTCATCACGAATATTCAGCATTGCAGGGGTGTTGCTCGCATCGGCATGGCGATTACGCGAGCCCTGCTCAGCGGGACGGATATCGCCCCAGGCGTCATGATTGATTTGGACGTAGTCATCGCGGGATGTCTTCTTCATGATGTGGGGAAGCTCCTGGAATATGACTCTCGGTCGAGCTCACCGGGAACAAAGACACCCCTCGGTAAGTACATGATCCACCATATTCTTGGGACACACGTCGCAATAATGGCGGGGCTACCGGCAGAAGTGGTCCATTGCATTGAATCACACCGGGAGCCGGATTCGTTTGAGAGGAGTTACGAAGCAAAGATCATCCTTTGCAGCGACAAGCTTCATGCCGATGCGATACTCAAGGTCCACCCCGAAGTTTCCATCTTGTGAGACCAGGAAACACTTCAGGGTGTGAGAAGGAACTGTCAATCCCTCTCGACCCTTCTTTGCCAAAGGGAAGTCAACCTGTTCTCCACGAGTGTACTCTTTCACCCACAGATGTTCGGGCATTTCAGGATCCAGTCATCAACAATTACTCAGTGAAAGCGGGCATAAGGCCTTTCGACTTATCGAATGTTTCCCATCCCACTATGGGAACTATCTGAAAATCATATCGCAATATTTCTGGGGATTGAAAAATAGCCAGAGTCATAGCAGATATCGTAACCATTACCATTGTACCGGGCCACGCAGACCTGGAAAACCAAAATGCCGCCGGGACCGAAGCATGGCGAGTAAATCTTGGGTGATCTTTCCCCTGGATAGAAGCATTCTGTTGATCTTGCGGCAGAGCTTCCCGCGATGGTTGCCTTTCCTGTCATGGCAAGAGCACAATACTTCCCGGATATCGTTAATGTCAAGGTGGGGTGGGCCGGACTCAAGCAGGGAGATATTGAGAACCACGGAATGGGGCGGACGGGTCAATGTTTTAGTATCTCTCTCGAAATGACAATCCGTTGAACTTCCGAGGTCCCCTCATAAAGGGTTGTTCCGATGATGTCCCTGAGGTGGCGTTCCACTGGATAGTCCTTCGTATATCCATATCCGCCTAGCATCTGGACGGCGCGAATTGCTACATTTCTTGCAGATTCCGTAGCAAAGAGCTTTGCCATGGATGCCTCTTTGGTAAAGAGTTCGCCGTTCTCCTTTAGATAGGCAGCTCGCAATACCAGGAGCTGGGCTGCTTCCAATTCCGTATAGGAATCAGCAATCATCCACTGGATCGCTTCGAAGCTAGCGAGGTTTTTCCCAAAGGCCTCGCGCTCCTTAACATAAGTGGTCGCGAACTCGATCGCGGCCAACCCAACTCCGACTGCTAAGGACCCGATGCCGATCCTTCCTCCGTCCAGCTCCATCATCGCAATCTTGAAGCCATTCCCCTCTTCTCCAAGGATGCAATCAGCTGAAATTGTGCAGTTGTCAAGGACGAGCTCATTGGTAAAAGAAGCCCGATGTCCCATCTTTTCCTCTGCCTTTCCTGCGATGAACCCCGGAGTATCACTCTCAACCACGAAGGCGCTCAATCCCTTGCCCTTTCTCGCTCTGCGGTCTGTAACAGCCCAGGTGACCGTCACGCCGGCGATCTCTCCGCTAGTAATGAAAGTTTTCGTCCCATTGAGGATGTAGGTATTCTCGTTCCTGACAGCTGTCGTTCGAAGATTGGCCGCATCAGATCCCGCATGGGGCTCCGTTATGGCAAAGGAACCAGCGGCATATTCGCCGCTGCAGAGATTGGGGAGGTGTTTCTTCTTTATCCTTTCCGAGCCAAATTCACAGATAACCTCTCCGACCATATTGGTAACAGAGGTCGTAACAGCGTGAGAGGCACATCCCTTGGCAATTTCCGTAATGACAAGGCTTGAAGAGACGGCACCGACCTCCGAACCGCCATACTCGGCGGGGATATTCATCCCCATGAGTCCCAACTCAGCCATTTTCTTCAAGTTTTCGTAGGGGAACCTCTTCGCCTCATCATATTCAGAGGCCACCGGCTTGATATTCTTCACCGTAAAATCCCTAGCCATGTCACGTATCATCTCCTGTTCAGGAGTCAGTTTGAAGCGCATTAGAACACCCCGAAGTCCATGCTCTTCATAAAAAGATTCAAGCCCCAAGGGGTACCCAAATCTTAATGGCAAGGCTTTGACACCCTTGAGAATCCTGCATCTCTACAACTTCAACATGCGTGTGGGTCTCCTCACTGATCTGATCATGGAGCATCAAATTATCCCGGCAACAAAACCGGGAAGATCGTCTCTTCCAAATGGAGTCCTCCTTGTTCGTTCAAGGAAGTATTATCCGAATTCAATCTAACGTTTCGAACTCCTATACTGAAAGAATGGCTATTGTACAACTCTTTGTGTCCATCGCCTTATCTCCGCCCATGCAGTGTGCCAGGCCTACCTTAGCCCTCTCCACCTGCCGCGCCCCGGCCTCTTTGCGCAAGTGAGTGACAATTTCAAATATCTGCGCCACACCTGTGGCTCCGAGGGGATGACCTCGACTCAAGAGTCCGCCTGAAACATTGATGGGAATACGTCCCCCAAGCATTGTCTGGTTCTCCTCTACAAGTTTCCCTCCCTCACCCACTGCACATAACCCCAAAGCCTCACAGTGCAAGATCTCCGCAATCGTAAAAGGATCGTGACACTCTACCAGATCGAGATCCTCCGGCCCAATCCCAGCCTTCTCGTAGGCCAATTTAGCGGCTCTATAGTCAGTCTCCCAGTGGGTTAGGTCTTGAGGACTCTCATAGCTACCCGAGCAGAGCACTGCAGCATTTACCCTTACCCTTCGTGTCAATGTTCTAGCTACCTTTGGAGAAGATAGTACGACTGCAGCCGCACCATCCGCGTTTGGACAACATTGAAGACGCGTAAAAGGCTTGACGATCATTGTTGAAGCCAGAACATCTTCTACGGTAACAGGTTCGCGGAATTGAGCTAACGGGTTGAGCTGCCCGTGGCGGCGGTTTTTGACTGCCACCTGGGCTAGCTGTTCGATCGTGGTCCCGAATTCCATCATATGCCGAATTGCGCGCATAGCAAAACCAGTAGACACCACCTGGCCCAACTGAGTCTCCCATTCCGTCTCACCTGAGTTAAGTAGCCCCAGTTCTGGCACGTATAATTTCTCTGCCCCAACAACCAAGGCCAATTCCGCTTGCCCTGCTGCTATGGAATTATAGGCCAAATAAAAAGCTGTAGAACCTGATGTGCAGGCGTTCTCCACGTTGATAACGGGTACTCGGTTGATTCCCACGTCCCAAAAAACGTTTTGGCCTATAGTAATATCGCCGAATAGACGCCCCCCAAAAGCGTTGGCGAAGAAGCAGGCGTCAACCTGCGCTGGTTTAACTCCTGCATCCTTAAGCCCGAGGAATGCCGCCTCCGCTCCCATGTCAACCAGGGTTCTCTCCTGATGCTTTCCAAATGGGATCATACCTACGCCGATAATCTCTACCGAGGCCATCTAATCTCTTCTCCTTTCCTGCTCTTCAAACTGGAGTGAAATAGGGTCTTAGACGTGGCGATCCATGGCCGTCATCCCCCAAAGGGGCAACAGCTAACCGGACCCGCATTCCTATCTGAATTCGTCCAATAGCTGCCGGGTCAAGCAAACCAAATATGCGTAGACCACTCTCAGTAAGATCCACATAGCCTACGCCGTAAGGATTTGGTAGACCGAGCGGCGCCTTTCTTAAAACCACAGTAAAACAATAAATAGTACCCTTTGATCCGAGAGTAGTCTCAACGACCTCCCCTAAGCATACTCTGCAGTATCTGGGCCTAGGGAAGTAGTACCGATTGCAGACTTGGCAAAATCCCCCCAGCAACATGGGTGGACACATGTCATACGGCGGCAGAGTGAAAAGCCCTGGTACCGCAGGTGGAATGTCAGTTATCTTGGCTACGCTCATCACTTCTCCTCCATTTGTGAAGTAAGTTAAGATACCTAAACTCCCCATCATCGCGCACTAGAGTGAATCGCCCTTAAGGCCTCTTATGGACCCCCTGTCTTAAAATGCGAATCAAACGAAAAGGGGTTCTTGCCACGACGGGGACAGGCATATTCTTCATAAAGACATTGATCTCACGTTATAGCGAGGCAACATCCTGAAGCCTTCGAACTGCTGAATTGAACTCATGGACGAGTCTCTCCACTATTTCCTTGACGGAAGAGCATGTTTTAATAAGTCCCGCTACTTGACCTGCTGCCAATAGTTCCTTCTCGCAATCCACTCCTCTGCCAACCTGTTTAACGATATCCCAGGCCGGTATATCACTAATATGGGCATTCCTCAATTCTATTGCTCTACTGTTTTTCAGCACACGTACACTAAACTTCGAGAAACCAATCATAATCGTATCGGTTTCCGTTGCATTCACAAGCGCGTGTTTATAGCTATCATAAATAGGACACTCAGAAGTTGCCAAGAATCTTGTCCCCAGAAGAACACCTTCAGCTCCCAACGCTATCGCTGCAGCCAACCCTCTGCCGTCACCGATCCCTCCTGCAGCTATTACCGGAATGGAAACGGCATCCACTACTTGCGGGATTAAAGGGAATGTTGCAACCGGATCTACGCCATTTAGTCCCCCGGATTCGAACCCTTTTGCGATGACCGCATCAACTCCCAAAGCCTCAGCTTTTACCGCCTGGACTACGTTTGCGATGACCTGGAAAGTCACAATGCCTGCCGATTGAATCTTCTCTAATCCACTTTCAGAAAGGCCAGCCGACGATATGACAATCTCAATTCGCTCCTCCACGCTCCACCTTACCATATCTTCAGCGTTCGGGGTCGGCCACGCAATGTTTATTGCAAACGGGTACTTCGTTAGGTCTCTGATAAGACGAACTTGGTCCCGGAAATCCTGCTCTGACATATTAGCAGAATCCAAGCAGCCCAACCCGCCGGCTTCCGAAACTGCCGCTACCAAAGGAGCTCTTGAAATCTGTGCCATTGGCCCTAGGAGCAATGGAAGTTTGATGTTGCAGATCTGACACACTCTTGAATTCATTTCAACCCTCTCCAAGATCCTGACCTATCAGAGTTTCTTTTCTTAGAGTCCCAAATCACATTATGCAAAGGTATAGTCCCATATTCTCGCGAAAAAAGACTCCATTATGGGGTGGTGAGAACCCCCGGGGCCTCTTGCCTGTGGCACGAGTCGCATGATCTCCCAGAGCATCTCAGACTATGCCGTAACGGCCTCCCGTAGGTCCGGACGGTGGCCATTCATGTCCGAGCTCCAAAGCTCCGGCTTTAGCCCGGAGTGTAGGTTCATCTACATAACTGCCACCTCGTTGATCGGCTCTTCAACCGCCAAGGCTCCCGTAGAACAACTTCACCTTCTTCCTGTCGACGGAACCATGTTCAGTTTTAGGTATAGCAGAAACGAAAGAGACATACTTTGGCCTCTTGAACCTTGCGATTCGAGCTCCGACAAATTCAATCAATTCATTCTGGGTCAGGTTTTTCCCATTTTCGATAACACATACTGCTTTAATGGCTTCTCCCCACTGCTCGTCGGGGACTCCAATCACTGACACCTCTCGTACCATGGGATGTTCCAAGATCACTTTCTCGACCTCGGCAGGGTAAACATTTTCGCCGCCCGTCTTAATAAGGTCCTTTTCCGGCGTTCGTCCAAGATACCAGAGATATCCATCGCCATCAAGACGACCAATGTCTCCTGTATGATGCCAACCATCCCGAAACGTGTGCTTATTGTCTTCTTCGAGATTCCAATACCCCTTGAAAATCATCGGGCCACGGGTCACAATTTCACCAGAATTTCCAGGATCCAGAATGTCTCCGGATTCATTCATTATTTCGATCTCTGTCACATATCCAGCTGCGCCAGCGGAACCTGGTCGCTTAAGATATGGGGCTAAGCTTACAAACCCTACAGTCTCGGTTTGCGCATATCCCGTCCAATAGGTAGCTCTCGACATCGCTTCGAATTCCTTAACCGTTTCCGGACGATCTATTCCCATAACGACCCTTAAACTGGAAAGGTCACACTTTCTTTCCTTCGCGGCGTTCAAAAGAGAATCTAACATCGGCGGAAATGCCCCGAAAATAGTGACGCCATATTCCTGGATGCAGTTAAGCGCCATACCAACATCAAATTTTGAAATGATTATGTTCAATCCACCGGCCTGCATAATAAAAAACATAAAGGTCATTCCGAAGTTGTGAAACAGGGGCATTAAGAGAATATGAACGTCGTCTTGCGTTAGTCGCCAATAATACATCGATTGGAGACTAAAATAGAGCAAATTTCCGTGAGTGATTGTTGCTCCCCTGGGTTTACCATGAACTGCTGCCGTGTAAATGATTACATGCTCATCGTCCTCGCTAACATCTTCCTCACGATATTTACCCTGATTTGTGGTCAGTTCGTTGAACGGAAGAAACTCCCTAAAAGGGTGTCCCATTGTATAACAGGCCATTGTTCCCTTCGGAAATAGCGGACTCACTAAATCTTCGAATTCTTGTCCCACAAATATAGCCTTGGGCTCACAATCAGTAAGAATGAATTCAATCTCATCCGTTTTTAGACGCCAGTTAAGGGGGACCATAATGGCTCCTATCTTTGCAGCCGCTCCATAGAGGTAAACGAACTCCAGGCAATTCTGGGCCAAAATGGCAATGCGGTCCCCTTTTCCTATACCCCTACCTGCAAGTCCGCAGGCTAATCGGTCAACCTCTCCAAGTAATTGGCTGTAACTCACCTTTTCTTCCCCAGAGATTAAGGCAATTCTATCGGGTAATATCCGGGCATTGCGTTTGATTGTACTGTATAAAGTGTAGCTGTGCAGGCCCATTTTCTCCTCCTCAAGGAAGAACAAGATGAAGAAGGTCAATTGCCCTGGCCGGTATAATGCTTCTTGGGTAACTTTCAGTAATTAAACGGAAATACCCTAAATGATTCCCTGATAATTTCCCACCTATGGGCCAATCCCCGTGGTTCAAAAACGATGAAGAGCATCAGCACCAAGCTGAAAACCAGGAGAGGAAGGGCGCCAAGTACCGTTCCGCTAAGCACGGGGAAGGCATTGGCAACCATAGGGGATACAATGGAACAGAAATGATCTATGCCTAGTATGAAAAAGGAGCCGAAGAATACTCCCACAATTGTCCCCATCCCCCCTACAATAATCATCCCGATATACCATATAGCACTCCATAGCGTGAAGGTGTCTGCGGAAGCCCATCCGAAGTAGACAACCTGCAGAAAACCCCCGACACCAGCAAAGACACAACCGACAAAGAAGACGAGTAGCTTGTAATAGTAAATATTGATCCCGAGGGTATTCGCCGCAATATCATGGTCCCTGACTGCAACGAAGGCTCGGCCCGCCTTTCCTCGAACAATATTTTTTGCGAAGCAGGTGGACAAAAAGGCCATAATGAGCACAAGGTAGTAAATTCTCATCTCTGAATTTAGTTTGAAACCAAGTACCGTGGGGGGGGCCACTTCGTATCCCACCGTGCCGCCCAAAAGACGGACTAATATAAACATGATAATGTAGTGAGCGGCTAATGTGGTAAAGGCAAGATAAAGCCCCTTGACCCTCAAGGCTGGCATACCAAATATAAGTCCGGAGATTCCAGCGGATAGGCCTGCCAGCGGTAAAGCGAGGAGGAAGGGAGTACCTGCCTTCATGAGAATCGCCCCGATAAACCCTCCGAGCCCCATGAAGGCGGCATGCCCCATGGAGATCTGTCCGCAATACCCCGTTATGAGATTCAACCCCGTCACGACAACAATGGTTATACCGGCCCTAATGAAGAAGTCAAGCCAGCCCAACGAGATTAGTTTTGGCAAGACGGCCATTAATAAAAGAAAAGCGACCAGTAGTGTCCATTCGAATCGGGTTCGAATTAGAGCTAACTCTTGTTTATAACTCACGTTGAAAAGACCATGGCGCCTTCTCATTGGATTATACCCTCTCGATGGTTTCCCATCCGAAAATGCCGTGTGGTCGGAAAATCAAAACGACCATAAGAACGAAATAGGCAGCAACCTCCGAAAGGCCGCCTCCCACAAGTGGGTCGATGTACCCAGCGATTAGAGTTTCAGCAATTCCTAACAATGGTCCGACAACGATAACCCCTGCCAGAGATTCCAGGCCTCCGACTAAGCCTACTGCCATGGATTTAAACCCTATCTCGACGGCTGTATAGTGGATTCCCGTCACACTCGTAAGAAGGGCACCCCCTATACCTCCCACCGTGCTGGCGATAACCCATGTTAAAGCCAGGACACGAGTAACCTTTATCCCAAGAACCTTAGCCACGATGATGTCATCTGCGGTAGCGCGCATGGCCAGTCCACCTCGGGAGAAACGATAATAGGCTCCAAGCGACAGAATGAACAGAGAGCACATGCTCAAGAAGAATACATGCGGATAACTTAAGGTTGCAATTCTTCCGATAGCTACCCCCCCCTCGGGAAATAGAGGAGGAAACCGTAACCATTCCGTCCCCCAGATCAAAATTATGGCTCCCCTTACAAAACTTCCCAAACCAAGCGTGAGCAGGATAATCGAAAGAATTGGCTGACCAATCATGGGTCTTAGCAAGACCCTTTCAATGATTAAGGCCAAGATGGCGATTAAACCAATCGTGATGCCGATTCCCAGCATGAACGGAAGCTTGAATTGCACCGTTGCAGCATAGATAATATAGGCTCCTAAAATGGTTATTTCAGGTTGGGCAAAGTTAAAGATTTTGGAACATTTGAAGATTAAAATGAATCCAATGGCAATCATCGAATAGATGAACCCATTGGCTACGCCTGTAATTAGATAGTTAATGAGTTCGTTCATCTCCTTATAACCATCTCTTCCTTCTCTTGTAATGTTTAACTTCCCGGTAACTCTTTCGAGACCCTAACTCCGAAAGTCCGAGATAGAATTCCCTAATGTCCTGATTCTCAATGATTTTTTCGGAGGGACCATCCAACACCACACGCCCATTTTCGAGGACATACCCGTACTCAGAGATCTTCAGCGCAATGTTAGCATTTTGCTCTACTAAGAGCATGCTCATCCTGGTGTCCGCCTGAATTCTACCAAGGACGTTAAAGACTTCCTGAACAAGAAGGGGGCTCAATCCAAGAGATGGCTCATCAAGAAGAAGTACCTTCGGTCTTCCCATTAGAGCCCTGGCTATAACCAACATTTGTTGTTCTCCACCTGATAAATAGCCGGCCGTCCTTTTCTTAAGCTGACCAAGTCTCGGAAAGTATCCGTAGACTCTCTCTATGTCTACCTTGATCTCCCCATCTCCCCGAGACAACGCCCCTGTCCTCACATTATCGTCCACATTAAGGTGTTCGAAGACTCTTCTGCCCTCCAACACCTGGGATATTCCCAGCTTAGTGATGATTTCCGTCTCCAAACGATCAATTCTCTCGCCAGAGAACTCAATAAACCCATCCGTAACCTTCCCATCTTCGCTACCGAGCAACCCTGATATTGCTTTAAGAGTTGTCGTCTTTCCAGCACCATTGGCTCCCAACAGACACACAATCTTATTTGCCGGGAGTTCCAGACTTATTCCGCGAAGGACTAGAATCACCTCACTATATTTGACCTCGACATTGACCATTTTAAGCATTATTTTGCTCTCAATCCGTCGTCACTGCGAAACTCATACTTCGATGATATGAAGCGTGGCATTCACGTGACCTTCCCTTCCATCACTATACGTCACCTTCGCCTCAACTGATACACTATCCCGCCCCTCATACATAGCCTGATAAATATCATCATACTTCTTATTCAAAACGCGTCGCTTAAGTTTCCTGCTTCTGGTTAATTCCGCCTCGTCGGCATCAAATTCCTTGTGGAGGCTTACAAACTTATGTATCCGCCCACCCTCAGCCAATAACTTGTTGACAGCCCGTACTTCCTCAGCAAGGATTGAGATCACTTCCGGTTTCTGCGATAGATCCACAAATGTAGTATAGGGAATATTCTTCGACTCGGCCCATTTGCCGACCATGCCAAAATCAAGACTGATGATCGCCGTGAGATATGGCTTGCTTTCGTCGCCGAAGACAATTGCGTCCTTGATATAGACGCTAAAACGGAGGCGCGTCTCGACAAATTGAGGACTGAAGGCAGCTCCCCCGCTGAGATGAATCATCTCCTCTAATCGGTCATAAACCACGAGGTAACCCTCCTCGTCCAGATGTCCAGAGTCCCCCGTACAGTACCATCCGTCCCTCATTTTCCTGCTCAAGCCCTCCGGGTTTTTCCAGTATTCCTTCGCCATTCCGGGACTTCGGACAAGGACCTCCATTTGATCAATCTTAATCTCAACTCCCGGAAAAGGTTTGCCTACGGTGTCATATCTGGTTTCCAGTTGATGGTTACTCGATATCATCCCTAATTCGGCAGCACCATAAGCATTACACAAGGGTACACCTAAAGCACGGAAGAACCGGATGAGGCTGGGGGCGCATGAAGTACCCCCAACCGTGCATAGAAGAACTCTTTTCATTCCATAATGGCCCCGAACAACGCTCAAGACAAGTCTATCTGCAAGCCAGAATCTGATTTTCCTTTGAATCGACATCGCCTTATCCTGCTCTTGAGCCTCCAATTTGCGGTAACCTTCCTTTATTGCAAGTTGAAACGAAAGCCGCTTCCACCACGATGCATCGTCGATTTTCATCCGGATTTGTCTCGCCAGGTCTTCCCATAGCCTTGGTTGGTAGAAAAGCATGTGCGGGGCAATCTCCATGATATCGTTCTGCAGAGTTTCAGGTTCCTCCGCAAACGAGATCACCAGCGGATAATCCGGGCCTAGCGATAGACCCATGGTTTGTTCTGCCCACGCAGGCGGGGCATAGGAAAAGTATTCCGATCCTGCAGGAATGTTATATATCGGGAAGCTACTTCTAGGATAAAACAGTACGTAGTAATACGGGATAATTATCCCTTTAGGAAGACCGGTAGTCCCGGAGCTATAGATAATTACGCTGATATCGATTCCTTTAGTTTCGTCTATGCAGTGATCCATAAGTTCCGGTTTTTCCGCCGACTCTTCGTTCCCAATCGTTTCTAATTGGGTCAGGTTCATAATTAGACCTTCTTCATAGAACCACAACCCCTTGTCGTCCCAGTAGATCACCTTTTCAATATCCGGGCAATCTTCTTTGATGAGAAGAATTTTGTCAACCTGCTCCTGGTCCTCTCCCACGAAGAATCTGGCCCCGCTATTATTAATGAAGTACTTGGTTTCTTCTGGAAGGCTATCAACATAAAGGCAAATTGGGATGCCGCCTGCGCACTGGACACCCCACTGAACCCAAAATAGTTCGGGATCGTTATTTCCAATAATGACTACCCTATCCCCCTTTTGTAGGCCAAGACGTAAAAAGCCAAGACAGATCGATGTGACGTGCTGAAACACCTCCTTCCATGTGTATTGGTGCCAGATTCCAAGTCGCTTCTTCCTCATTGCAATACGATCTCCGTAGCTCAGGTTATTTCGCCTTAAAACCTTGGGGACGGTGTCTATCACCGATTCTGAATTGTTGTCTAAGGAAGCGCGAGCATTTCTTTCCTTGGATCTATTGAAAAGCATCACGATTGACTCTCCGCCGCGCCGAGATAGGAATGGATAACTGTTTGATCCGACTGAATTTCCTCCGGGGTTCCCTCGGCGATCTTTTTCCCGAAATCGAGCACGACAACTCTATCGGTAATGTCCATTACAAGCCCCATATCGTGCTCAATAATGATGATTGGAATCCTTCTTAATTGGTTGATGTCAATCAAATATCGGGCCATATCTTCCTTTTCTTCGCGGTTCATCCCTGTCATTGGTTCGTCGACCAGGAGCAGTGTTGGCTCGAGGGCAAGGGCTCTGGCAAGTTCAACCCTTTTCCGAAGGCCATAAGATAAACCCCCTACTTTAATATGCCGGATGTGCTGGATCTCAAGGAAATCGAGGATTCCTTCAACAATATGACGTTGCCGGATCTCCTCCTTTCTGGCCGGGCCAAACCATATCATTTGCATGATGAAATTCTCGTCCGTCCGGAAGTGCCTCCCCGTAAGAATGTTTTCCAACGTAGTAGCGCCAGAATAGAGGGCAAGATTCTGAAATGTCCTCGAAATTCCAAGTTGAGCTATCTTATACGGAGACAGGCAAGTGATCTCAAAGCCATCAAATATGATGGTTCCTTTCCATGGTTTGTAGAAACCATTTATACAATTGAGTAGTGCGGTCTTTCCTGCACCGTTGGGGCCGATTATTGCGAGTATCTCTCCTGCATAAACTTCAAGTTCCACACCGGCTAGGGGGGCGAGATCGCCAAAGCGAAGATGGAGATTTTCGATTTTTAGCCTCAAGAGTTTTTGCATCTGCTTCCCTGATAAGTTGTTTCAGCTATTCTAAGTCCTTTAGTGAAGACCTGAAGAAAAAGATCTTCTCGGTTCCGTCTTCATCTACCACAGTAATTGAGCCATCAACCTGAAGTTCTGGCTTGTTTACAGAGATGTTTGACCACATCCCTCCTGGCAATCCCCCTGGCTCCTCCCCGCCCAATCCCTTCCATAGAGGAAGCAGAATTTTAAGGGCTTCCCCCGGATTACTCCCTTGAAAGTAGAGTTTTGCAAACCATGACTTATACTCCGTTACAACAGCTTCTCTCTGCTCAACTGTTTTTCCTGATGGGACGTAGACAGTGGGCAGTTGACCGCTTCCTAATATCTCATTCTCGATGCGCAAGGTGTAATCGAGCGTGGCTGAGATTGGCCTGTCATTGGGATTGAACATCTTGAATACTGAGAGAAGACATATGTTATCTTTGGTCGATATAATGACCTTCGTGCTTTCTAACTCCGCGTCAACCGACTTCAATTCCACAGAATAGCTTGGAATAGGGGTCGCCAAGGCAATTATCGCCAAGCCAATGCCGATCTTGATTAGAAGGTCTATTCTTCTCATGAGCATCTTTCTCCTTTCCAATGTTGATATCACTTTCTCCCGTACTTCACTTGTTCCATCGGCATCCAGGGAGAGATGATCTTAAACTGGCCTCCTTCAATCCTCGCGAATCTGGTGTGCGAAACATACTCTGGATAGTCCGGTTCTCTTACGGTCAATTCGTGTAACAGTGCCCCGACGTCCACATTTTTAAGGTGAAATAACGCGTCCCGAATATCGGTAGGAGTGATTTTCGAATAGCCTACCTTCTCTAAAGCGCTCTGTAGGCCCGCTTTGACTACGTACCCAAATACGAACCCTCGCAGATAAGCACCCATTTCCTGCTCCACCCTTCCTCGCCACGCACGAACTTGTTTCGCCAGGCGCACTCCGGGAACATCTTCAAATGCAAAGGCATAGGGTGATCCAACGTAGAATCCCTCTCCTTCCTTCGGGATCAGCTTTAAAATGCTCTCATCCCATGCTGGAGTACCGCAGATGACGGTGACCTTCTTCCTGTCAATACCCAGTCGCGACATATCTTTGGCAACGACCATGGTGTGGCTTGTTCCCCCGAATATTACGATGAGGTCAGCCCCTTCCTTGGTCAGTTTCGTGATTTGAACAGAGGTGTCGGTTACTACCATTGGCAACCACTCAATCCCAATCCATTCCGCTCCAGCTTTCTCGACGTAGGCCTTAACCCCCCCCGGATCTCCCAAACTCCTCCAGGATGGAACGTCCATCGATAACCCTCCTATTTTCGGTGGCCGATTGCCTTTCCATGTTGACATGAACCACTTTACGTTTGTACAAAACTCCTCTGTCAATGTACATGAGGATGTAGAATAGTAGAGGGGTTCCGGACGGAATCCTGCTGGACTTGCCCCGGCGTAGAAGCCAACTCCGGGAATTCTATCACGGGAAAGGGAGGCACTGATCGCCTCACCAGTCGTGCTACCTATTACGCAGACCAACTTCGAGTCTGCTGCCTTGAATCTTTTATAAATGCCTAATGATTTAGTCGAACTATACGCATTATCTTCCCAAATGATCTTCATCTTGACGGAATCCGATTTCCCCATATTTGGGTCCTTGTATCCGACACCGCCTTCATGATTAATCCACATAAGGTGGTCTAAAAGTCCATCGGAGATGGGAGTTGTTGTTCCGCCCAAGGCACCCGTATAACCAAGAGAAAGCCCGACTGTGATAGCTCTCTGTTCCTGGGCCCCCACCGGCAAAACAAGGACTAACGCAACAAGACCCGCCAAAGTCAAAATAGAGCTTAATGTTCTCATACTGAACCTCCTTTCTGAAGATCCACAACTGGTTTGAACTCCTCGGGTTACAGCCGGGGCCAAGCGAACATCTACCCCCCCATTCTCACATCATCGTATATCCTCCGCTTACGCTCAGAGTTTGGCCGGTGATATGGCCAGCAGCATCTGAAGAAAGAAAAAGTACGGCATTGGCTATATCTTGTGGCTTCCCCAGCTTGCGAAGAGGATATCTCTTGGTTATCTTATCTACAACTTCAGGATTTAGGGTCGTAGACAGGAATCCTTCTGTTGCCCACATGCTTTTCTCTCCAAAATGAGATGGGTCCTCCGGGTTAGTAGCACCTGGACAAACCACGTTAACATTGATTCCATACCTACCGAATCCCCTTGCCAAGGATTTGGAGAGAGAAATAATCGCGCCTTTGCACGCAGAATATACCTCTTCATTATATTCTCCCATTCTCCCCGCATCTGAGCCAATATTGACAATCTTTCCGTATTTCTTCTCAACCATATGCCCAATTACAGCTCGTATGCAGTTCAGGGCGCCCCAAAAATTGATTTCAACTTCCTTCTGCCATTCCTCTCTCCGTTTGTCCAAAAATGGTCTATCAAACCCCCATCCGACGTTATTAACCAAAATGTCCACTCTTCCAAACCTATTTGTTGCTTCCTTTACCATTTCTTCAACCTGCTTATTGTTTGTGACATCGGTTTCGATAAGAATCGGTTGTACTCCCAATAGTTCAGCTTCTTTCATTACTTTTTTCCCTTGGGGAATGTCTATTTCGGCAAGGACGACTTGCGCTCCTTCCCTAACAAAACCAAGGCTTATGGCTCTCCCAATGTTTGACGCGCCCCCTGTAACGATGACTACCTTTCCCCGAAACCCTAAATCCATTTCTACACCCTCCTTCCCGTTTTTTGTTCTCCCAGTTTGTTGGCGTTTTTGATAGCATCAAAGGACAAGTGGCTAAGGCACTGAAGTTCAAAGTCAAGGGCAGATTTTAGATCCATATTTATCCCGCTACACACTAATCTCTTGGCTGCCTTAAGGGCCGCAGGGGATTTGTTTACCAAGGTCTCTGCAAATTTTATTGTTTCCTCTTCCAACTTGTCGTTTGCTACCACTTTGTTAACCAGTCCAATTCTGTGTGCAGTTTGAGAATCTACGGGTGCTCCGGTGAAAAGCATTTCCAAGGCGTTGCTTATCCCAATTAACCTTGGAAGCCGTTGCGTTCCCCCGGCGCTTGGAAGAAATCCCATTTTGATCTCAGGCACTCCGATACTCGCTCTTTCGGTTGCAATTCTTATATCGCAAACCAACGCCAACTCACACCCGCCACCCAGGGCATATCCGTCTATCGCTGCAATCGTGGGCTTCTCAATACCTTCTATCTTGTTGAACAGCGCATGGAATCTCTTTAGGAATTGCTCTATGTGTTCAAATGAAGTGAATTCCGTTTCGTTAAGGTCGGCACCCACGCAAAAGCTCTTCCCTTTACCAGACAAAACAATAGCCTTGACCTCCCTATCTCCTGCAGCCTCATCAAAGGCTTTTTCCAGGTCGTCTGCAAGCTTTCTATTGAGGGCATTTAGTCGGTCTGGTCTGTTAAGTGCAATTTGGAGTATGTTGCTGCGCGTTTGGCGGATGATTGTTTCGGAATCCATGAGTTTCGTCCTCCGTAATTCTGGTGATTTCATTTAGGATGAGTTTCCATGCATGGCCTACATATCGTCTATCATTTTTGTTTGAGGGCAGCATTGAAAAGAAACTTGACGATGTTGTCGATGACTTCCTCTATCGACAAGGGGCCATCCTGTCGGTACCAATTGTGAAATTGGATGAGAGCACTTGAAATACAGAAATTCATCACTCGCAAGTCCATATTATTCAGTAATCCCTTTTCGTCAATCAACTTAAGCGTTTTGAAATAAATGTCCCAAATATCTCGTTGCATTTTCCGGATTATTTCGCGTCTCTTACCGTTCAAATAATGACGCTCGGATGCCACGATTATGAATTCTTTCTTACGCTTGGCGCCAAACACTGTCATATTTGAGATTAGCATTTCGCGCAAGCGCTCGACCGGGTCTGAGACTTTGGTCTCGGTCTGATGTAAAATGTCAATAATATCTTGGGACGCATTACGAATAATCTCGAACAACAGCTCTTCCTTGTTCTTGAAATAATGGTAGATTACCGACGTGCTTATGCGAGCCCTGGTTCCAATGTCACGTATTGACGTGTCTGCATATCCTTTCTGAAAAAAGAGAGCAATGGCACACCGAACCAGCGTCTCCCGTGTGTTTTGAACGGACAAGACCTATTACCTCCCTTTTGAGCTATATTTACGTTTGCTAAAGTAATCCATACGTCTATCTGTAACGTTGGGTGCAACTCATTTTTCTTTTATCGATCGATCGATATGTTTAGATCGATTGATCGATATAATACCGCAGATCATAATTAATGTCAAGAAAAAAATTGCACTTGGTAAAAATAGTTTATAACCAAGCGAATTTATTTGGAATAACGGCACGTAGGGGCAAATCAATCTTGATGATCTTTTATCAAACCAAGAGGAACTTTTCAAGCAATTTCGACGGGGGGAAAAATCATCTCTATCTCATCAGGATTATTGATTGTGGGTCAAAGTCTCCACTATTGAGGCAAAGCGGTACTATAATGATTTCAGAAAGGAGTTAACGATCCCAACTTGGGTGGCATTCGCAACCAAAGAATGAACATATCTTATCAAGATAAGTCCCTGAAATAAATAGAGAAAGAGGATCTATTTGATCTTCACACCGTAAAAGTTTTGGCTTCGAAAAAGACCCCAACGATAGCAGATCCTGAACCTCCGGTTTCCACTATTGCTAACACCTGCAAAGGGTAAGGGTGGGTGCACATCAGGGGTTTATGATTTGCGTTGGAGGGAGAGCATCAGGTGCGGCTCTAAAGCTGACACGTAGTTACACGGCCCGGGAACCACGGGTTAGACGATTATCCGGTCTCCACATTTGGCGTAAATGTACTCAGGATCAAGGTCGACCCCGCAGGCCCACTCAATAGTATCAAAGGCAACGCGGACACGCTTGAAGTTGTCCAAGTCCTTAATCCGGTGGAATACCCCGAAATCAAGAATTGGCTTCATGTCAAGAATGCCCTTTTCCCCGTTTTCAAAGACAAGGAAAAGGGTGTAATCATCGCGAGGAACAACTTCCTTTACAGATGGATACATAAGTAGTTCTCCTCACTGAAGTGGTTGTATTTTGAACGGTTCTTCTCCGCTCATCACCAGTTGCCAGTCGGCCATCAGTTCTTCCTGGTGAAGTTCAGCCCATGCCACCACGAGTTTTGTTTGTCTGCCAGGCAGATTACCTTCGATGATCGCCCCCGTGCGGATATCCACTGTTGCCTTGTACTCGTTGTAGTAGGCATGGAAATGGGGAGGCGGGTGCTCGCCCGGTGCAAAGTACATCCGAATGATGATTCCGAAAAACATTGAAATAGTAGGCATAATATGTCCCTTGTTATTGGATGACCACGGACCAGCCAACAGCCAACCATTTAATGCAAATCTACAATGTTCAGTCTATTCTGTCAAATCTCTCTTTCGGGATGTCCTCCACCCAGGTATCGGTTTATCGGGATCCCGAAGGTGAACGTATTGCCAAAACCATCTACCGTTGATGGAGGGTACTTGATGCAGGTTTGCTTTTCAGATAGCAATTGGGGAGGCAAAAAAAGTGTCAAGGTTTTAGATTGGCATGGAAGGGGAAGATCACATCCGCATCGATACACTCCAACCCTGTCCTAAAAGAAGCGGCGGAATGGTCGCATTAGATTTTTAAAAAAAGGCTTGACATGCAAATCAATTTTTTTTATGGTAAAACCACAGACATAAGACGTCCGCAATTGAATAGAGGCCACATCTCACCATTTCCCTTATTCAGGACCTTCGGTCCTGGGTTAATGTCGAAAAGCTTGCTACTTGATCAACACGGCAAGGGGAGCGATCATCCACGAACCCTCCCTTGCGGAAGCCTTGGCGCAAGGCTCTATTGCGGGAGCGGGGCTCGATGTCACCGTTGATGAACCAATAAGCGCGGACAATCCTTTGCTGAAGCTGCCCAATATCCTTCTCGCCGGCCATTCGGCTTGGTATTCCACGATGTCGGACTCCAATTCAGAATACTGGCACAAGCCCATGACCCAGGTCATCATGGCCCTGAAGGGGAGATGGCCCACCTATGCCGTCAACCCGGAGGTCAAGCAGAAATGGCTTGAGAGATGGGGCGAGAAAGCTTGATGAAGAAATAGAGTTTAGATGAAAGTAACGGTTATGCCCGGAGGGCACTCTCGCCTGCGTGCCGAAACGCGATACCAGCGCCAGACCTGTATGGGTACTCCGGCGTGCAGGCACGAACCATGAAAACTAACTGTATCTCCCCTCTCCCTTGATGGGAGAGGGCGAGGGAGAGGGTGAGTCAAAGTCCTTGCCCCCTCACCTCAATCCTCTCCCCCGGAGGGGAGAGGAGGTATTTGTGTGACTATTTTCTAAGTAAATACGAAGCAAAGGAGTTGAAGATGCGTGCTCTGTTTGTGCTGAACCCTTACGAATCGAGACGATTTATAGCCAAGGCGGTTGCCCGGTTGCCCGAAGTGAAAAAGGCAAAAGAAGAAGGGGAGATCGTCATCGCCCACGGGTCCACAAATGTGTATGTGGCCGAAGAGATTTTAGGGAGAAGCCCCTATCCGCCGGATAAGTTCCTTTCGGGCCTGGTGGTCAATAGAGTCCTCTGCACGACTGAAATGGGAGAAAAACCACCTCTGGTCATGATCAGGAAGGGAGAGTTGATTTTACCTGAATTGACTATGGAGGAAACTTTAAAAAATTTCGATTCCGAATCGATATTTATCAAAGGAGCGAACGCAGTGGATGCGGAGGGGAATGCCGGCATCTTTGTCGCTCATCCATCGGGAGGAACGATGGGTTATGCCTATAGCATCCTCAGCGCCAGAGGGTGCCGTATCATCACTCCCGTGGGCCTCGAAAAGCTGATCCCCTCCGTTAAAAAGACATCTCAGCACTGCGGTCAGGATACGTTCTATTATTGCCAAGGGATCCGAATCGGGATGATTCCCATGATGAACGCAAAGGTCATCACGGAGGTGGAGAGCTTCCGAATCCTTCTTGGCCTGGAGGCGATTCATATTGGAAGCGGCGGGGTGAACGGCTCCGAAGGATCTGTCGTTATGGTTGCTGAAGGAGGGAAAGAAGAACTGGATAGAGCGATCCAGCTCATTGAATCGATTAAAGGGGAACCTCCTCTTCATCCGAGGAAATCGTTGTGCGTCACCTGCCCACCTCCCCCGAGGGGCTCAGGCCCGCGCGTTTCTCCACGAGATCCGATCACGGGTGAGGAAATCAAACATTGCATCTACCATGGAAAGAAGGAGGAGGAGCTCCCCCCCTATTTGCAGCAAAGGGTTTCTAAGCAAGAGATTTTGAAGGATTAGGCACTGCGCCTTGTCCGGAACCTCACCCGCAAGAGGTGGCCTCTTGGGGGCAGTCTTTTTTTCGTAGGGTCGGCGTCCCCGCCGACCTGAAATGGCAGGCGAACCAAGGCGTACCGGATCACGGCTGATCACCGCTCTTTACTTCCCGGCCATGCCGGCTCGTAATGGACGCTGCGTCCCCTGCCTTCCGGTTGCCGCAATACTTTTTTCTCCATTAAGTCACTTATTTCCCGATACGCCGTCGCCCGGCTCACCTTGGCAATAGCCGCATATTTACGCGTCGTCAGCCCGCCTTCGAATCCTCCCGGCCCGGCCTCCAGCAGACGGTTTATCACTTTTTTCTGATGCGCGTTCAGATCAATCTGACGATACTTATTCCAGAATTCCGCCCTCATGAGAACGCCCGAAATAAGATCTGCCGAACGATCGATAGCGGCATGAACACATGCAACGAACCACAAAAACCATGCCGTTTCATCCCGGCGGCATCGCTGCACGTCTTCGAGCACCTTATAATAATCGTTGCGCATGCGCATGATTTGCGAAGAGACACTATAGAACCGTACCTTGGATCTTTCATCCTGCGTCAGCGCCATATCCGTCAGCACCCGCGCCAATCTGCCATTGCCGTCTTCATATGGATGTATCGTCACAAATCGCAAATGCGCAGCCGCTGCGCGCAGTATTCCATCCATTCTTCCGTAGGAATCATTCCACCACGTCAGAAAAGCGCGCATCTCCTTTTCAAGCTGCTCGCGGGGCAGCGCCTCAAAATGAATAGTCTCTTTTCCAATCGGCCCGGAAACAACCCGCATCGACTCCATGCCGCGCAAACGCCCCACCCGAATCCTCTTCAAACCGGAATATCCTGTCGGAAACAAAGCCGCGTGCCAACTGTTGAGCCGCTTCAGCGGCAGCGGCCTGTCATGAAATCTCACGGCATCCAAAAGGACCTCAACCAAACCCTCGGCGTTCCTGTCGACGGGGCCCACTCCCTCAGGCAAACCAAGACGCACTGCCACAGAGGATCGCACCGCGTCCCGGTTGAGCGCCTGCCCTTCGATTTCCGCCGTCCTGACCGCCTCTTCCACCAACACGGCGGCCTGCGCTTCAGTTTCCAGCTTCAAATCCAGCGATGCCGTCTTCCCCAGCAGCATCCCCTGGACCTTGCGCAGCTCTGATAGAGGCCGAAGCAACGCCGCCTCGTCATAAGTAAAGTCAAACCACTCTCTCCGCTCCCAGATGTATTTCATCGCCATCCCTGAAACAATTATAAGCCATAAACGCTTCACTTTATGATACACTTATACCATATAATCCCATCATGTTTCAAGGTGTTTTCATGCAGGGTAAAGCATACATCCGCTTAATACCCTGTGCCGACAGTCATTCGCGATCCAACAGACCGAACCCAAATGTCTGGATCGCGATGATCGCTCCCGGCCCTCCCTCTGCGGAACCGTCTGCCGGAAAAAATTCCCTGAGGTTTCCCAAGCACGACCATTCAGTTCCCAAACAAGCGACCGAAGAGTAAGTCCAATGGTCGAGATTTCTGCTATAGAAGTGGATCCTTTCAAGAAATAAAAAGCTGCGATTGCAAGATCAAATCGAGACATTTCCTGTTTGCTTTCAATCGGTTACGTTTGGCAAGATATGTTCAGTTCTGACTTGGTCGGTCCTTTCTTCATATATTGTTCGGATGCTCGTCTCCACACGGGTCCTGATTTGATGGGGAGATCATTGAAAAGATCCTCGAACATCCTGGACTCTGGGATCTAAAGGCAAGACCTCCAACTGGGGCGAAGGTGTCACTGGTAACGATGCACTTCGATGAATCAGATTTTCAGATTTCTTCTTCTAATTCCTTCTACGCACACCCGAATGACCCGATAGATTCCTATCCAAGCTAATAGGGCCGCGGATCTTCTTCGGTTGGATAGGGCAGCAGGTGGGTTTGCCACAGGAGGAGGCAAAAACCGATTTAACCCGACTCGTGTCTCCGGAAGTCCTGTCCTCGGTTGCTCTTACCCCACTGCGAAAGTTTCCTGTCAAGCTTTCCATAGGATGGCTTAAAAAACTACCTCATAGGTTGTGGCTATGTTGTGTTTTTTTTCCATTGACATGCAACTCCGTTTTTGGGATATTTAACCTACTAAAAGCGAGTTTATTATCAGCTCAACTTTATCAAGAAGGGAGGCGCTTGAGATGGGACAGGAAGGTGATAGGGACGAAACGGGTGACATATTAGGCAGAATTACTTATTCCAGAAGGTCTTTTTTCAAAGGGTTGACGGCTTCTGGACTGTTGGCTGGGTTAAGTGAACTGCTTCGTCCTCTTTCCGCGGAAAGCAGCACAACAAAGGTGAGTGGCAAGGTTGTTACAGAACCGAGCCGGAAAATTCCTGTCGTCAAAGAGGTTGACGTCATTGTTGTAGGAGGAGGGATGGCAGGCTGTTGTGGGGCCATCGCGGCTGGGAGGATGGGTCTAAAGACCATAATCGTTGAGTATTTTGGATTTTTTGGAGGCAACGCCACAAATAGCCTAGTCGATAGCTTATGTGGTTTTTTTACCAGGACAGAAAACAGAATACCACTCGTTAAAGGGATCGGTGGAGAGATCATCGAAACATTGGTGCAGCGGAAGGGAGGAGAACAGCTGAAAAACTGCTATACTATCGAACCTGAATTGCTGAAACTGGTATTAGATGAGAAAGTCATGGATGCAAAAGTCGAACCCCTATTTTACAGCCCAATGGTTTCGCCCATCATACAGAACAATATCGTAAAAGGGATCGTCATTGAGAACAAAGGAGGTCGCCAAGCCATCCTGGGGAAAATGGTTTTAGATTGCACGGGGGATGGGGATGTGTGTGCGTTAGCCAATGTCCCATTTGAATTGGGCGACGGTAAAGGACAATTTTATGGCGTCGATATGGGATTTCAGCTCGTAAATGTAGATGACAAGAGGCTGGATCTAAAAGATCTTGAAGCCCTACAGAAGGAGGCGATCACATCTGGCCAATATAAGCTGACCAGGGTGGGTGGCAATCTCGGGAACATAGGGATACCGGGTGTCCATTGGGCCAATATGGCAAGGATTCCCTGGGCGGTTAACGGCACGGATCCTTATCAACTTACAAGGAGCGTCATCGAAGGGAGACAGATTGTTCGCGAGTGGGTGAGGTTCTTGAGGGATAAGTTCCCGGGTCTGGAAAATGCGGAAATAGTCGAGACCGCTGCAAGAATCGGTCTGCGGGAGACGCGGCGGGTCATGGGAGAACACCTGCTAACCGCTGAAGAGGTGCTAAAGGGGACAAAGTTCGATGATGGAATAGGGGCAAATGCTTGGCCTATCGAGCAACACATTCCAGGATTATTGGAACGAAAAATGTTCTTTCTCAAAGGGGACGACTATCACACGATACCCTATCGATCGTTAGTGCCCAAGAAAGTGGAGAATTTGTTGATGGCTGGACGATTCGTTAGCGCTACTCATGATGCCCTTGCTTCCATCCGCGTCAGCGGGCCGGCAGCCGTCATGGGGCATGCTATTGGCACCGCCGCGGCGCTTTCAATCAAAGAAAAGGTTTCACCAAGAAGACTAAAAGTGACGCATCTTCAAAAGGAACTGGAAAAAGCAGGAGCTTTCCTTGGGTAAGGCTTTTGAACGACCCGAGGAGTGAGCCAAAACCAACCGATGTCAACTCGGCCGTTTCGAACGTTTTTTGTTTGACATAGATAACGCCTCACTGAAGCGTCGGGGGTCCCGCAATCCAGCAGGCATGCCTTCGAAAATCTTATGAAGTGGATTGTTCTAAATTTCTGTCTATGAGGGGCTGAGATTGTTTCCGATGTTCGGATACCCCTGAGTAGGTTATTCGAGAACTTCCAAACCATAACCATAGGAGGGGAAAATGAACCCGGTGAACCTGCGAGAATTAGAAAGGGTCGAAGTGACCATCCTGGTCGATAATTACACGGATCTTCTTCTGCTGCAAAGCACCAATGTCGTGAAACGGGCTGCACTTTCTCCGCCCCAAGCCTTTCTGGCGGAGCATGGGTTCTCTTGCCTGATAAAGACGACCGCCGGTTCCGAAGAACACGTAACGCTTATGGACGTGGGGATCTCGGGAACCTGCTTTCTCCACAATGCCCAGCTCTTGAAAATCGATTTGAACAAAGTGGAGGCTTTGGTCTTGAGTCATGGACATTTCGACCACTGCTGGGGCCTGCGAGAAATCTTGCCAAAGGTTCCTAAAGGCATTCCTCTTGTCCTTCATCCGGATGCATTCCTCACACGGCGTCTCAATCTTCCTGCCCTGGGAATTCAGGTGGCTCTTCCTCCTCCAGAGGAAAATATGTTGAGAGAAGCCGGGATGGAAATCCGAAAAGTTCGGGAGGACACGACTTTGGCATCAGGGTACGTTCTCGTTCTGGGTGAGATTGATCGGCTGACGGAATTTGAAAAGGGAATGCCGGGGGCCGAAGCGGAAATAAAGGGGCAGTGGGTGAAAGATCCTTTCCCGGATGACCGTGGCGTAGCGGTCAAGATAAAGAACAAAGGTCTGGTGGTAATCGGCGGGTGTTCCCATGCGGGAATCATTAACACCGTAAAATATGCCCAGAAGGTAACCGGGGAGTCTAAGGTGCATGCTGTTCTTGGCGGGTTTCATCTCACCGGGCCAATGATGGAACCTATCATCGGCCAGACGATAGGGGAGATGAAGAGGATCGGCCCGGATTACGTCGTCCCCACTCACTGCACCGGATGGAAAGCAATCAATGAGTTTGCCAAGCAGATGCCGGAACAGTTCATCTTAAACACCGTCGGGTCGACTTATGTTTTTGAATAGGCCGAACCAAGACGCACTCGAAGAGAAGGACTGCTTACAGAACGCCGGTGTCATTAACGGGTTCACTCGTAGGTGTAGAGTACTTCCTGAAAGCGAGAATTAAAAGACATTGGAGAAAGGTATAGTTTTCAACCTATCATCGATAGAATGATCCTTTCTCATTAGGCGGGCTCTCATCAATTGATACCGCCGCATCTGATCCTTTATCAGCGAGGTACCTTTATGAAACGTTGGATGAAAATCGTTCTCGGTGTAGCAGGTGCAATGATCGTCGTGGCTGTGGTCGTTTGGTTCGGGGCCCCGGGATTGGTCGTCAAGGTGTATACGGCCGCGGAGATGCGCAAAGCGGGTCTCTCGCAAAAATCGACTACGGCCGGTGACCATATCGTCCATTACCTCGAGGGAGGCGTGGGCGAACACGTGGTGCTCCTACACGGTTTCGGCGCGAATAAGACCCACTGGCTGCGCTTCGCCCGCTTCATCATTCCCGGGTATCACGTCGTCATTCCTGACCTTCCGGGTTTCGGGCAGAGTACGTACGACGAAACAGGCGATTATTCGCACAACGCCCAAGCTGCAAGGATCAAATTGTTCGCCGATGCGATCGGACTCAAAAGAATTCACATCGTTGGGAATTCCATGGGAGGCAATGTTGCGGGAAATTTCGCAGCCGAGCATCCGGACATGGTCGCCAGCCTCGGCCTTTTCGACGCTTCCGGGGTCAAATCGGAGGAGAAGTGCGAAAGGGATCTCCTGCTCGAAAAAGGAATCAATATCTTCGATGTCAGCAACGCGGATGAATATGACCGGCTCCTGAATTTCGCTTTTGTGAAGCCAATCAATGTGCCGGGTCCGGTGAAAAAGATACTGATGGAGGAGGCCATCGAGCGCAGGCCGGTAACCGTCCGCATTTCCAAGCAGTTGACCGCCGACCGGTACGCGCTGGAGGGGAAGCTCTCACGTATAACAGCACGAACCCTTATACTCTGGGGCGATACCGATCGTCTGGTCCATATCGCTTGCGTGAAAATATTCGAGCGGGGGATCAAAAACAGCACAACCGCAATTATAAAGGGGTGCGGACATATCCCGATGGTCGAGCGTCCCGGGGAAACAGCGGAACTTTACTTGAATTTTTTGAAGGGCGCCGGCCATTGACGCGGGCCGACTCCGTTTTTCCGCTGATTCGGGGAAGGGGGCGCTCATGGGATTATACTTTCCTAAAGGGCAGTTCAACAAGTAGCAGTCTACCTTTTATTTTACCGGCCACCTCAATTCGCTTTTCCTGGACGCGGTAATTTGACAGATACCTGTCAAAAGGTGCAGACTACGACCAGTAGTCAATGGCGAGAATTCGAAAAACTTTCTCTTGCCCGTGGAAGAAATGGGTAAATATCAAGGCTAAGGAGGGCTTGCATGATCCGTTCAAAAGATTCCGGGACAGAGGAACGGGTGGTAACGACGACCTGCTCCTGGGACTGCGGTTCCCGCTGTCTGCTGAAGGTCCACGTATCCGACGGTGAGATCAGCCGCATTGAAACCGATGAGAGACCGATGCCTAGCTTGAAGGCATGCCCCCGCGGACTGTCCGGGAAAGAAGTGGTTTATGCCGCAGATCGTCTGATACGACCCCTCAAAAGGGTCGGAGAAAGAGGGAGTGGAAAGTTTGCCCCCATTTCCTGGGAGGAGGCCTTGGAGACCATTTGTGGTCATTTGCAGAGGGTGAAAGAAAAGTACGGGCCAGAATCCATTTTGCTGATGGACTATGCAGGTTCCATGGGGCACATCCATGGTACCAATGCACGGGTTGCTCGTCGCTTTTTTTCCCTGTTTGGCGGATGCACGGGAGTCTTTGGAAATGTCTCTCAAGAAGCAGGCATTTTCTCATCTATGGCCACGTTCGGTACGACTTTTACTGGTAATTCCCGGGACAATTTCCTCTATTCAAAATTGATCATTCTTTGGGGCTGGAATCCTCTGGTGACTCGCTTTGGTCCGGACACGGGTTACTATCTGACGCAGGCCAAGAAGGCAGGAGCTAAAATTATCTGTGTTGATCCCCGTGTCAGTCCTTCGGCTCACACTCTTGCGGAACAATGGATTCCGATTAAGCCGGGTACGGATACGGCCCTTCTCATTGCCATGGCTTATGTAATCATTGCTGACAATCTCTATGATCGTCGGTTTCTTGACACGTATACTTTGGGCTTTGAGAAATTCACGAGTTATGCACTGGGAAAAGAAGACGGGATTCCCAAGACCCCTGACTGGGCGGAGGAAATCACCGGGGTCCCCAAGGAGGTCGTCGTAAAACTGGCTCGGGATTATGCACAATTGAAACCAGCCGCTCTATGCGCTGGGTGGGCGCCGGGACGTACTGCCTTCGGGGAGCAGTATCATCGGGCCGCGTCGGCGCTCGCCGCCATTACCGGAAACATAGGCATTAAAGGCGGCCATGTGTCTGGCGGATCGGACCGCATGCCTTTTGGCGTATTGGAGAAGTCCTTCCCGGTTCCCGAAATGACGATTCCTCTCGTTCACGTGACCGAGATTTATGATGCCCTGTTGAAAGGCAAAAAAAGGGGCTATCCCAGCGATATCAAGCTACTCTACATTGTGGGCTGCAACCTGCTGAACAGCTTCCTAAACCTCAATAAGGGGCTTTCTGCCATGCGGATGCCAGAGTTTATCGTGGCTCATGAGCTTTTTCTCACTGCCACAGCCAAGCATGCTGACATCATCCTTCCCGTTACCCATTTCTTCGAGAGAGAAGACATCAGCGTGCCTTGGGCAATGCGGAGCCCCTATTTTATTCACATGAATAAGATCATAGAACCCGTGGGCGAAACCAGATCTGATTTAGCCATCTTTAAGGAGTTAGCGGAACGCCTGGCCATATTCAGTTACAGCGAAAAGTCGGAGGAAGAGTGGTTACGAGAGTTTTTGGCGGCCACCCCGGGATTGCCTGATTATGAAACCTGGAAAAGGAAGAGTTTTTTCGAAATCGAGCACGAAAAACCTTGGATTGCCTTTCAAAAGCAGATCGAAGACCCCGATCACCACCCCTTTCCAACCCCTTCGGGAAAGATTGAAATCTTCAGCCAAAAACTGGCCGACATGAAAAATCCACTAATCCCACCCACACCCCGGTATATTGAGGCTTGGGAGGGCCCGCAGGACCCCCTCGTCCGGAAATACCCTCTCCAGTTAGTAAGTCCCCATGCTCGGGGGAGAGCCAATTCCATGTTCGATAATATCCCCAAGTTGAAGCGACTAAATGACCAGCGAGTTTGGCTCAATTTGCAGGATGCCCAGGCGAGAGGCATCCGGAATGGAGACAAAGCAAGAATCTATAATGACCGCGGCCAGCTAGTGGTAGCAGTCTACGCCACGGACGAGATCATGCGAGGTATAGCCTGTTTGGAGGCAGGGGCATGGTATGATCCAGACGAAAAAGGGATCGATTACGGCGGATGCGTCAATGTGCTTACCCGGGATGGGAAATCTCCAGCGGGGGGTTTCCCATTTAATAGTTGTCTCGTTCAGGCAGAGATCGAACGGGTCTCTTGAGTATTGAGACGCCTTCTTAAAATTTTCAGGCTATGGATACTACGCTATTTGAAGACCCTACCTGCCTGTTTCCATCTCCTTTGGCAGAAACTGGTTTTGGCAAGATATCTGCACTTTAGATTCAGATCTGTCTGCTGGTTTCCTTCTTCCAGTCATCTACCTACTGTAGTGTTAGAGTAATATCTTTACAATCGTTTAGATTTGCAAATACACCGGTGCAACGCAAAACCATTGGACTAAAAACATTGACGTCATCTTGAAAGAGGTCGCACATTGTAAAGCTGATATTGTAACACAACACTACTTTGTTTTCGATTTGTTCCACCGCTTCGATTCTGTTTTTCTCGGGGAACCGGCTCTTTGTCCTTCCTATCGTCGCTGAAAGCGAGAGAGGGCAGGAAAGGCTGAGGAAACGCGAACGCAGCTTAGGCGATCTGACCTGGCTCCCGAGGAGTGACGGAATCCGGGCGATGCTCAGTTGTTTGATTCGGCCTCTTTCTTTTGAATATCTGGGATACAAGGACAAAGAAAAGCGGGATGAAAATGAGGTCAATGAAGGTGGCCGAGAGCATCCCGCCGACAACCGCCGTCCCAATGGCGTTCTGGGCTCCCGCTCCGGCGCCGGTGGCTATGGCGAGTGGCAGGACGCCGAAGAAGAACGCCAGTGAGGTCATGATGACCGGCCGGAATCGGGTTTTCACCGCTCCCAGGGTTGCCTCGACCAGCTTCTCTCCATAGCCCATGCGATGCTGTGCGAACTGAATGATCAGGATGGCGTTTTTGGTTGACAATCCCAGGGTAGTGAGGAATCCGATCTGAAAGTAAATATCATTCGGCATACCGCGCAACCACATCGCCAGCGTCGCGCCAAAGACGCCCAGCGGTAACATCAGCATGTTGACAAACGGGATGGTCCAACTCTCGTACAGGGCCGCTACGCACAGGAAGATGATCAGAATGGAAAAGGCGTAGAGCGGAACGGTCTGGGCGCGGGATTGCCGCTCCTGGTAGGAAAGCCCCGTCCAGTCAAAACCGATCTCCTTGGGCAACTTCGAGGCGAACTCCTCCATGGCCTGCATCGCCTCACCGGAACTTCTGCCCGGCGCTGCCTCACCCCAGATGTTGATGGATGGAAAGCCGTTGTAGCGCTCCAGCTTGGGAGAACCAAAGGTCCACCGGCCGGATGCAAACGTGGAATAGGGAACCATCTTGCCGTCTCTGTTACGCACGTGGAGTTTTTCCAGATCCCCGGGCAGCATCCGATAGGGGGCGTCGGCCTGAATATCCACGTGCTTGATCCGTCCAGCTTTGATAAAATCGTTGACATAGGCGCTGCCGAAGGCAGTCGAAATGGTATTGTGAATGGCAGTGATGGGAAGCCCCAGGGCGCCCGCCTTTTCCATATCCACGGTGATCCGGTATTGCGGAACATCGTCCAGCCCGTTGGGCCGCACCCGGGCCAATCTCGGATCCTTGGCCGCCATGTCGACGATCTGCCTGCGAGCCGCCATCAGACCGCCGTGGCCTAATCCCCCACGGTCCTGCATCTGGAAATCAATACCCTTGGCATTGCCCAGTTCACTGACCGCCGGCGGCGGGAAGGCGAACACTATGGCGTCGCGCATCTGTGAAAACGCCCTCATGGCCCTGTTGGCCACCGCGGTAACCTTCAGTTCCGGCCGGGTGCGCAGTTTCCAGTCCTTGAGCTTGATATAGGCCATGCCGATGTTCTGGCCCCGGCCGGACTGGTTCTGACCGGAAATCGTCATAATGGAGTCCACCGCGTCTTTTTCCTTATTTTGGAATTGATCCCTGACCTTCTCCATGACCGCCTCGGTCTGTTCCAGCGTGGAACCGACCGGAAGCGCAACCTGGCAGAGCAGGACTCCCTGGTCTTCGTCCGGGAGATAGCTCGTACGCAACTGCAGAAACAGGAATCCCATTCCTGCCACGATGAGCACGTAGACAACCACATAGCGCACGTTTTTGTTCAACGAGTGGCCGACCACTCGCACGTACACGTCTCGGATTTGGAAAAACACGTGGTCAAACCATCTGAAGAACGGCCTAAGGAGAGATATCCCGCCCTCCGCCGGTTCATGTCCCTTTGGCACCGGCTTGAGGAACGTAGCGCAGAGGACCGGCGTCAGGATCAAGGCCACCAACACCGAAAGGAGCATGGAGGCGATGACGGTCACTGAAAACTGCCGGTAGATGACCCCCGTGGCCCCGGTGAAAAACGCCATCGGTCCAAAGACTGCCGACAGCACCAAACCGATGCCGATCAGGGCGGGGGTGATTTGGTCCATCGATTTGGCGGTAGCCTCTTTGGGCGAGAGCCCTTCCTCGCCCATGATGCGTTCGACGTTTTCCACCACGACGATGGCGTCGTCCACCAGCAGGCCGATGGCCAGCACCATGGCGAACATGGTCAGCATGTTGATGGAGAACCCGAACAGTCCAAGCACCGCGAACGTGCCGAGAAGGACCACGGGCACCGCGATGGTCGGAATGAGGGTGGCCCGCATGTTTCCCATGAAAAGGTACATGACCAGGAAGACCAGCAGGATCGCCTCGAGAAGAGTCTTGACCACCTCGTCAATGGCGACCACGGTGAAAGGAGTGGTGTCGTAGGGGTAGACGACCTTCACACCGGGGGGAAAGTACCGGCTTAACTCTTTCATCTTGGCCCGGATCCGGTTGGCCGTCTCCAGCGCATTGGCGCCGGGCTCCTGCCGGATGGACATCCCGGCCGACGGCATGCCGTTGAAATTGTTAATGGTATCCGCAAGATCGGTCCCCAGCTCCGTCCACCCTATGTCTTTGACCCGCACGACGGAGCCGTCCGGATTCATGTGGACGGGGATGGCGGCAAACTCCTCGGGGGTCTTGAGCAGGTTATGGACAATAATGGAGGCATTGAGACGCTGGCCCTTGACCGCCGGCGCCATGCCGAACTGGCCGCCGGAGACCTCCACGTTGTAGGCTTGAATCGCTTGTGTCACATCCTCCGTCGTCAGGCCGTACCCCGTCAATTTGTCAGGGTTGAGCCAGATACGCATGGCATACTCGCCGCCGAAGCCTTCCACCTCCCCAACGCCCGGCACCCGTGCCAGCACCTGCTGCACGGTAGTGAGAGCATAGTCTCTCAGGTCAAGATCGCTCATGCTGCCGTCTTCGGAAATCAGGCCCACCATGATCAGGTAGTTCCTGGTGGATTTGCGGACCGAGACGCCCCGGCGCTGCACTTGATCCGGCAGTTTGGCCATGGCCAGTTGGAGCTTGTTCTGCACCTTGGCCCAGGCAAGGTCCGGGTCGGTTCCCGGTGCAAAGGTCAACTCGATGCTGGACAGGCCGGACGAATCACTGCTGCTGGACATGTAGAGCATTCTGTCCAGACCGGTCATCTGCTGCTCGATGATCTGGGTCACGCTGTTCTCCACCGTCTCCGCCGAGGCCCCCTGACAGAGGGCACCGATCCTGATGGAAGGCGGGGCGATGGGGGGATACTGCGCGATGGGCAAGTTATAGATCGCCAGGCCACCCAGCACCATCAGGATAATGGCAATAACCCAGGCGAAGACCGGACGGTCCAGGAAGAATCTCGATAGCATGATGCGCCTCCGTCAGTTCGATTTTGGGGCCGGCTGAGCCGTCTTTTCAGGCGCCGCACCGCTTGTTCCACCCGCTTGAAACGGGACAACCTTTACGGCAGCGCCGGGCCGCACTTTTTGCATGCCCTCGACGATCAAACGCTCGCCTGGTGCAAGCCCCGAGGCGACGAGCCATCGGTCGCCGATGGCTCGATCGAGCGTGAGCATCCGCTGGGCGACCTTCCCCTCGCCGTCTACGATGAGCGCAAAGGGATTCCCCTTGGGATCCCGCGACACACCCTGCTGGGGGACCAGGATGGCCTCATTGTTGATACCCTCTTGCACCACGGCTCGGAGAAACATGCCCGGCAGGAGGTGGCCCTTTGGATTGGGGACGATCACCCGCAGAGTGACAGACCCGGTTGTCGGCTCCACGGTGACGTCGCGGAACTGAAGCGTTCCTTCCTGGGGATACGTTGTGCCGTCTTCCAGGATGAGCCGGACCTTGCTCTGGTTTTCACCGCTGTTATGGAGGCGGCCTTCCTCCACTCGACGCCGCAAACGCAACAGCTCGCTGGTGGATTGGGGCACATCGACATAAATGGGATCCAATTGTTGAATGGTAGTCAGAGCCACGGATTGCTGGGCGGTCACGAGGGCGCCTACGGTGACATTGGATTTGCTGATACGTCCTGTGATCGGCGCCACCACGTAAGTGTATCCCCGATTGATTCGGGCCGTTTCTGTTGCCGCCTCCGCCTGCTGGATGGCTGCTTCGGCGACGGCCACGGCTTCCTGGTCGTTTTTTACCTGTGCTTCGGTAGCCCGGAGTGTGGCTTCGGCGACTTCGGCCTCGGTCACAGCCTGGTCACGTTGCGCGGCGGAGATGACACTCTTCTTAAAGAGTTCCTCATATCGCCAGCGAGTCTTGCGTGCGAGGTCTAACGTGGCCTTCTGCCTCGCAACGTTGGCTACGCTCGCCTCCAGCGCAGCCCGCGCCCGCTCGGCTGCCCTTCGCATGCCGGAGAGGTTGGCCGCTGCGTTGTCGTAGGCGGCTTGAAAGGGGGCGGGATCGATTTGATAGAGTACTTTACCGGCCCTGACATCCGATCCTTCCTCGAAGAGCCTCTTTTGAATGATGCCGTTCACCTGCGGACGAATTTCCGCAACCAGGTAGGCGGATGTGCGACCCGGCAATTCGGTGGTTAGGACCGCCCGTTCCGGACTGACCGTCACAGTGGCAACCTCAGGGACGGCAGGCGGAGGAGCAGCCTGCTGCGAGCCGCAACCAGCGGCCAGGAGTCCGGCAACAAGTGCCCCCGCGGCGGCAATGAATTTGACTCTGTCATTGATTTTCATGAATGCCTCTCTGGATTCGTTTTTTTCTTTTTTCGGCTTCCTCTCGGATGGCGTGGATTCCAGCCAACGAGAACTTCAAGACATGGTCGACGTAGGACTCGACATCGTCGATTCCAGAATAGTCGCTTCTGCCTCCTTGCCTCTCCCGATCCATACTTTTCATGAGCATTGGGATAGAGCCGCAAGCAGACGTTTTTGGGTCCTGACGGCATCTTCTCTCGGAACCTTCATTTCCGGCCTCGCAAAAGAGAGGTGATGTTTCAAATGGATATTTAAAATACCCACTCTTATTAGTCAAGAAGAGCAACCCGGGAAGCAAGAGAGGGCAGGAAAGGCTGAGGAGACGCGAACGTTTTCCTAAGAACATCTTCAGGTCGTGCCTGATGTCTGTCATGACCTTCCTTCCGATCCATATCGTCTCGATCTTACAGACGTGGGCCGCAGTCTTGATCGGCTTCAGACCTCCCTGAGTCAATGCGATCGCGGTGAGACGTCCACTCCTAAGTTGTATTCTTCTTTCGGACTTGCGAGGAACCGATTTCTGCTATCCATGGTGTCCTTTTCGAAGCCCAAAAACTTACGATTTGAAGATCAAATCGTCGCGGGATGCGCGTTTCCCGTGGCGTTGTCGGGGAAGGGGTTGGCGGGGTGGTCATTTTGCTGATCGCCCTCTTTTTCGTGGTGAACCTGCAATTCTCCTCCATCAGATCATCTCGACCAGCACAGAGTCACCCGGATTGTCTTGCGAGGGTCTGGGCCTATCACGCCGATAGGATGAAAGGGATCCTTGAATCGGGTGATGTTCCAGCGAATGGGTCCCCAGGATCGGTAGAGCTTTTTGAGCATGGGGGTATCGCATGGGCTTCGGAAATCAGGATCCAGGTTTTGAGTGATGAAGTTAAAAAAGGAAGTGAGTTGGGAGTACCGGATGCGTTTGGTCAACTGGTTGGTCCTTTGGTTGATATCTGTGAGAAAGGAGAGAACCTCTTCGGGGGTCAGGAAGCTTAGGTCCCTTTCACCAAATTGGGCGGTCAATTTAGAAAGGACCGACTGGTAGGTTTTTAGGGTGTTTTTTGAATGCAGGGTGTGATACTCCAGCCAAAACTGGATGCCTTGCGAGACTTACATGGTGCGCCTCCTTGGATGAATTTCCCTCAACATTATCATATGGTTATCATATCTGCAACATCTTTTTGGTAGGGAGGGGTTTCCTTCATGGCAAGATATCCTGTCCTCAGAGTTTAGAATCCTCAATTGAAGGTGTGTTTGGTTCTTCCTTGCATTGTATTGGAGCGTTTCTCCCTCGATAGTTGCGACTTCGGTCTACCGTCGATAAGCTCGCCCTGTGCTTCTGGCGTCTTGGACCAGTGAAGTTGGTGCCTGCAATTAGAGGGAGGACCATCTACGCGTAGTTATTTATATGGATATGGATTGCCGATGGGGAAGCTTCAAAAACAAAGCAAAACAAACAATTTGACATAATTTGACGCCAATTGTGCCGTAAAATGTCCCTTTGGAGCGATCGATTGGCAGGGTCGAATCAAAATATAGCCCAAGAAATCATATGCTTTGCGCTGATTGATTCTTGGCCTCAAGATTGCTTTCAGGATTTGAGAATGGGGTGATTAATTTTTTAGATATCATATTGCAGTGGTATAATATTGCTCAAAGGAACATTATACCGCAAGAAGGGCGGTTGTTGATAATGTTAGGCGGTCTAGCCATTTGACACCAGCAAACAACAAAGTCTGAAATGAGGTACAAACAAGGAGGACGATGATGAAAGCTGAGATAGTTGTGCATGCCACATTCCTTCTCGCCGCTGCGCTTCTCACTGCTTGCTCTTCGGTGAATTCCCTAACGATCACATCGGAACCGACCGGCGCGATGATTCAAGTTGACAAGAACAATCTTGGAGAGACGCCGATATCGACACGGCTGGATTTTAGTCAGAATAAGCAGTACGTCGTTACCGCGATGAAGGCTGGTTATTTTCCGGAAGAACGCCTCCTTAACGAAAAGTCTGATCCAGTCAAGGCGGGAGCCCTTCGGCTAGTCTTGGCAGAAGACGAGGCCTGGAAGGTTACGACCACAAGTGAGGCAACTAACAACTGGTTGCGGATACAGGTAGATTCGAGACTCGCCGAGACCGATGTGTGGCAGAAGCTAGTCGACTCGGTGACTAGCCGCTACACAAGCCTTGAACAACTCGACAACTTGTCGGGGTACATGCGGACCATCTACCAGATTCGACGCTTCAGAGGACCGAGGGCGGAGTTCCGCGTCCGAACTCGTTTTCTCTGCGCCATTGCCTCGAAGATGCCACTGGTGTACAAGTTTCGAATCGAAGCCGAGGTCTCGGATCCCAGGGGAGATTGGCTTCCCTACACTCGGGTCTTCAAGGAAGACGCGGCGCTGATTGAGGAACTGCAAAATCGGCTAGGTCTCAAGTGAGATTTTGACCTCCGTTTTTGAACGAGGTGTGCATACCACATGACGGCGTTTTATAACGTCACCCCCCTTTCGGAGTTCTTTATCCAGCCTTTGGGTTTCCTCGCCGTTGGAATTCCAGTAACAAGCGTAGCGTCGGTGCATAACCTAACCTACAATCTTGATGGGGTCTGCCCTTGACATTTACCAATATAGAAGCACATTTGGCGAGGGGTTGCACCGCATCGGCGGGAAAAGGGTGCCCGCCTCCCGGCGACCCGCATCATTAGTGCTCGCTTTCAAACCGTAATCCTCGCCATCAACGATCACACTCGGAGCAACATTGGTAGGTGTAACCAATGACCGAAGGGGACGCGGCAGAAATCATTTTGGGGAGGTTACGATAGCTACTATCCCTGGAGATTTTTCAGAGCCCAAAAACTTACGATTTGAAGATCAAGAACTAAACGCTTCGCGTAGATACTGAGCTGGCAGGTGCGTAGATAGATCCTTTCCTGTAAGAAGGGGCCTTTCGCTGGTTGTCGATCCGCAAGAGCGATATGGCAATTTAAATCAAGTCATACGAGGAAAAAGAAATGAAGAGATTGGTTTTTGTTACGATAATCGCCCTGATACTTGGATTCTCACCCCTCGCCCATGCCGCGCTGCTGGACCGCGGCCCAGACACCTTGGGGAACCACCTCATCTACGACACGGACCTTGACCTCACCTGGTACGATGCAACCCCTGTGTTGATGACCTGGTCCGCGGCAACTGACTGGGCGGCAACCCTGGGTGTTCCCGTCCATGGTACAACGGTGACAGGGTGGCGGCTCCCCACGACGCAGGGCTACAACCCGAATTACACCGACGAGGGAGAGATGGGGCATCTCTACTATGATAAGCTCCATAATGATGCTGGGGGACCGCTTGCAAACAAGGCTCCCTTCACGAACCTGCAGTCCTACTATTACTGGGCGGCGGCGGCGGATCGGACGGAAGAATGTTTGCAAGCTCTGGCTGGAGAGGCAAAACTTTCTTGACTTTATGGTCAGATTGGATATAATTCCATTGTTGAATTTAAAAAACCATTGGAGGTGACTTCCTTGGCAACTTCCTTCAACTCGAGAGCCGTTTCCAGGATTATCGGAATTCCGCTGAGGGTTATTGACTATTGGGACCGGACGGGCTTTATCAAACCCTCGATCAGTGAGGCCTCCGGTTACGGATCGGTAAGGCTTTACTCGTTCACGGATCTGATTCAGTTCAGGGTGGCAAGGTTTCTGAGAGACCAGGGGTTATCTCTCCAGAAGATCCGAAAGAGCTTGAACTACCTAAGGAAGCACCTTGCTGCGGTAGAAAACCCCCTTGCTCAGTTGAGGTTCTTGACGGATGGGGAGACGATCTTCGTCCTTACGAGCAAGGACAGGGAGATCATTGATGCTTTGAAGAAAGGGCAATACGTTTTTGCCATAGCGATCGGAGAGCTGGTGAAGGACCTGCAAGGAAAGACTTCCAGCGTTTCACAAGATAGAACGTACATGGTCACCGTAGCCAAACGGAGGTTCCAGGTCCTTCTCCATGAGGATCTCCAGAACGGTGGATACTGGGTTGAGTGTCCCGAGCTTCCCGGGTGCTCTTCCCAGGGAGACAGCATCGAAGAAGCGCTGGATATGATCAAGGATGCCATTAGGGGTCACCTTGTCGTTGAAGAGGAGATGAGGAAGAACCATCTCGCACGGCGAAAGGTTGCCTGAGATGGCAGGCCTAAGAAATCTCAAGCCCGAGCAGGTCATCCGAGTTTTCGAACGTGCGGGATGGATTAACAGAGGGCAAAAAAGGAGCCACGTCAAGCTTACCAGGCACGGAAATCCGAATATCCTTTCGATCCCGGTTCATAAAGGGAAACCGATCAAGATCGGTCTTCTCAAAGACCAAATGAAGAAGGCTGGTTTGACGGAAGAGGAATTCTTAAACCTGACACAATCCTTGCCTGATCTCAAATGAGGCTTTCCGGGGAGGGGACGAAATCGATGAAGAGAAATCGCGTTAAAGAAAAACTTAGCCAGACAGGTGGCATCGCCCTTGGGGCTTGGCTCCAGATGGGAAGCCCGGAGATTGCGGAATTCATTGCCCATGTCGGCTTTGATTTTGTGATCGTCGACAGGGAGCATGGTTCTTTCGGGCTTGAAGTCGCAACGAACCTCTTCAGGGCAATCGAAAGCGGTGGTGCATCACCGGTCATACGGCTTCCGAATGATTCCCCTTCTGAAATATCGAGCGCACTCGATGCAGGGGCTGTCGGCATTCTCATCCCTGGCGTCTCTTCGAGGGGACAGGTTGAAAAGATCGTCTCCTCTGCCAAATATGCTCCTACAGGCACCCGAGGGGCATGTCCGCTGGTGCGTGCAACTGATCATGGTCTCCTTGAATGGAAGGCGTTTCAATCGTGGTCGAACGCGAATACGATGGTTTGGCTGATTATCGAGAATCAGGAAGGGGTAAAGAATTTTAGAGACATCATAAGCGTCCCCGGTGTGGACGCCGTCTCGGTGGGACTCTTCGATCTTGCTCAATCCCTCGGCTACGCAGGGCAGATCGACCATCCGGAGGTTACGGAGAAGATGCTTGAAATCGTGAAGGAAGCCCGGAAAGAAGGGGTCGATATCATGTCTCTGTTGTTCGAAACGGAGCTATCCGATATCGCCCATGGGACTCGTTTATGGATTGACCGGGGGTGTCGGATCATTACGGTTGGCTCGGAACGTCAGATCCTCTCCGATATTTACAGGAAGATCTGGTCCGTGATCGGCTCTGAGATATCCAGTCTGGGCACAGTGTAAGAAGCGGGGCTTGGAGGGAACTCGGTGGAGGAACGGACCCCGGAGCAGTTGAAGGGGGAAGGAGGCGAGTAATGTGTGCCAGCGGGTCTTCAAAATCCTCAAAGAGCGGAAATATCTGGGAATGGAATGGGAGAAGATAGATTATTGATACCCATTGAGAGGATTGAAAGAGTCATTCTACTGATTTGTGGCCATAAGGTCATGCTTGACCAGGATTTGGCCAACCTATACGGGAGTCTCCACAGAGGTTTTGAATCAGGCTGTAAAACGCCACAAGGATAGATTCCGGGAAGATTTCATGTTCCAGCTCAGCATGGAAGAAGCAAAGGTTTGGTGGTCGGAAGTCATGGGCGCTCGTCTAAGGTCACAATTTGTGACCTTAAAACGAGGCCAGCATATCAAATACCGACCCTATGCTTTTACGGAGCACGGGATCCTGATGCTCTCCAGTGTTTTGAATAGCGAACGCGCACATTCGGGTCAATATCGAGATCATGCGGGCTTTTGTGCGCTCGCGCCGGATGCTCGCATCTCACACCGAATTCGCCCGCAAACTCGATGCCCCCTCCCCTGTGTCCAAGCGCCGCCCGATCGGCTTTCAGGTCGAGGACAAAAAGGAGACAAAATAGACGGCACCTTGCTGTCCATACAACAGACCGGAATGAAAGAGACGAAAATTAAAGAATTCAGCACTCCTCCCTGGGTGAAACAGTAAACTATTACATAATAAAATTATATACTTAAGTATTAGATATAACATAGTATATATAGCAAGTATTATTTTTTACTTGACAAGCTTTCAGAATTTTGGTATCCTATGTTTCATGAACGGCGAATCAATAAAAAGGTTACGTTTGGATTTGGGTTACTCCCAGCAGCAATTCGCTGCCGCAATAGGCGTATCTTTTGCCACCGTCAATCGATGGGAAAACGGGAAGGCGAAGCCTCAGAAGGACCGCATCGCACGAATTCAGGCTCTCTCAAAACAAAAGGACCAGTTAAACCTATTTGCCGAAGCAAGCCCAATTCAGCCCTCCCGCCTAAACTTCGAAGGCGATCCTGAAGCGATAAAACTCGTCATTGATGCGTGCCGACTTCAAAACGGCCATCTTCTTAATAAGGCTTTCGGTCTTGAGCTTTCCCGGGTAGTACCTCTCCCCCACCAACGGATTGCAGTCTATGAATACCTTCTGCCTCAAAACCCTTTGCGGTTTTTTCTCGCAGACGATGCCGGCGCGGGCAAAACCATTATGACGGGTCTATACATCCGAGAGATGATCAACCGGGGCCGACTGTCTCGCATGATTATATGCTGTCCTGCCGGTCTAACGTGGAACTGGCAAAGGGAGCTTCGCTTGTTTTTCGATCTTGATTTCAAAATACTGCGGGGTTCTGATTTTTTGGGAAGCGACCCGTTCTCAAACTCCGACCACGCCGGTTATATCATCAGCGTGGATACTGCTGCGACTGATTTTGTGAAGGAGCACCTGACATCTGCAAGTGCACCGTGGTTCGATCTGGCGGTCTTCGACGAAGCTCATAAACTGGCCTGGAACGATCCCAAGCGAAAAGATAGTCAGACCCGGCGTTACCGTTTGGCTGAAGCGCTCGGCACACGCGCTACCCATCTCCTCTTGTTAACGGCCACGCCGCACATGGGGAAACGTTTCCCGTACTTTGCTCTGTGGGGTTTACTCGATCCAAGAGTTTTCACTACGGAGGATGCCCTTCCGTCGCCAGGAGCGGAGAAGCACAAAAGGTATTTTTTGCGCCGGCTAAAGGAGGAGATGGTTGACTACAAAGGCCTGCCCATCTACGTGCCCCGGCTTTGTCAGACGATATCCTTCCAGCTCACCCAGGCAGAGCAGCATTTTTATGAGGAGGCTTCAGCATATCTGCGCTGGAGTTACGAGACGAATATGGCCCTGAACAAAAACGCTGCGGCCATGGTTGTTGCGGTTTTCCAGCGTCGCCTTGCGAGTTCCACCTATGCCATGCTGGAGTCACTGAAACGCAGGCGGTCACGAATTATGGAGGAGGAGTCGCCGTCGCCGCAGGCTGATTCTCCCTCCATCGACCGGATCATCGAGCACTTTGACCACAGTACCGCTGACGAGAATGAAGCCTCTGTGGATGGGCGCGAAACAGATGAACAGTTTGAGGACCAGGCCCTTGCCCTGTTGAAACCTTCCCACCTGAAGCAGCGACAGAAGGAACTCGAATACCTCGATCGAATGATCGACCTGGGGGAGAAGGTTCGAGAAACACTTCAGGAGGCAAAATTTCTGAAGCTGCGGGAATTGATTGAATCTGCAGAATTCCAGAATGAAAAGATCCTTATTTTTACGGAGCATCGAGATACCCTTGACTACCTCCGTCAGAGATTTGAAGCGCTGGGATATACCGGCCAGATTGCCTTCATCCACGGGGGAATGGATGTTGAAGAGCGTGAGCAGCAACGTATTTTCTTCATGCCTCCGGAGCTTCGGCAATCGCAGAAAAATGGCCTAACAGACAGTCGAAGTGCCCGTATCATGATCGCCACGGACGCAGCCGGCGAGGGGATCAATCTCCAATTTGCCTGGTTGATGGTAAACTTTGATATCCCCTGGAACCCTGCACGCCTGGAACAGCGGATGGGGCGTTTGCATCGGTTTGGACAGAAGCATAATGAGGTTCGGATCTTTAACCTGGTGGCTGAAAAAACTCGGGAAGGTGACGTCCTGGTAACTCTCCTCACCAAACTGGATGAAGCCCGTAAAGAGTTGTGTAGTGACAAGGTCTTCGATATTATTGGTCAAAGACTTCAAGAAGTCTCACTCCGGGATCTGCTTCGAGAAGCCCTATTTGATACTGCTGCGGCCCAGAAGAAAGTGGAGTCTATTTTTGCCACGCAGAAGCTGAGGGCCACTATAGAAGAGCAGAGGAAAACGGCTTCAACCTATGGGGACGTTGCCCGTCGTTTGGGACAGCTCAACAATGAAATCGAAGTTGAACGCTTCAACCGGTTGCTGCCGGCATTTATTCAGAATTTTATTGAGAAGGCTGCTCCCCGGTTGGGCATTCGACTGGAAGGAGACTTAAGTGAATCGACCCGCTTTTCAATAGTGGATGGAGAGGGGCAGTGGTTACGAAAGCTGGCTGACCGTTTTCCGGACGGGTTACCTGAATGCTTGACTGTCCGGCGTGACATGGATCTGCCTAACGTTGACGTTAATAGATGCGCCTTTCTTAGGCCAGGTGAAATAGTTTTTGACGCCCTCTGTCAGGAGACCATGCGTTTATTCAAGAGAGATGTCTTGCACGGGGCTGTCTTCTGCGACCCTTCGGCCGAAAAACCTTACTACGCCGCTGTCTACCAAGCCCAAATCGCCGAAGTTCCGTTTGTCTTGAAGCAAGGTCCTAACGGCTCGCCCAGGAAATTTTTGGACCGGAAATTGATCGGGTTAAAATGGGATGAAAGCGGTGAGTTTGAAGTTTGTGCACCCAATCATCTCCTCGCCCTTCTTCCTGCGCCCCGTTCTCTCGTATGGAAGGCAGGAAACCTTCTGTTGAACCCTGAAGATCACGTCGCCAGGGCCGATGTTCACGCTCATACACTGGCGGAATCGATCTATCTGGACCAGACCCGCGCAGCCCTTCAGGCAGAGTCTCTATCTCGTCTTGACGATCTTACCCGAGGTTTTGATCTTCAAAGCGCAAAACTGGCCGAGGAGAGAGGCGATCTCTCCCGGCGGGTGCGGCTGGGCGATATGACGGCTGCCAAAGAACTTGAAGAAGTGAAAAAGCAGCAAACCCGGCTTGAAGAAGACAAGGCAGCGGTCTTGCTCCTTGAGCAAAGAAGATCTGACCTCCTCCAAGTGGCAGAGATGGAACGAATTGCCGTCGCATTGGTGATTCCGGACCCGAGTCCCGAAGCTCAGGAGGTTTACGATAAGAACATTGAAGCGTTGGCCATGAGGATCGCTCGAAACTTCGAAGTCGATCATTACAACGCCCGTGTTTTCGATGTCTCCTCACCTCACCTCGGTAGAGGGTATGACCTGGAGAGCCATCGAGCCAACGGGGAGAAGGTGGCGATCGAGGTGAAAGGCCGGGCAGGCCGCGGCCCTGTCCAGCTCACGGAGAATGAGTGGCCCACCGCCGTCAATGTACGGGACCGTTATTGGCTGTATGTTGTAGTAGATTGCGCGACAAATCCAAAGCTTTACCGAGTTCAAGATCCGGCCTTTAAATTAGCCGTAAGGACCCGGCAGAGCTTTACCATTAATATCGGTGACATCATCCGGGAGGCGGAACAGGACTAAGGCTAAAGGCTGAAAGCTAACCTAATCTTTGAAATCCATTGGAGTTGTCATCCTGAGCTCGTTTCAGGATCTCGGCCCGAGAGCGTAGGGGAGGCCGATAGGTTCAGCAGGAGAAAAGATGAGCAAAGACGCCAAGCCAGTTAAAGGAAGGGTCTATCCAACTATCCTGCCAGAGATTCGATCGATGATCGAGATGTCTCGCAGGCATGTAGCTGTAACTGCCAACTTAGCGCGTGTAAATCTCTATTGGAATATTGGCAGGGTCATTACGCAGGACATCCAGAAAAATGAGAAACGCGCTGGGTACGGCGACCAGCTCGTTGAGGAAGTAGCGCGAGTCCTGATGATAGAATATGGACAGGGGTTTTCTGCACGGAACCTTTGGGACATGAAGCGCTTCTATTCAGAGTTTAGGATTCTGCAGCCACTGCCTGCAGAATCTCATTCTGAACAGATTCGCCAGACGCTGTCTATCAAATTTCGGACCAACCGAATTCTGCAGGCACTGCCTGCAGAATTCGGAAATTCGATTACGATTGACTTCAACAAAAACTCCTACCTTGGCTGGACTCATTACCGCACCCTCCTGGGTATTGAAGATATCCGAAAACGTCGATTTTACTTCGAGCAGTCTTCGTCCCAACGTTGGGTCACGCGTGAGCTTGAACGCCAGATAGATGGTGCCCTCTATGAGCGGATAGCCCTTTCTCGCAATACCAGGAAACTTGCCGCTCTGGAAAAGAAAAAGGGACCGCCTGAGACGGTCAGTTATGAGGACATTTTCAAAGACCCCTATCTCCTTGACTTCCTCGGCCTTAAAGGCGCCTATTCGGAGAAAGACCTTGAATCTTCAATCATCCACAACCTGGAGCAATTTCTGACCGAACTGGGCAGTGACTTCTGTTTTATCGGTCGTCAGTTCCCGATGCGGCTCGACGATGTGGATTATTTTCTTGATCTCCTATTCTTCCACCGTGGCCTTCGATGCCTGGTGGCCATCGACCTGAAACTCGGCACATTCAGCGCAGCCGACAAAGGTCAGATGGATCTCTATCTTGCGTGGCTTAAGGAGCATGAGTGGCGAGATGGAGAGAATGAACCCCTTGGTCTAATTCTTTGCAGTTCAAAGAAGAAACAGCATGTGGAGCTTCTTCTTCGCCACGACCCCCACAAGATGCAGGTGTCGGAATATCTTACCAAGCTACCGGATAAGCGGCTCTTGGAGGAGCGACTGAGAATATACAGTAGATTACTGCAAAGAGAAGGGGATGATTGAGTTATGGCAATTCCGGAATCTCAACTTGAAACATGGTCTCATCAGGGAGCAATAATAAAGTCCCGTGACGCATATGCATCAGTCAAACGCATTCTTTTGGCGACCGACACCCCATATGCCACTAAATCATTTGAAGTGTTTCTTCAGGGGTCATATGGAAATGATACCAATATCTGGGCCGATAGTGATGTCGATATAGTGATTCGACTCGACTCCATTATGCGAAGCGACCTCTCCAAATTGTCGCCCGACGAACAGCGAGCTTATAATGCAGCCTACCCAGATGCGACTTATCGTTTTTCAGAGTTCAAACTGGGAGTTGTTGCACAGTTGAAGGAGGAATTCGACAACTCAAATGTTGACGTGGGTAACAAGTCCGTCAAAATTAAAGGGACTACTAACCGAATGAGTTCAGATGTGGTTGTTTGCTTTCAATACCGCAGATACAAACGCTTTTTGGCTATTGATAACCAGGAATATGTTCCTGGAATTATTTTTCCGGCAGGTTCAGGCATAGAGATTATAAACTACCCTAAACTCCACTCGGAAAGATGCACCGCAAAACATAAGAATACAGATAAATATTTTAAACCTACGGTCCGAATTCTCAAGAACATGCGGGGCTGGATGGTTGAAAATGCCTTATTAGAGGAAGAGAGCGCCCCTTCATATTTTATCGAAGGACTTCTCTATAACGCACCAGATGACAGGTTCGGCCACACTTATGAGGATACCATTTGCAACTGTGTTAATTGGTTGCTGGAGGCAGATTGGTCAACATTCGTTTGTCCAAATCGTCAATTTTTCCTTTTTGGCAATAGAACTGAACAGTGGCAAGAAAGCAAAGGCAGGAAATTTCTCGATGCACTCGTAAAAATGTGGAAAGACTGGTGACCATGCACGAGTATTCAAGCGATACTTCCGACCGTAAGTGGGCAGTATGGATAATTGCCGTAATTGCAGTGATGATTGCATATTTATACCAGCTTACGGCTTCATATCTAAATTTTAATTTGCCGTGGTGGGTTGAATCTCCTTCCATTATGTTGGTTTATGGCATTATGCACTATTTCTATGACAAGCGATTTTGGAAACTCAGAGTGTTCGGCTTTCGTTTTTCGTATATTCCCGACTGCAGTGGTACTTGGTATGGTGAGATAGAATCCACTTTTTCGGGTGGTTCCAAAATCTACGGGATGCTACAGATTCACCAGACATGGAGCAAGATTTCAATCCTTCTCAAGACCACCACATCAGAATCATTCTCGCGGATGGCATCGCTCAATATCGGCCCGGGTCCCTCACAGGGACTGGTTTATGAGTACACAAGTGATCCAAGGGCCAATACCGCCGAAACGATGCATTCGCACCGAGGGTTTACTTTTCTGAAGATTTCAACCGATGGTAAATGGCTCGATGGAGATTATTACACAGGACGAGACCGCGGCAATCAAGGTACGATGCGGTTTCGATTGGTATCACAAGAAATAATCGATCTCACTCAAGCCCAAGATAAATACAAGAGAATGAAGAACTAACATGACTGATCAACCCCGTTTAATAGAAGTGGCATTCCCCTTAGAACAAGCATCCGTGGCCAGTGTGCATGAGAAGAATGTGAGGCACGGGCATATTTCCACGCTCCACATCTGGCCGGCGCGGAGACCACTGGCTGCGTGTCGGGCGGCGTTGCTGGCGACGCTTCTTCCGGATCCCGGCGATCCAGTCAAGCGGCAGGAGTTGCTCGACAAAATCGGGGGCAAGGTGGTCACAAAACCGGTAAAGACCACCCTCGAAGATGGGTCCATAGTTACTGAGGACAAAAAGACCCTCGAAGGAGGGGTCTTGGCTTGGGGACAGGAAAACGATCCGGCCATGGATGAATTCCGGGCGATGATCCGGGAGTTTTATGGCGGCAAGATCCCTAAAGTCCTCGATCCATTTGCGGGGGGCGGCGCGATCCCATTGGAAGCCATGAGATTAGGATGCGATGTCACGGCTTCCGATATCAACCCGGTGGCCTGGCTTATTCTGAAATGCACGCTCGATTATCCACAACAGTTCGCTGAAAAGAAATGGTCCCTGCCGGACTTCGTCAAGGAGTGGCCCGATTTTGTCGAAGATTTCCTGGATGGAAAAGTGAAAAGGCGCAAAGGGAACAAGAAGCCTCACTTTTCTGACCTGAAACAACTTCAACTGATTAAACTCCCGGAGGCCGATCTGGCCTGGCATGTACGGGCATGGGGACGATGGGTGCTGGAAAAGGCACGCGCTGACCTCGCGTCTCGTTATCCGATCATTAACGGTGAACCGACGGTAGCCTATCTATGGGCGCGGACTGCCCGGGATAAGATAACAACCGGACGAATCCCCCTGCTTAAGACCTTCTGGCTCTGTAAGAAAAAAGGTAAACGGGTTGCGTTCCTGCCTGTTCCAAGGAAAGACGGCTCCGGGGTCACCTTCAAACTATTGAATGATTCTGATCTCAATAATCCACTGCATATCATAGATGAGTTCCCATTTTTGAAGCGATGGGAGGTCACGGCGGAAAAGTTTGGAGATTTCCTGAATCGAGGTACCATGAACCGGGCCGGCGTTTGGAGTCCATGCAGTGGTAGACCAGGGTTGATCGCGTTGACCATGGATGACCTTCGCCGTCAAGGGCAACAAGGTTTGCTGGGAACGCAGATGACCGCTGTCGTAGTCGAAGCTAAAACGTCTAATGGCACAAGGACTTTCAAGAAATACCGCCTTCCTGCCGAAGAAGAGCTCAAATCTGCGCAGGTCGAGATTGAAGATTTGGACCAAGTGTTTTCGGATATTCCTTTTGGAATTCCAGATGAGTTGTTGCCACCAATTGGAACACTTGGATTCCGAATCCCACTCTACGGGTTCAAAAAGTGGCGAGAACTGTTTACATCTCGTCAGTTACTGGCTTTGGGTATTTTCCTAAGGCACACACATAGAGCTTTTGAAAAGACTGTTCCCGGAAAACTGGAAAGGGCCGGAAAAGAAACACAGGTAATTAATGCTTTTCTATCAATGGTTATTGACAGATTGGCTGATTACAACAGCAATCTCTGCAATTGGGATTCCAATCGCGAATACGTAACGCATACATTCCAGCGTTTCGCCCTACCGATAAAGTGGGATTTCTGTGAAATCAATCCTTTTTCAAACGCAACAGGTGACTATGCCGGGGGGCTTGACTGGGTTGGACGCTATATCTCTGACGCATTGTTAGCCTTGCGAGGGAAGTCCTCACCGGATATTCAAATTCAATCGGCTATTACAGCCCCAAGAGGGATGTTCTCAGTGGTTTTCACAGATCCACCGTATTACGATGCAATTCCATACTCTGACCTAATGGATTTTTTCTTTGTGTGGCTAAAAAGGGGATTCTCTTCGGGATCATGTCCATTATATGACGCCTTCATAACGGATTATTCACCGAAATGGGATGCCGATAAAAATGATGGAGAATTGATAGACGATAAATCCCGGTTCAATGGTAACAAGCAGGCGTCGAAAAAATCCTATGAAGATGGCATGACGCGAGCTTTTCAGAATTGCTTTAGTGCAATCGAGGAAAATGGTCGATTAGCAATCGTTTTTGCTAACAAAAATGTTGATGCATGGGAAACGTTAGTTAACGCACTGATAAAGAGCGGTGCGACTGTAACGGCAAGTTGGCCAATTGAGACGGAAATGCCAAACAAGGCAACGCAAGGACGAGCCAATCTTTCCTCTTCGGTCTGGATCGTGTGCCGTAAACGCCCGAAGACAGCTTCGGCTGGGTGGGATACCAACGTAATTAATCGGATGAAACAAATCCTTTTCGACCCACGGGAAGTCTTGGGAGGGCGAAATATCCTTCAATACTATTTCGATCTTGGAATTAAAGGACCGGACTTCATCTGGGCAGCTTTGGGTCCAGCTCTGGAAGCATACAGCGCTCATCCTTTTGTGAAGAAGCAGGAGGGTGGGGTGATGACCGTTCCGGAATTCCTGAAAGAGGTGCGGAAGCTTGTTCTTCAGTTCTCTCTCGGTGAGTTGCCTGGCTTTCGGGATGTTCAGAAGGAAACACAGGGACGCGGAGAGGCTATCGAATTGGATGCGGTTACCCAATATTATCTTTTGCACCGGGCTTACTTTGGCCTTGAGCCTGCGCCGGCCGGGGCATGTATTCTGTATGCGAATGCGTGTGGCAAAAATGAGACAGAATTGAAACTGGTATGGAACATCATTGAGCAGGGGGGCAAATCCAAACGTGGCCGTCCTACGAAGGAAGAAACCGAGACGATGGATGAAGAGGCAGGGGAGAGTAAGGGCAACGAGTACCGTCTTCTGGACTGGTCCGAAAGGGTGAAGGATGACCGCCTGGGAGAGACCCGCGCGGGTATCCCAGCGCCTTTAATCGACCGTTTACATCGTCTTATGGCGCTCTTTCAGCAAAACCGCACCAGTGAAGTCCAACAAGCTTTTGACGTCTGGGGGCTGGCAAGCGAGCGGGCCTTCAGCCCCCTGCTCCAGGCTATACGGGAATTGGCGGTCCGGGACGTAAAGGATACGGAGCGGCGTTTGGTGGAAGCCCTGGCGACCCAGCTCAAGATGAACCGCAAGGTTGTTGTTACAGGCGATATGATCAAGGAAGTGCCGTTGTTTGAATATTCAACGGAGAAGAGCACGGAAAGATAGCTGTTTTCGGATCAGGGCTAAAGCCCTGAGTTACAGGGTTCAGGAGTCCTGTAACTCAACCCTTTAGGGGTGAGCGCATCTTTGGTAGGGCAGGCGTCTCGCCTGCCAGGGCGGTCGGCGGGGACGCCGACCCTACGAAAAAATCACTTCTGTCCAGAAGGCGAGATCCTGAAACGAGTTCAGGATAACAGTCTAAGACATTTGCACATGGGGATTTGGAGTGCGGCAGCCATGCTCACACTTTTCAAGGCGCAAGCACGGCTTGCGCAATCCAAGAAAAGTAATCACGATTACGTAGGGTGGATTAAGGCCGACAGGCCGATTCCACCAAATGCATCGGGGGAGCAATCATGAGCAGACCATCTGTTATTCAGCCATGGAAGAAGACCTGTAGCATAAGACAGGAGATCCGGGACCGGAAGGTGACGGCCAGTGACTTCGCGGTAGATCTGAACAAGGTCATCGCAGGAGGACCGGGGGCGAAGCCTTTCTACTGCGATCCGGAGCAGTTCTTTGCCACGACCTATGCAACACAAAATTTGCGGCAACTCTGCAAGGTTGTCCTGAGGCGTCTCGCCAAAGCCAGTGGCGGTGAATCAATTATCAACATTGCCCAAACCTTTGGTGGAGGGAAGACCCATGCTCAAGCTACACTCTATTATCTGACGACTCTTGGAAAGAACCTGCCAGAGCAAACATCAGTACGCATGATTCTAAATGATGCCCAGATCAAAGATCCCCCGATCGCTCGTGTGGCAGCCGTCTCTTTTGACAAAGTGGACTGGAAAGTCGGCGGAGAAGGGAAATCGCCAACCGGTAAGGTCCGGAGTTTTCGAATGCCCTGGAACCTGATTGCCTGGCAGCTCCTTGGACAAAGAGGTCTCGACATCCTCCAGCGTGATGAAACACAGCCCGATTTCGACACCCCGCCAGCAGACCCCTTATGGACAAAGATCCTTTGTGAGGTGGAAGCTGAAGGGTACGGGGCTCTTATTTTGATTGACGAGTTTCTCATGTGGGCGCATGATGCGGCATCTCCTGATCCAACTGGTGAACGGAGGGATCGGGGACCGGTCTGGTACGATCGTTTGAAAAACTTTTTCCAGAAACTCGGCCAAGGTGTGGAGTCCTCAGAGCGTTCCTGCCTGGTGGTATCTCTGCTTGCGACAGAACCTGCCAAAAACGATGACATCGGAAAGGCCATACTTAATGCTTGTAATAGCGGGTTGAATCGTCAGGCATCCATTCAGTCTCCCGTGGAAAAGGACGATCTGGCCGAATTGCTCCGGCGCAGGCTCTTTGAGAAGTATCCAGAAAATGAGACAGATCGCCATAAACAAATCCTTGCGTTTTGGCCTCGTCTTGAATCTGTAGACAAGATTCGGGCAAAAATGCCTGACTCAGAGGAACGCCTGAAAAGATCCTACCCCTTCCATCCGGACCTTCTCGATCGCTTCTTCGGAAAATGGACCGATCTCGACCAGTTTCAGAGGACAAGGGGGGTCCTCCAGACTTTTGCCATGGCCCTGCGCGACGCTGAGACCTGGGATGCTTCACCGTTGATCGGACCCCAGGTCTTTCTGGCAGCACCCGGACAGGACGGATTGAGTGAGGCGCTGCTTAAACTGGCTGAGAACGCCAAGGACTCAGACAGGGTGAAGAATCCCCAATGGCCGGTCAATCTAAAGACAGAGCTGCCACGGGCACTTGAGGCTCAGAAAGCAGAGGCCCCCACGCTTACAGGGCGTGAAATAGAGACAGCCTGTGTTGCTTCGTTCATCTACTCACAGCCGATTGGGGAACAGGCGGAGCTCAGTGATCTCCGTTGGCTTATTGGGGCTACCTGCGACATGCCTGCAGTGCTTAACAATGGTTTGAAGGCTTGGGCCAAAGCATCATGGTATCTCGAAGAATGTGAGGCCACTGAAGCGGGGACAGATGTTCCCAAATTCTGGCGGCTGGGACCAAAACCAAATCTCAACCAATTACACGAATCTTACAAAAGGCAGACATTAAAACATGCGAGAGGACAATTCGATGAATTGGCCTCGAAAAAGTGTCCTCCATTGTATGAAGGTCTTGAAGAGGGAGTGAGCGTCCACAAACTTCCAAAATCTTCTGGTGATGTGGAGGATGACGGTCAGTTCAGGCTCGTTGTGCTGGGATCCGACTATGCGGGTATCGTGGGCGATCAACCGAATGCTCAAGCTGCGGAGTTTTTACGAATCCACTCCTCTCCTGCAGATATCCGCACTCATCAAAATATTGTACTGGTGGCGACCCCCAGCGTCCCTGGACTTCACCAGGCAGAACAGCAGATTGCCGATTGGATGGCCTGGGGTGAAATCAAGAAATCAAGTCAATATAAGGAATTGGATTCGTTTCAGCAGGAGAGGGTCAGAAAGATGGAGAGAGATTCTCTCCAGCAGGCGCAGACTTCCGTCAAGAATGCCTATGAGTTGGTGATCTATCTCCATAGTGACGGTTCGATTCAGGCCAGGAAGATTACGATGGGCGCACAATCGCTCTTCGGGACCCTTCTTCTTGAGAAGGAATTGAGACTGTTCAAAGAGAAGATCGATGCGGAAGCCATCATGCCCAATGGGATCTATCCTGTTTGGCCGGCCAACGATGCAAGCATAAGGATTCGCGATTTGTATCAAGCCTTCGGGCAACAGCCCCGGCTCCCCAAGCTTCTGAGCTACAGGGTCGTAGTCAGGACCATAGAAGATGCCGTGAGACGGGGACTCCTCGCCGTATGCTGTAAGAGGCCGGATGGCTCCGAACAATGGTATTGGAGAAGTGACATCGATATGGCTGAGTGGGACAAGGTCGCAGATGCCTGGCTGCCAGGAAAGGCAACCCTCAATTCCCTGAATTCTTCTGCCATGTTGCCGGATTCCCTCACAGGGCTTTGGTCTTCAGATGATCCCGGGGTGAAACTTTCTACCCTATGTTCGTGGTTCGATGGGAACCATATGTATGAAGAAAAGTTGCATCCCGATTACCCACCCGAGCCACGCCCTATTCCCAAAGCGGATTTCAAATTGGTCCATCAAGCGGTGAGCAAAGCGGTGGAGAATGGATCTCTCTGGCTCGTTTTGGGCAATGACAGCGTGTATCAAACGGTGCCCACTCAGATCCAACTCGATGCCGAGGCAATGCTGTTTCGCCCACCCCAACCCCTTGCAGCGATCGATTTCCTTCCAAATTCATTGCCCACCGCATGGTCCGACGAACCCGAACCGAAAACGACCGTGGAGGCGCTATATGCCGCAATCAAGTCCAGCCGAGGAAAACCATGGCCGGAAAAGATCTTCCTTGATGGTCTGAATTCGGCTATCGGTCAGGGTTTCATCCATAGAGCTTCAGGGACCGGACCAATTGCTTCCTTGCACCACGACGGAAAGGGCAAGATAGAAATTAGAAAGGAAGCTCCTCCGCCGCCGCCTCCACCTACGCCTGGCCGGCTGATGACTAACACGGTGATCCTAAATGCCGCTGAAGTTCAGACCCTCGGAGAAGAAATCGCCCAGTTGACCAAAGCGCTGGCCGGGTGCGATCCCCAGGTTGAGGCGAGAATCAGTATTAAATCAAAAACGGGTAAAGATCTCGGCAAGGCAAATGAAATACTTCAGAAGATAAAAGAAAAGTGGGGATTTTAACAGCTCGATGTACTCAAAAGGTTCATTTCAACCTGCCATACCGAAGCTAAACGTCTTAAGAAATAGCCTTCCATGCGCGATATGTCACAGGGCTGATAGGGAATGAAACGAAAAGTGGAAATCACCGTCAAAAAGAAGGTTCATGAACTTGGCAAGCGACGGGCCAATGAGAAGGGCAGGCAGATGAACAGTCTCATCCGGGGCGCGCTTGTAAGTCATCTTAAGGAGAACGAACCGAGTCTTCAGAATCGCGAAAAAGCTTATCAGTTTTTTTGCGAACAACCTATCAAGATCACCCGGAAACAACTCCAGGAAATCATGGAGGAAGATTGGTAGTTGTATAGGCTCTGGGGTCAGGCCTGCAATGTTGCAATAAGGGCTTCCCTTCTTCAAGAGATGCGGCGATTTCAAAAGGGGGCGAGAATGAGCAGAATGCACAAATCCGGGAAGAAGAGTTTGATAGATGACCTGATTCCATTAGTTCGGGAACTCGAACGGGTCAAGAAGCAGGCCAGGGCACTCGGAATGTTCACCGACGACCGCGAGCTGCTTGAGTGCCCCAAGTGCGGATTGCTGGAGGATGTGACGGCTGACGGACTGCTGATAACTTATCCAAAGACCAGCAAAGAGATAAAGGACTGTGGTCTGCGCTTCAAACCTGTAGACGAAACCACTTTCGAATGCCCGCCGTGCGGGACCAGAATTAAGGCGGTGATTTTGTGAACATGGCCATCAGACAGAAGAAAGCGCGGTCGCGCCGGCGCACTCCAAAATCCATGGTGAGGATTGGGCATTCATAGAGGGGCAGTGCGGGAGTTTGGGATCTTATAAATTGGCAGGCGGCGCCTGCCAATTCCGCCAAATCTGAGATTCTACAGGCATTGCCTGTAGAAATGGAAATAGGACCTGCCAGACGGAAGAAGGGTATGGAACAAGGTTGCAGTTACTTCTTTTCGTGATCTATGACCATCCGGGAGAACCACAATGCTTAAGTGGATTAAAATCAAAGGATAAAATAAGTCTCTGGTCGATAAGGTCCCAAAAGCATTGGATTCTATTCTGAGGGCGCAGCGATGAACCGGAAACTCCTCATCTTCGTCAGCTCGGTTCAAAAAGAATTGGAAGACGAGCGTGTCATCGTCCAGAACCTGCTGAACACCGATTCGTTCCTTTCTGCCCATTGCGCACCGGTACTTTACGAGTGTGAGCCAGCCTCTCCCAACAAGGTTCTCGAAGGCTGTCTGACGTCCCTGGACGAATATCAGGTCTACGTGCTCATTGTCGCGGTCCAATACGGCACTCGCATGGGCGACTTTTCCATAACTCACGCCGAGTATCGTCGTGCCAAAGAAAGGAAACTGCCCGTGCTCGCCTTCATCAAAGGCGACCGCAGCGTGAAGCGTGAGAAGGGCACCGATGCCCTTTTGCGGGAGCTCGATGCCGACGGCCCCAAATACAAACGGTTCGACAACGTCATCGAATTGCAGAAGGAGGTCCGCAGTGCGCTGGTGAAACTCCTCAAGGATCAGTTCGGGATCACCCCATCCAGCGATGAGAATGAAATCGCCCGGCAGACCATTGAGGCAACTTCCCCCTTCGAGTCCCATCCGTTGACGCGAATAATCTGGAGAGATCTCGACCATGTCGTGGCGCGTCGGCTCGTTGGCGCGGCTGAGAGAAAGAGGCCGGATGACCTTTCTATCGGCGATCTCCTGTCAGGGGTTTCACTGCGCGGCCTTGTCTGGCACGACCCTGAATCTGGCGAACACTATGCCACCGCCGCCGGCATCGTCTTGTTGGCCAAGGACCCGTCAGCGGTATTTCCCCAATGCCGGATTCTTGCCGACGCCTACCGTAGCACCGAGATTGACAGCGATCCACGCGACCATGAAGACATTCGCGAGCCCATGCCCCTGGCCATTGATCGCGCCATTGCGTTTATTGATCGAAATACCCGCCATCCGATGCGCGTGGTTGGCCTCAACCGTGTGCGTCTGGATGAGTATCCGGTCGAAGCCTTGCGGGAAGCTCTCGTCAATGCCGTAGCCCATCGCCAATACGAGGACGCCGGGCGCAAGATCATGCTCGAAGTTTTTGCCGACCGTGTCGTCGTTTCCAGCCCCGGGCTTCCGCCGGCGCCCATCACGCTTGCCAACTTGCGCAAGGGAAAGTATCGCCCTTGCTCGCGCAATCCCGTACTTGCCCAGTGCCTCTCCTATTTCCATCGCATCGAGGAGCGCGGCAGCGGCTTCCGCCGGATGCGAGACCAGATGCTCAACCACGGATTGGATCAACCTCTCCTCGACGCCGACACCGGCTATTTTCAGGTCACCTTCCCGGGTCCCGCCGACAATCCTGACCGCATTCGCGTGCCCGAGACGCGGCTTCTGGTTACACCAGCGGTCGAAGCCACACTCAACGAGCGGCAGAAGGAGATGGTATTGCTTCTCGTGCAGGGAGAGGAGTTGACAAGTCGCCGCTGTGAGGCGGAGTTCCAAGTCACTCGCGACACTGCCGCCCGCGACTTCAACCTTTTGATAGGGCTCAACTTGGCAAAGAGGGTTGGAAAGGGCCGCTCAACTCGTTACGTCTTGAGGACGAAAAGGTGAATCGTCAGATAATCGTCAGATGAAACCGCTTAATCGTCAGATGGGCCGTGATTCCGATCCGGCGCCGAAATCGTCAGATTATCGCCTGACGCTTTCCTGGAATCGTCAGATGGCCTCCGGTAAATCCATCAACAATCCATCAAGTACGCGCTCCAATCCATCATTGGACCGCTGGATTCTATCACCCCGCATGGCGGAGGTGCGCTCACCCGATAGGTGGGGCGAGTTATTGAGGACGTTGCTGAGTTATGCTGCTAAAATGAATGGGCTAAAACCCTTGACTTATGATGAGAGAATCTCCAACCTTTGGTTGGAGAATTACTGTACGCATTTTCCGCTTCATCAGTGACAGAAAGTGCAGCCAATAGTTTCACAATTGGAAACCGGCCAAAGCCGTAAAGGAAGGACGCTGGAGCGCTCGTCCGAGCGGGAGGTGGTTTTTAGGCAAAACCGTTCGTGCGAGGCGTGGTAAGCACACGGCTTTGTCATCCTTCCCCTGCGATGGGTGGTGAGTATTGTATTTCTGGCGAATACCTTGACAGGGTATTATCCCTGTAATAGAAAATTTTCAAAAGGAGGAAGAGATGTCTCAACTAAAAGAGAAGATCCTGTCTAAGGTCAACAAACCTACCTTATCGGCTCTCGCAACGATCACCGAAGATGGCAAACCCTGGGTGCGCTACGTAACGCCTATGGCCGATGAAAACCTGACATTCTGGATGGCGACATTCATCCATTCACGGAAGGTGGCGCAAATACGCAAGAACCCGGAAGTTCATCTTACCGTGGGGGTGAGCGATATGGAGACGGCTGAATCCTACATCCAGGTTCAGGGCAAGGCAGAGATACTGACGGATACGGAAACGAAAAGGGCCGTATGGTATGACCATCTTAAGAATATTTTCTCCGGTCCGGATGATCCCAACTACTGTGTCTGCAAAATCACGCCCTACAGGATTGAATACCAGACCATGGGCCCGGTAGCGCCAGAAGTTTGGGAAGGATAGGTCTCTTTATCAAGGTCAACGGACCACCGATTGGTATTGATTTTTGGTCAACCATTAGTTATACTAATCAAGGAAAGGATGGTATAACAAATGGATACTGTCAAGACGGCGATTTCTATTCAAAAGCCACTTTTTGACCAGGCGGAGAGCCTCGCGCGAAAGCTGAAGGTCTCCCGCAGCCATCTGTTCGTCCTGGCCCTGGAAGACTATATGAGCCATCAAGAGAATCGGGAGTTGCTGGCCCGGATTAACGCTGCCTGTGAGGACAAACCCGACCTGGGGGAGAAGACGTTACACCGGAAGGCAAGACGCACGCATCGCCGGATGGTGGAGGGCGAATGGTAATCAATCAAGGGGATCTCTATTGGGTTAACCTCGAAGACCCACGGGGCTCGGAACCTGCCTATCGGCATCCTCACGTCGTCGTGCAAAATAACCTGTTTAATCGAAGCAAGATTAACACCGTTGTGGTCTGTCCCTTGACCTCAAATTTGAAACGCGCCGCCGCACCTGGAAATGTACTGCTGGGCGACCGAGAAGGGAATTTGCCAAAGCAAAGCGTCGTCAACGTCTCACAAATCTTTACGATAGACAAGACTCAATTAGACGAATACATTGGCGCAATCTCATCCGAGCGAATAAAGCAAATCCTTAGCGGAATCAAATTGGTCTTGGAACCACGCGAACCAGGGTAATAGAATAGAGAGCCTCCCTGCAAAATTGACGTTAAGATTAGAAGGCGTTTTCAGCAATTTCCAAGGCTGCCATGTCCATCCTTTTTATGACCTGGGCCTTGGAAGACGCCTGGCTCAGCACCGTGCTTGCAAAGAAGCGGGCAGAGGCCAGCTTGCCGATGTAAAAGGCTGCGCTCGGATTTTCAGCCACAAGCTTCTCGAATCCATCAGGCTTCATCCCTTTTTCTTCAGCCAGTGCGGTCAACCTGTCCTGGACGATCACTGCCTGCCACATGAGCAGCCAGCCGACCGTGACATCGCCGAAAAGCTCCAGATATTGGGTCGCGTAAAGGGCAAGGGCGCGGAAATCCTTCTTGTGAAGCTTAACAAGAAACAGGGATACGTCGGACAGCGCATTTTTAGCCGTCTCCAGAAGTTCAATGTACTTTGCCAGGGTCCTATGCCCCTTGTTCTCGTTACAGAATTTGCTGATATCTTCGAGGTGGCCCTTGAATAGATCTTCGCTTTCTCTCCCCAGCTTGCGACCGGTTAAGTCCAGGGCCTGGATCCCGTTTGTGCCTTCAAAGAGGGAGTGGGCTTTCTCATCTCTCAGAAATTGCTCGATCGGGTAATCCTTCATGTATCCATAGCCACCGTAGACTTGCATGGCTGTTTCGGTCACCCGAAAACTGATGTCCGATCCATAGGCCTTAGCAATCGGTGTAAGAAACCCGGTCCGCCTTTCCCACTCCTGTCGCTCCTCCTTGCTGCGAGACATTCTTTCCCGGTCGATACAATAAGAGGCATAGAGTATCAAAGCGCGAATGCCCTCCGTATAGGCTTTCATCTGAAGAAGCATCCGACGGACGTCCGGGTGCTTGATGATCGGTACCTGGCCTGAACCTTTAGGAGCGCCAATTTCGGTTCCCTGGAGTCGCTCTTTGGCATAAGCCAGGGCATGGAGGTAGGCTGTACTGGCCACTGCAGCTCCATGACGCGCTGCAATCAACCTGGACTCGTTCATCATTGTGAAAAAGATCGGCATCCCCTGGTTTTCTTTACCGATCAGTTCACCGATGCATTTCCCATCCTCACCGAAATTCAAATGGCAGATGGGAGAACCTTTGAGGCCCATTTTCTTTTCAATGGAGATGGTCTTTACATCATTTGGCTCCCCCAGGGAGCCGTCCGGATTCACCTTCACCTTTGGAACAAGGAACAGAGTGAGGCCCTGGGTTCCAGCCGAAGCACCCTTGATTCTGGCCAATGCAAGATGGATGATATTTTCCGTCATATCGGTGTCGCCTCCGGTGATCATCATCTTGCTCCCGGTAATGGAATAGGTCCCATCCGGATGACGTTCTGCCTTCGTTTTCGTGGCGCCCAAATCACTCCCTGCCTCTGCTTCGGTCATCACCATGGTTCCGGTCCATTTACCGGAAAGAATTTTTCCCACGTATTTCTTTTTCTGCTCTTCTGTCCCGAAGGTGGCGATCAGCAAAGCCGCGCCCCGCGTCATGGCGGCAAGTGTCTGGAAGGCCAGATTGCCAGCTTCAAAGTACTCATTTGCAGCCATGCCCACGATCATCGGCATTCCGTATCCGCCCATTTCTTGCGGAAGGTCAATCCCCCGCCATCCTCCCTCATTCCATTTACGCCAGAGATCATGGAACGATTTGGGCACGCTCACTTTGCCATCTCTGAAATGACACCCTTCCGTGTCATCTTCAGCATTGGTCGGCATCATCGCGCTTGTCGCAAGCTTCTTGGCCTGGGTGAGAACGGTGCGATAGGTTTCCAGGTCGAACTCGGAATAAATCTCCGATTCCCGGAACTTCTCGATTTCAAACTGCTCGAAGAGGACGAAATTCTGATCCCTCTCGTTCACTAACATGTCAGCCATCCGAATACTCCTTCTTGTAACAGTTTAGCGGAATAACGTTTCCTGTCACACCCGGATCGAGGCAGGCCGCCCTCCAAGGCTTCGAATGGCGGTTTTTGAAGGGGAGAGGAAACCAGGTGATGAGCGCTCAAAGGGCCTTCTGATCGGGACAGAGGCTGGTGGTGATCCGTTCATCGGTGCGCCTCGAAGTCCCGCCCTCGGCGGGACCTGCCTCGGTCCGCGAATCGGTTTTGAGCTCGACTTGGCTAAGGTGTTGCTCCTTTTTCCATTTTCAGAGGCTCAATGGATATCTAAAATCGTCCCAACAGGGCTCTGGCGATGACGATCTTTTCGATCTCTTTGGTCCCTTCATAGATCTCGACGATCTTTGAATCGCGGAAGAAGCGCTCAATGTTGTAGTCGCCTATGAAGCCATAGCCTCCGTGGAGTTGAAGGGACTCATCGGCAGCCCTCACCGCCGTTTCTCCGGTGAACCATTTGGCCATGGCGATGAGATGGGACTCGATCCTTCCCTGGTCAACGAGCCAGGCAGCCTTCTGGTAGAGGGTCCGCCCTGCCTCGATACGGGTTGCCATCTCGGCAATCTTGAACTGGGTCGCCTGAAAGGAGGCGAGGGCTTTCCCGAAGACTTTTCGCTCCCTGACATGCTTGATCGCCTGTTCCATGGCTCCCTGAGCCAGACCGACGGCCTGGGCACAGATATGGAGGCGGGTGTTGTCGAAGAAGACCATGAACTGCTGGAACCCCCGGCCGGGCTTCCCGATGAGGTTTTCCCTGGGGACCCTCACATCGCTGAAAGAGACCTCTGCCGTGTCGGAGGCCCGAATGCCGAGCTTATTCTTCAGCTTATTTGCTTCGTAACCCTTGCGGTCGGTCTCCACCGTGATGACGCTGAAACGATCGTGCCCCTTCGCATGGGGCTCCGTGATGCAGAGGACCTGGAGAAAACTGGCGACCGTGCCGTTGGTGATAAACATCTTGTTGCCGTTGATGACATACTCGTTGCCGTGGAGCAGCCCGGTGGTACTGATCGCAGAGACGTCGCTTCCGGCGTCCGGCTCTGTAATGGCGGCTCCGGTGATCATCTCGCCTTTCACTAAAGGAGGGAGCCACTTCTTCTTCTGCTCTTCGCTGCCAAAAAGAACGATCATCTCGGAGCCAAAGGTGGCTGACGTGATGGCGGCAGCAATGCCCGGGTCAACTCTCCAGAATTCTTCGTTGATAAGGCAGTGGTCCAGAAATCCGAGTCCTGCTCCTCCATAGGCCTCCGGGATAAAAACTCCGACAAAACCAAGTTCACAGGCCTTCTTCCAGAGTTTTCGCGGATGTTCCTCCTTCCGGTCGCATTCCTGGGCAAGATCGGGAAACTCTCCTTCGGCAAATTCCCTCGCGGCCTTGGCGATATCCTTTTGCTCTTCCGTCAGATCAAAGTTCATGAGAATCCTCTCCTTTTCGTTTCCTTGCTCTTCTCTCTCTCCATCGGGTTTCAGACAGGCATTATAGCCAGAGTAGGGGCATATTGCAATACGCCCCTCCAGGAACCGGATGATCACGCTGGACCTAAGAACCAGGCTGATCTACGCCCAATTCGTCAACCCCACGGAAGGGGGGGAGGTTACTTCTTCCTTTCCAAAAAGGCCTTCAACCTGCGAGCGGTCCCTGGATTCCCCATGCATATGGAGGACGAGACGGACTCCAGGGCAAGCGAATTCTCCAGGGACATATCTGTTCCATGATGGATCAGGTCAAGCGCCAGCCTGACCGCAAAGGGGTCATTCTTAATGATGGATTCAGCCATTTCTCTGGCGCTACGAATCAAGTCCTCCACCGGAACAACCTGATTGACCAGGCCAATCTTAGAAGCCTCCAGGCCATCAATGGGTTTCGCGGTCAGAATCATCTCCGCCGCCTTTCCCTTTCCGATGAGACGAATAAGCCTTTGCGTTCCTCCCATGGCCGGGACAATCCCCAAGCCCACCGCCGGCAACCCGAGCTTTGCCTTCACCGAGGCGATCCGAAGTGTGCAGGCCATCGCCAGCTCCAGGCCCCCTCCGAGGCAATATCCATTGATCGCGGCAATGGAAGGCTTTCCCATTTGCTCGAGTTGATTGAGAACGGATTGATGACTCGTCGAGTTCTCCCATCTGGAGATCGTATCGAACGTCGAAAGTTCATTGATATCAAACCCTGATCCAAAGGCCTTCTCTCCAGCGCCGGTCAGGATCATTACGTCTATCTCCGAATCGGTTCTGATTCTCTCTATGACCTCTCCCAACTCTGTCAGGAGGGCACGATTGAGGGCATTATAAACTTCGGGCCGGTTCAGTGTAACGAACCCGATCCGGTTCTCCTTTTTGAAGAGGATGTGTTTGAAATCCATATCAACCCCTTTTCTCGTGGGTGAGATTGCCGCGCCCTTCGGGCTCGCAATGACAAACTTGACTGGACTCCGATGAAATCTATTTCTTGATCCAGTCGATATCTACAACTGCTGCTTAAGAAAGGCAATGAGGCCTCCCGCTCTCATCATCTCCAGAAGGAAACCCGGGATGGGAATACCCTGCAGGACCGAACCCTTCGTGTTGTTTCGAATCGTACCTGAGGCCAGATCGATCTCCAGCTCATCGCCTAAGTCAATCCCCGCAACCGCGCCCGGGCACTCAATTACCGGGAGGCAGATATTGAGAGCGTTTCGGTAAAAGATGCGGGCGAACTCCTCCGCCACGATGGCCCGGACACCCGTAGCTTTCAGAGAAATGGGTGCACCCTCACGACTCGATCCACAACCAAAATTCTTGCCAGCTACGATGAAGCCTCCGGGGGCCATCCGTTGTGGGAACTCCGGGTCGATGTCGCGCATGCAAATCCTGGCCAGATCCTCCGGTTTGAAGGAGGCGCCATATTTGTTTTCCTGGATGATGTTATCTGTGCTGATGTCGTCGCCGAACTTGCTGAGGACATGATTCCTTAGCAATAGGTCCACCTTATTTCCCTCCTTCGAGATCCCTTGGATCGGTGAGCATGCCTGCTATGGCTGCTGCCGCTGCCGTTGCCGGCGAGGCCAGATAGACCTTCGCCTTCGTGCTTCCCATACGACCCATAAAGTTCCGGTTGCTGGCACTCACACAAACCTCGCCATCGCCGAGCAGGCCGTGCTGAACCCCGGCACAAGGACCGCACTGGGGGTTAGAGATGACGCAGCCAGCCTCCGCAAAGGTCTTCAAAAGACCTTCCTCCAGCATCTCCAAATAAATCCGGGCCGAAGCTGGAATAATGAGGCAGCGCACTTTTCTCGAAATCCGCTTCCCCTGGATAAGACGGGCTGCCATGCGAAAGTCCTCGAGCCGCCCCCCTGTGCAGGTGCCGATAAGAACCTGGTCCACCTTTTGCCCGATCACCTCACCTATGGGGACGACATTGGCAGGACTGTGGGGGCAGGCCACCTGCGGAGAGAGATCATTGATGTTCACTTGAAGAAGGCGACTGTAATTTGCATCGGGATCGCTCTTCAAGGGTTCCATTTCACCCTGGACCCGGCCCTTCAGATAGGACCGGGTGATCTCATCGACTTCAATGACGCCGTTTTTTGCACCGGCCTCCACCGCCATGTTGCAGAGGGTGAGGCGGCCGTCCATGCTCATATCACGGGTGACCTGCCCCCCAAACTCCAGTGCCTTATAATTGGCTCCGTTGGTCCCGATCAGGGAAAGGATTTTGAGCATGACATCTTTCGCCATCACCATGGGCTGCAAGTTCCCTTCGATTTCGACACGAATGGTTTCGGGCACTCTCAACCACAAATTTCCTTTCGCAAAGACCCAGACCATCTCCGTGGAGCCTATTCCTGTGGAAAAAGCACCCAAAGCTCCATAGGTTGTGGTATGGGAATCCGTGCCAACAATGACCGCCCCGGGCTTAACGAACCCCTCCTCCGGAAGGATCTGGTGGCACACACCCTGCATCTTATAGAAATGTTTGATCCCGTAGTCTTCAGCGAATCTTATGTTCTCAACGACATAACCGGCCTGCAAGAGAGTGCTTGGCGGAGCACAGTGGTCAATAATCATCACGATCTTATCCTTGTCCCAAATGGGAATGCCCAGCTCCCTGAAGGCAGGGAAGGCCAGGGCCCCAAGGATGTCCTGGGTCATGGCCACATCAACATTGACATAGACAATTTCACCAGGGCGCACCTTCTCCCGATTCGCAGCCCTTGCCAAAATCTTTTCGGTAATGGTCATTCCCATAATCATTGCCTCACTTGTAAGTAATACCCCATGCCCGGAGGGCACCCATGCCTACGCTGAAGTTTCGGCGGGCAGGCACGCCTGCGTGCCGAAACGCCCTGCCAGCGCCAGGTTTTGCCAGACACTCCGGCGGGCAGGCACGAACGATAAAAATTTGCTTCTGATTTTGATTTAATCTTTTCGTAGGGGCGATCCTGCGTGATCGCCCTTTTCCGGGCAGACACTCAGGTCTGCCCCTACGGAACATAGGATTTACGGACACAGTCACGTTTCCTCTCAAAGAGTGGCTGTTTTCAAGACACCAAGAAGAGGCTGCAGCAGTTCCTTGTAGTTGGCGACCACTCCAAGATCGGACACTTTGAAGATATTGGCATCAGGATCTTTGTTAATGGCGACAATATATTTCGACCCAAGAATGCCGGTGATATGTTGCGTGGCGCCGGAGATCCCAACCGCAATGTAAAGGGCGGGGCTTACGATCTTTCCTGTCTGCCCGATCTCCAGGCTCCGGGAGACCCATCCTTCATCGACGGGGACACGCGTGGCTCCTACAGCTCCTTCCAGGAGTCTTGCCAGTTCTCCAAGGGTTTCAAATCCTTCCTTGCCCCCTATTCCGCCGCCTCCTGCAATAACAACCTTTGCACTCTCCAGATCGATTCCTCCCGTTTCCTGCCTTTTGCGTTCGATCAATTTTGTCCCGAATGCGCTAAGATCGGTCCCATCCTCCAGAGGAAGGATCTCCCCTTTGTCATCAGGTTCGGATGGAGAAGAAACCATCGCCTTTCGCCTCACCGTGGCGATCTGGAGCTGGCCTGGAAACGAGGCTTCTTCTGCCATGGCCTTGCCGCCGTAAACCGGCCTCGTTTGAACAAAACTCTTTCCATCTGAATCGACTCTAATCCCGACACAATCCGTGGAAAGTCCTGCGCCGAGCTTTGCCGCCACCCTCGGCGCCACCTCTCTTCCCATGTCCGTATGGCCCATCAGGCAAAGGGAAGGTTTCTTTTCCGAGCATACTTGACTGACGAAATGGGTGAAGGAATCGTAAGGATGATCGGAGTAAGCCGGGGTTTCCGTAACATAAACCCGGTTTGCGCCGAAGGTTATCCCTTCCCGGGCCAGGTCCCCCGCTTTCTCTCCGACGAGCAGCAGGTCGACCTCTTGGCCCAGGGTTTTGCCCAATTCTCTGGCGCCTCCGAGAAGCTCTTTCGTGATGGAGGCAAGCCTGCCTCCTACTATCTCCCCCGCGACTAAAATCCCCTTTCTATCCGTCATGAAGTCCTCCGATAACCGACCTTAAGTTAAATCATATCCTTCAAGCACCAAATGTCAGATAAACTTCAAAGTTCCAAATTCGAAATCTCAATTAGGACTTTTTGCTCATTGGAGATTGGGATTTCGGAATTATTTGAAATTTGTTATTTGTTATTTTTTTTGATGATCTCGTAAAAAGTCGTCTCACCGGTGAAAACCGGTGTCCAGTATTTTTATAACTACCTAAGATTCCTGGATTCCGGCTTTCGCCGGAATGACGATCACTAGCCCTTTTCGACTTTTTACGAATTCATTATTTTTGAGTTTCCTACTTCTTCTCTATCAACTTCGTGGCCAGTTTAACTGCAACTTCGTTGATGTCTTCTCCGGTGACAAATTCGCATTTGCGTTCGTAAGACGGAACATAGAGCTTAAGAAGCCGGTTTCGCAGAGCGTCTTTCCCTATTCTCGAAGGATCAACCTCAATCTCTTTCGCAGTCCAGACTGGAATCTCTTTTTTGGCCGCCTTGATGATGCCCCAGCCGGAAGGAATTCGGGCTTGACCGAGCTCGTTGCTCACCGTCACCAAAGCCGGCAGCTTCACTTCAAACGTCTCGTAACCATCCATCGTGACGCGTTCCACAATCACCTTTCCATCACCGGCCTCGATACCCTTTGCCAGCGTCACGACGGGAATTCCTAAATACTCGGCCATCGCCGGTCCGACCATCCCCATATCCCAATCGACTGCCTGCCGGCCGCAGAGAATCAAATCATATTTCCCTATCTTTTTGATCGCCTGGGACAAAATGTGGGCCGTGCCGAAACCATCGGAGTCCTCAAAGGACGGGTCTGAAAGGATCAGGCCTTCATCTGCCCCCATGGCCAGGGCCTTCCGGATGATATCATCGGCAGATTTGTCTCCGAGGGTGACGACCGTAATCCGTCCCCCTTTCCCTTCCT